>Ga0209023_10004355_pt1 | contig 16185 bp, 17 predicted proteins | sample LakOneMetagenome_FD_187468 | JGI IMG/M metagenome (GOLD analysis project Ga0209023, IMG submission 187468) | Freshwater and sediment microbial communities from Lake Erie, Canada (SPAdes) (version 2) | ecosystem: Environmental > Aquatic > Freshwater > Lentic | place: Lake Erie, Canada... | reverse complement strand
TACTGGTAAAAATTACTGATAACGGAATGGGCATCCCGGATGAAATGCGTTCAAAAATATTCACCCCGAATTTTACCACCAAAACTTCCGGTACCGGGCTGGGCCTTGCCATGTGCAAAGGTATTGTGGAGCAGGCCAGGGGCGTAATCTGGTTTGAAACCGAAGCATCAAAAGGCACAACGTTTTTTGTAGAGCTGCCGGTGGTGAATGCAAATAAATAAAATTATTTTTTCTGCAGCAGGATGGTAAGTATCCCTGGGAGTGCATTCCTGTCACACTCATCAAAATATTCATTGATGGCGGTAATGCTGAATCCATATTGTAATGCCGGTTGTATAAAATCAGAAAGGTGGTGATTAAAACAGGTTACCACCTGCGTGCCTGCAGTTGTTTCAAACCGTGCCTTGCTGGTATGCCGGGGAGGTAAATCTCAGCCCCTCATAATATATTCATGACCGGTTCCCGGAAAAAATGAGTACTGCAATAATGGTTATGATAATGATAGTGCCCAAAACTAAAAGCAATGGCTTGCGTATGGCGAAGCGGCTTTTTTGAGGGATGGGTACCTCGCTTTGATCAATGGCAGTGATGGTATACTTTTTTTCAAGTGCATTTTGTAACGTGGCAACAGGAATATGTTTATCCATTGAAATGGCTGCCATCTGGCGCTCTTTTGATATTTCTGCCCTGGTTACTTTAAACAGCCTGAGTAAAGCATTTTTCACTTCGGTCTCACAATTATCACTGGTCATGCCTGTAATCCTGTAGGTATATGTCATGCTGTTTTATTTACACGAAGGTAAATGGTGCAGCGGACTGGTGCATTGCAGAATTTTAAGAGAATATTGTAAAATTCACAGATTGTATGTTCATGGGCATTGCTGTACAATAATGTTAAGCATCCGGGTGTACAACCTCTTATTCAAAAAAATAAACCCATGCCATGGGCAGGTAAAACATAAGCAGCCAGCCGCATATGGCTATTAAAATGGATACACTTACCAGCCGCAGCCAGAATAATTTAATGTGAAGCCGTTTAAAGAAATCGAATGAAAACCAGAAATTATAAAGGGATGATAAAATACCCTGCCATAAAAAAACCGGGGTGGATAAGATATTTATTTTAAAGATAAAACCCAGTATGCCATCGCTTACGAGCGACATCATAAAATAAACACCGGCGCCATATAAAGAAAGCGTCAGTATCTCTGTAAAATTAAACTTTGGCCTTGCCATGATATAATACAATAACAGCGCCGACACGATAATGACAGGGAAAGTAAACAGGGTTAAATGATGCCGGAACAGCAGGTTCGACTCTTCCCTGATATTCACCTGTCTGATGACCTGGCTGCTCACATGAAAATGCCTGTAATTGATGATGGTATTATGCAGCAACAGGTATAAACCCGTCCATATCAGGAAAAAACTCACCGGTGTCTGGTAAGGCTTTCTTTTGCCTGCCAGGTACTTTAAGGAAGAAGTGCCCGGGTGTATCAAAAAACTTTTTGCGGTAAAAAGAAAACCATGTTCCAGGTGGGTAAAAAAATGGAGAGTATCTTCCAGTAAAACGGCAGCAGTTAATTTTTTAGTGCTGGCTTTTTGCCCGCATTCCGGGCAAAAATTACCTTTAAAAAAATGGCCACAGTTTAAACAGGCAGTCATTTTAAAAATCTTTGCATAAATCTAATAATTCTTATGTAAATGACAAATGCCGGCTTTTAATGCCCTGCACTACCCCACTTTCAACTGTCCATTGTTTGAAAATCGTAATAATTGCTTTGAACTTTGTTGCCATAAGAACGGGTCATTGAGTTCCTTTGCATCATCATTTAACGAAACACAGCAATGCAAAAAAATACCTGGATATTATGTATTGTTTTTTTACTGGCGGCTCCTGCTGTTTTTTCTCAAAAAGCAGACAGTACAAAAACCCCTGTTCATTTTTCGGGCGCCATCAGTGTTACCAACAACGGCATTTCGCTGGTGCCCACTTTTTCACTGGGCAAACCTGCTGTATTGTTCAACCTGTCACTGGGCAGGGGCAGGCTGAGCTTTGACCCTGATATGCGTTTTGCGCTGGAAGGAAAACCATGGAGTTTTTTGTTCTGGTGGCGCTACCAATTAGTAAAAACAAAAAAGTTTGCCATGAAACTGGGTGCACACCCTGCGCTTAATTTTAAAACACAGGCGGTTACAATAAATGGCGTGGTACAAAACCAGCTTATTGCCCGCCGCTACCTGGCAGGAGAGTTAACGCCAAATTATATGATGTCTAAAAATATCAGTATCGGCATGTATTATTTGTATTCCCGCGGTTTTGACCAGGGCTCACCTAAGCATACCCATTTTATTACCCTCAACAGTAATTTCTCCAATATCAAACTGCCCGACCATTTGTATATGCGGTTCACCCCGCAGTTGTATTATTTAAAACAGGATAAACTGGATGGATATTATTGCACGGCAGCATTGAGCCTGGCAAAGCAAAATTTCCCGCTGTCCATATCCACCATTGTAAACAAAACCATCCGTACCGATATTGCCAGTAAAAATTTTGTTTGGAATATCAACCTGGTGTACTCCTTTAATAAAACCTATGACAGGCATTAAAAATACAGGGGAATCATTAAGTTTGTGGAAGATGCGTAAGATCGAGACCATAGAAGAATTTTATACACGTAAATTCGGGAATATCCCTGAAAACATCCGTAAAGAGATCGGCCACTTTAATGTGTTTAAGTTAGATCCCTTTGTAGGCGAAAATGCCAAACCCGTGCCTTATGCCAGGAGAGATTTTTTTAAGATCATGCTGGTAAAGGGCAGTTATAAAATGCACTATGCCGACGGCGTTGCCGAAATACAAAAACAGGCACTGGTGTTTTCCAACCCGCAGATACCGTACAGCTGTGAGTATACTGACCGGATCATCGATGGCTATTTCTGCCTGTTTACCCCCGCTTTTTTTCACCAGTTTGGTAATTTGGATCAATACCCCGTTTTTCAGTCGGGGGGTACGCATGCTTTTGAGCTGACGGATGAACAGGCGGAAAAGATAGCTGCCATTTACAAAAGCATGTTTGAAGAAATAGGTTCTGATTACGAGTATAAATATGATGTGCTGCGCAATCTTTTTTTTGAATTACTGCATTTTGCCCTGAAGCTGCCGGCTGCAAAATTTGAGAAGCCACAGATCAATGCATCTCAAAGGATTTCAAACCTGTTTTTAGAATTGCTGGAACGCCAGTTCCCAATCGATGAAAACCACAACGTATTACAACTCCGTGCAGCATCTGATTTTGCACAGCAGTTAAATGTTCATGTGAACCACCTGAACCGGGCGGTAAAAGAAAATACCGGCAAAACCACTTCGCAACTCATCGCTGAACGCATTGTGCGGGAATCGAAGATACTGCTGAAGCACAGCACCTGGAATGTTGCTGAAATTGCTTATGCATTAGGGTTTACTGAGGCTACGCACTTCAATAATTTCTTTAAAAAACATGTCACCCTCAGCCCGCTGAAATTCCGCAGTATTTGATTTTCGTAAGTAGTTATTTCATTTTAGTTATTTACTGCCCCTGTACAGGCGTAGTTTTGTTTTACATTTAAAAAGCAATGATCATGGATACAACAATGCCAAAAAGAAGATTAGGCAGTACCGGGCTGGAAGTTTCCGCCATTGGCCTGGGCTGTATGGGAATGACTTATTCGTATACACCATTCCCTGAAAAAAAAGATATGCTTGAACTGATGGGTAAGGCAGTGGAGCAGGGGGTAACTTTTTTTGATACTGCCGAAGTATACGGCCCCTATAACAATGAAGAACTGGTGGGGGAAGCATTGGCGCCTTACCGCAACAATGTGGTCATTGCCACCAAGTTTGGTTTTGATATACAGGATGGTAAAATGGTGGGGGTGAACAGCCGGCCCGAACATATTATCAAAGCCGTGGAAGGCTCCTTAAAAAGATTGCGTGTTGATGTGATTGATTTGTTGTACCAGCACCGTGTTGACCCCAATGTGCCGATTGAAGAGGTTGCCGGTACAGTAAAAGATCTGATTGCTGCCGGTAAAGTAAAACACTTTGGTTTGTCAGAAGCAGGGGCTTCCACCATACGCCGGGCACATGCCGTGCAGCCGGTTGCCGCTTTGCAGAGTGAGTATTCTATGTGGACAAGGCAGCACGAACAGGATATCATTCCCACTATTGAAGAACTGGGCATTGGGTTGGTGGCATTCAGTCCCCTGGGCAAAGGATTTTTAGCAGGTAAAATTGATGAAACCACAAAGTTTGGCGAAGGAGATATCCGCAATGTGTTACCACGGTATACTGAAGAAGCCCGTATTGCCAATAAAACACTTTTAGATCTGCTCCATCAGTTTGCTGAAAAACGAAATGCCACGCCTGCACAAATTGCACTGGCCTGGGTGCTGGCACAAAAACCATGGATCGTTCCCATACCCGGCACCACAAAACTGCACCGGTTGACAGAGAATAACGGCGCGGCAGCCATTCAGTTAACGGTAACAGAATTGCATGAAATTGAAAACGCCTCAGCCCATATAAAAATTACAGGCACCCGGTATACAGAGGCGATGGAAAAATCGACAGGGCTTTGAGATAAACGGCAACACATTTACTTTCTTCCTATCATCTTTTTAATGATCTCCGCATCGCAATGGTTGGGGATATCATTAAACAGGTCAATCATACTTTTATTATCCTGCTGCCATTTGGCCCATGCCGTTTGTGAAGTGGAAGCAGGGGCGGGTGTAAATACATCGCTGTTTTTTTCGATAATAAACTGCGCCCTTGATGACATATCTTTCTTATAATAATCAGATATTTTACCAGAGATATCCGGGTTGGAAAGAATGTTAGAGATGTTGCAGGCATTGGCAACAGGCGCAACGTTTTCAAGATAATCCATGCCATAATAAAAAATACCATTATTGTCAAAAGGCGGGATGCTTTTACCTATGGTTACCAAAAAACAAAACGTACCCTGGCTTGTCAGTTCAGCAATCAGCCTGGTATTATCTCCATAGTCAGTGGTAAGGCTGCGCAGTGCATAAAATATGTTTAAGATTTCGATGCTGTGATTTGGGATCTTTTTAATAAAGCTGATCAGCTTTTGTAAGATTTCTATTTTTTCATCTGCAGAATACCTGGTGAAGGCATATCCTTCAGGTGAATTGTAACTGAATCCATAAGCAAACTCACCATATACATACCAATACCGGAAATAGCTCCTGTATGGTGGATTATGGGTAGTAAGGTTATCACAAATGGAATTACCGGTTTTTAAAAAGGCTGTTTTCCATTTGGTGTCATTGGATAAAGTATACAACATATATTCAACAAGACCTTTTAAAGCCAGGTCTGTTGTGGTATCCACTGCTGCCTGAAGCGTCTTTAAATATTGTGCTTTAAATATTGTGGACTTATCGATGGTATCTCTCAGCGCCCTGCCGATCATTAAATAATCAGGGTCTGTCCTGAACCGGTCCCATAAAATAGTAAAGGGCGCTTTATCAAGGTTTTCATTTAGCACAGTGGCTTTCTTTGTAAGCTCACCTTTATCTTTCAGCAATCTTTCTTTTTCTTTATTTAAACTTACCACATCGCTGCCCAGTTTTGTTTTTTCAACCTCAATATTTTTTAAACGGGTGTTGATGGAATCAAAATGGGTTTTCAGCTCTGCGGTTTCCTTAGTTAACCGGTCCCGCTCTTCTTTCATATCAGCTTCCAGCGCTGTAAGGGTTTTATTTTTTTCCGCTAATTTGATATTGCTGATATTCAGCGAATCTTTCTTGGCAGTAAAGTCGGTGATGTCCCTTACCAGTAAAGATTTTTGTATCTCCAGCCGCTTGGCTTCCACATTAAAAAAACCGGTAAGGTACCCGGTAAGCAGGGTTAAAAAACCTATCAGCGAGGGAACAAGAATGGCAATATTTTTTACCGCCCAGGGCTTGTGCTTTTCAGCAATCTCATCACGCAGTTTAAGTATCTCTGTTTTAAGCTTCAGTTCTTCCAGTTCTGCCTTGCTTTGGTTTTCTAAAGGTTCCCACACCCTTTTTTTGTTGCTCATCTGGATAAGGTTTAGTGTTTAGTCTGCTGTCTTGCTATGCCGGCCACAGTGCCGTGATTGTAACAAATGTAAATAATAAGACGGTTGATAACAATATCATGCCTTAAAATAAAGATAAGGAACAGCTGCAGTAACACTACCGTGTTTTCACCCTTTTTACGGGTGCTGCTGGGGAGAAATTTTCATCATCCCTGTAATTTTATTGCGTAATATTGAAACCTAAAACTATTGTATGCCACGCACCAAAATCATCATCCTGCTGTTATGTATGGCGGGTTTTGTAACCGAACTGCATGCCCAAACCATGTGGAAATACTTTACTGCAGCCGACTTTGCTGCCCGCCGAAAAAAACTGATGGAAAAAATTGACGGTGGCATCGCCATTTTACAGGGTGCTTCCTTACCTGAAGGCTATGTGAAATTCCGGCAGGACAATAATTTTTATTACCTCAGCGGGGTGGAAAGCCCTGATGCCATCATGGTGATTGATGGTAAAAACAAACGGAGCACTTTATTCATCCCCGACGAAATATACAAAGACATTAAACAGGAGGCCCGTATCAAACCCGGCGACTCCACTGCAAAAGAATATTTATTTGAAGCCGTATTGTCTAAAACCATGTTCACGGGTTTTATGCAAAGACTGGCCGGCGCCAACCCCGATGTGTATATTTCATATACGCCCGAGGAGCTGATGGAAATGTGCCGCGACCGCAGCATGCAGCAGCAGACCCGCCGCATCAACGATCCCTGGGACGGGCGCATCACCAAAGAGGTGAATTTTATGAATAAACTGAAAGAACGTTTCCCTTCTTTCAATATCAAAAATTTATCACCCCTGCTGGATGATATGCGCTGGGTGAAAGATGATAAGGAGATTGCCGTGCTGCGGGAATGCGGCCGCATCGGCTGCATGGGCATTAATGAAGCCATTAAAGTTACCCGCCCCGGCATTTACGAATACCAAACTGTTGCCGCCTGCGATTTTATTTACAATAACAGCGGCACTTCTTTCCCTGCGTATTTTCCTATTGCAGCATCCGGTGCACAGGGGCTGGACTGGCATTATAATGCCAATAATCATTTACTGGAACCCGGTACGGTATTACTGATAGACTATGCACCCGAACTGAATTATTATATGACAGACATCACCCGTACCTGGCCCGTATCGGGAAAATTTGATGCCGACCAGTTAAAATATTATGCCTGCATTAAAGAAGCCCGCAGCGCTATCATTGCTGCCATGAAACCCGGTGTGTATTTAAAGGAACTGGAAGCGGTTTGCAAGGCCGTATATGCCAAACATGGTTTTGCAGATATGTATCCCGGCGGTATCGGGCATTTTGTGGGCATGTCGGTGCATGATGTGGGCGATTATACCAAACCCTTTGTACAAGGCACGGTATTTAATGTAGAACCGATCATAGAAAATAAAGCTAAAAAATTACACCTGCGTTTGGAAGATACGATCGTGATCACCGCAACCGGCGCAGAAAATTTAACACCACAATCGCCCGTGGATGAAGAAGCCATTTATAAACTGATGAAAGAAAAAGGGGTGGGAGAGCAGTGATGGTTTAAATTACTTACACCCGCTTCGCAACGCCGCGGTTCGTGTCATCACGAACCGGAAAAAAATAAATGGTTCGTGGAGACACGAACCAAGGCTGATATTGTCCCAACATGTATTTATAACATTGCTGGTATGTGGCATGAAGCCCCTGTATTAAAAAAGCAACCCTAAGGTTGCTTACAAATTATTGATTTTTTATCCGCTCCAGTATTTTCTTTGCATTTTCAGCTGTTGGCCCCTCCTTATCTTTTTCAATGGCCAGCTGGTAATACTTCACTGCCTGTTCTTTTTGCCCCATATTCAAAAAACTCTCTGCATAACTGTCATAAGCATTTGCAGATTCCGGGAACAACTTTATATTGATCTCAAATAAAAGGTTTGCGGTTTTTAAATCATTGCTTTGCATTTTATTGTACCCCTCACGGTTAATATCCGCTTCCAGCCTGTCGGTTACATAGCGGTGGGCTGGGTTGTTTTTATATTCCGTTGCAAACCGTAATGCTTCATCTTTGCCGCCTGCTATTATCTTTTCTGCCAATTGTGTTGTAAAAGGTTTTTCGTTTCCATAATTAAATATGGCCTTCAGTGCAGGATCTTCATTGTTATAGTAATCTGAAAACTGCATATCTACAGCAATTTCAGGAGATGTGGCTTTACGTTTATCCCTGGGATCAAGGTTCTGCCACCATAACCAGCTTAAGTTAGCCTGTAATTTGCTGTTGGAAAGGGTCTCCGTCCTGATGTCACCATAAAAATTCACATTCTCGCTGGTGGGCTCGCCAATAAAAGTAACTTCTGTATATTTTTCCAGCTCGTTCACTAAATTTTGAGCAGCAGAAAAAGTGCGTCGCCCGATGATACAAAAGAACTTTCCTTTTTGATTTATTTTTTGGGACCGGATAATACTGGTGATAATGGGTTTATTCAGCTGGTTATTGCCGCCCCCGTTTGTACGGATGTCGAGTATGAGTTTTTCAACATCGTTCTTCTCAATGAAGCCGGCCATGTTTTCAAAAAATGAGGCAATGGTTTTATCACCGTCATTTAAATTAACACTATGCCTTACGTATACTGTTTTACGCTCCGGCAGGTATTCCATGTAGCGGAAGGAGGAGGGCTCTTTTTGCCAGAGCGGGGGTACAGCGGCTGATTTTTTTGCCACAACCCAGCCGGGTGGAAATTCAAGGCCTGTCATACTGAAACCACCGTTACTGTTTGACGGTTTAAAAATTATGGTGGCTTCTTTACCGTTTTTTAAATAGGTAACAGGTACCTCATCATTGCTTTGCGTGATCCCCTGCACTTTTAAGAATTCGGGTGTTGCCAGGTAAAACATGGCATTTCCGCGAAACCCCTGTTCATTTTCACAGGCAACCAGTGGCCTGATCGCCTCCAGGGCATCTTCGGTTTTTAGCATCCCTATCCTGGTGACTTTACCGCCCACTGCCTGTTCATATTCTTTTGCAGCGCCTGTAAAATAAATACCGTCGTTAAACCAATACAGCTGGCAGGGCAGCCTGTGCAGGGATATGGCAGCTGATTGCTGGTGCAATCCAAACAGGTTCATTTGTGTATGGCCAATATGGAATAATGCCACCATTTTCATAAACCCGGCAAGCACCTGCTGCTTATCCAGTGCGGGAATTTCCTTGTAAAATTTTTCCACTGCTTCATCCCATTTGGCAGCTGTAATATTGTAAAAAAGGTTAGGGTACTTTTCATGTACCGTTTGCTGCAGCTGCCGCAGGTCGCTTTGCCATTCGGTAACGCTCTGGCAATAACCGGCCGTAACAAAATGCAGGACAATTAAATTAATGATGATTAATTTTTTCATGGCGTGGCTATTTTTATTAAAAATACAAACAGGGTTTAATAATTGTATCCTGTTTATATAAAAATGAGATGAGCGGCAAATATTTGCGACAAACAGCAGCATACCGGCGCAAATCTATTTTACCTTTAAACAAATAATCTGCTTGTTCAGTAAAAAATACCTATACCATTATTTGCTTTGGGGAGCGGTTACCATTTCTTTGGTTGTTGATTCTTCGTGGATGCTTAGAGAGAACCCAATGGTATATTCCTTTTACCTTCCCATTAAACTGCTGATACAGGCCACTATTGTTTATGGTAACCTTAATTTCCTGATCCCCCGGTTTTATAACCCGCCAACCCGCCGTTGGCTGTATTGGTTACTGGTAATAGTATTGCTGGCCTTTACCGGTTTGCTGAATTTTTTTCATGAGTTGCTGGTATGGAAGCATTTTAATGATACAGGGCCGGGCAACCTGCTGCAGATGTATTTTATGAACTGCCTGCTTCCTTTAAGGTTCCTCGTTTTTTCTGCATTGCTTAATGCCACCGTTGATTTTTATAAACAAAAAGAATACCTCGAAAAAGTGGAGCTTGAAAAAGCAACGGCAGAATTGAATTTTTTAAAGGCACAGGTAAACCCGCATTTCCTCTTCAACACCTTAAATAATTTATATGCCCTCATTCTTGAAAAATCTGATAAAAGCGCTGAAAGTGTACTGATGCTGGCGGATATCATGAAATACCTGCTTTCAGAAGGAAAAGAAAACAGGGTAATGCTCCGGAAAGAAATTGAGCTGCTGCAAAACTATACCGCTTTGGAGCGGCTGAGAAAACCGGCTATAGAAATAACTTTTACCGTTTCAGGTAATACGGATAATCTTTTTATTACGCCCTTGCTGTTGCTTCCCCTTGTGGAAAATGCTTTCAAATACGGGCTGCATACGGTTGCTGAAAATGGTTTTATCAGGATGGTTATCAACTGTAAGGGAAAAGAAATGCAGCTAAGGGTGGAGAACAATATTCCCCCGGTACATAACAAAGAAGCGCTGCAGTCACTGGGAATTGGTATTGATAATGTAAAAAAACGGCTTGACCTGTTATACAGCGGCAGGTACCGTTTGGAAACCCGGCAGGTAAACGGATCTTTTATTGCAGACCTTCAACTGAAATTGGAATGATATATAAATGTATGATAGTGGATGACGAGCCCCTGGCACACCAGGTGCTGCTGGAGTATATCCGCCGGACAGCCAACCTGGAAGTGGTGATGCAGGCCTATGCGGCAGACACCGCGAGGGCCTATTTGTCAGCATACCCGGTTGATATTTTGTTCCTGGATATTGAAATGCCCGGTGAATCAGGAATAACATTACTTACATCATTACCCAACAGGCCGGTTACCGTATTTACAACGGCGCATATCCACTATTCCCTTGAAGGTTTTGAACTGGGTGTAATGGACTACCTGGTTAAACCCATACGTTACGAAAGGTTCCGGTTATGTGTTAACCGTGCGGTGGAATTTATAGACCTGAATGCATTGAAATCGCAGGTGGAAAAAACGGGGGCATCTAACGATACCCTTTTGATCAAGACAGGCAACCGCCGTAAACCCGTTGATAAAAACAGTATCACACATGTGCAGGCCATGAAAGATTACGCCATCATCTATTGTGGCAAAGACAGGTACGTGGTAAGAAGCACGATGAATGAAATGGAAGTATTGCTGGGACAACCAGGCTTTATCCGGGTGCACAAATCATTCATCCTTTCAAAACAAATGGGAAGATTTTATGCTGCAGGCAAAATAGAGTTTGATGGTTTTGAAATACCCGTGGGCAGGAAATATAAAAAACCGGTGGAGGAATTATTCAGTTGATTATCCAGGCCCGGTTCCGGGGATAAGAATTATTTAAATACCAACGCCGCGGTTCATGTCATCACGAACCAAGACTGGAATTACCTAAATACAGTTCGTATGCTGTTGCCTTCGACATTTTCCTCGCTCGAAAGATTGCAAATATTTTAATAAATAATCAATCCGCCAGGTAAGGCTTTATAAATCTTTTATGTAGTAAAAATTCGGGTTAACGGTAAAGCCAAACCGGGGAACCACTTTTGTAGAATCGGTGATGGCCATGATGCTGTGTTTTTTTTCTTTGATCCAGGTAATATCTTTTAAAGCATACTCCGTATTATTGATAAAAACAGAGGCCCCAAAAAGATGTATGGCATCAGGAGAAAAAGAAGGTGCATAGGAGGAATAAAGCGTATCGCTCATTGTTCCGGGGTTATATTCTTTCCTGTACAGGTTGCCCGCTTCAAAATTATCTATATAAGAAAGTACATCCAGCCTTCTGCCGGATAAATTTTTGATTTGATAACTTAATATGCCCGGTAACACCCGTACCTGGCGGAAAGCAGTTTTGCCATCAATGTTCAATGTTATGGTATACCAGCCGCCCCTTTCATAAAAATGCGTGATGGCATTACGGCCGGTGGTGGTATTTCCATCGCCAAAGTCGTAAGTATAGGCAAGGTTGCCGCTGGTGTCTGCAGCATTTACCTTTACCGAATCCAGAATATACACCGTTGTCTTATTAACAGCAAAATCAGCAGTTGTAACAGGGGGAGGGGCAGTTTCTTTTGTGCACGACAACACCAGCAGCGGGGCAAACACAAATAATATCTTTTTCATTGTACAGTGGATTAAACAGTTAATAATGGGGTGCAGGTTTGAAATAATATTTAGTAATGTAAAAGTAAGTGCTATTTACAAATTACATCATGACTGCCGTCAGGAGTATGTTAAAAAAAGTGTATAATAATTATCCCGGCAGGGTTTTCATGATATAGCTGGTGCAGGAGATGAAACCGCGGTGTATAAAAGAGCTTTGATGATTAAAAAATAATGTATACAAATTCAAACGTTATTCAGCGCCGGGGTCTCACCCCACGCCGGGGCCGGGCAGTGAAGACCCCGGTGGGACGGAAATGGAAAAATTTTATGCTGCAGGCAAATTTCTCTGCCTGCCGTTTTTTAAGCCTGGCCGGTGTTTGGCATGAGGCTCCCCGGAACAGAAAGGATATGCTTTTTGCAAGGATACGAGAGGGTCATGTTACCGGCAGTTCTTTCCGCAGCTGCACCATCATCGCTCCTGCTTCCAGCGCCTGTTTATTGATATTGACCAGGTGATGGTATTTTTCAGGTAATACTTTTTTAAGGGCTTCCAGGATAGATTCATTTTTTACCAATGGGCGCAGTTGCAGGTAAGCACCCAGCATGATCATATTCATGATCTTCGCATTCTTCATGCTGATGGCTGCTGTTGTGGCAGGGATACCAATAATTTCAATATCTGCCCGGTTACTGGGCTTAAAAATATTTCCGGATTCGTACAGCAACAGGCCCCCCGGTTTTATTTTTGCTGCAAACTTATCCATAGAAGGCTGGTTTAAAATAATACCGGAATCAAATTTTGAGATGATAGGCGAACTGATCTTTTTAGAGGATAGTATGGTGATGCAGTTGGCTGTACCGCCACGCATTTCCGGCCCGTATGAAGGCATCCAGGAAATTTCTTTTTCTTCCACCATGCCGGCATATGCCAGTGTCATTCCCAGTGATAACACACCCTGTCCGCCAAATCCCGCTACAATAAGTTCTTCTAACATGACTGTTTATCCTCCTGTATATTTTTAAGGTCTGCTGCTTTGGGCAGTTTAATATCTCCCAGCGGAAATGTTTTCACCATTTCTTCATCAATAAATCTTGCTGCTTCAACAGGTGTCATCTTCCAGTTGGAAGGGCAGTTTCCAATAATTTCAATAAGGCAGGTTCCTTTATGCAATTGCTGATACTGAAATGCCTGTTGTAATGCTTTTTTGGTTCTTCTTACCGCAGCAGCGCTGTTTACTGCCTGCCGGGTTACATAAAATGCACCCGGTAATTGCGACATCAGTTCGGCAACTTTTATTGGCGACCCATAAAAACCGGTATCCCTTCCATCTGGGCTGGTGGTAGTTTTCATGCCCGGTAATGTGGTAGGCGCCATTTGCCCGCTTGTCATACCATATACGGCATTATTCATAAAAACAATCAGGATATTTTCTCCGCGGTTAATGGCATGCAGTGTTTCTGCAATACCAATGGCCGCTAAATCACCATCACCCTGGTAAGTAAAAACATATCTTTCCGGCAGTAATCTTTTTATGGCTGTGGCCACAGCTGCAGCCCTTCCATGTGCGGCTTCCTGCATATCAATATTCATATAGTCGTAGGCAAATACGGAGCAGCCCACCGGTGCTATACCAATGGTTTGTTCCTGTATGCCCATGTCTTCCACCACTTCCATTATCAGTTTGTGTACAAGGCTGTGTGCACAACCTGGGCAATAGTGCATTGTTACATCCACCATGGTGGCAGGCCTGTGATACACTATTTCGTATGCGTCATCGTTGCATTCCGGGGCCTGAACTTCCGGTGCCGTGACTGGCCATACGTGTTCTTCAGTTTGCATGATGTTTTGTAATTAGATTTTCTATCTGTTGTTCAATATCTTCCGGTGTGAATATCATACCGCCTAACCTGCCAAAAAAATCAACCGGCACTTTTCCTTTTACTGCAAGTTGTACATCTTCCACCATTTGCCCGTTGTTAAGTTCTACGGTAAGCACCGCCTTTACCTGTGTTGCCAGTTCCTGCAGCCGCTTGTACGGATAAGGGAATAAACTGATGGGCCTTAATAAGCCAACTTTAATTCCTTTTGCTCTTGCTATGTCCATTGCCTTCTGGCAAATTCTTGCACTAAGGCCATAGGCCACCAATAAATAGTCAGCATCAACTGTATTCATTTCTTCCCATCTTACTTCATGTTCCCGCATCAAAGAAAATTTTGCTTCCAGTTTTAAATTATGCTGCTCCATTCTTTCGGGTTGTATAAATAGGGAAGTGATATAATTCCTTTCACGGGTTGCCGGTTTGCCTGTTGTGGCCCATGCTGATTTATCCACCTTTGGCGCAACATAATCTTTGAAGGTTACTTTTTCCATCATTTGCCCGATGGCGCCATCTGATAAAATCAAAACGGGGTTCCTGTATTTATCTGCCAGGTCAAAACCCAAAAAAACAAAATCGGCCATCTCCTGCACCGAGGCAGGCGCCAATACGATCATTTTATAATCGCCATGGCCACCACCTTTTACGGCCTGGAAATAATCCCCCTGCCCGGGCTGAATGGTGCCAAGGCCCGGCCCGGCCCGGTTTACATTTACCAGTAAACAGGGTAATTCTGCACCTGCTAAATAAGAGATGCCTTCCTGCATTAAACTAAAGCCCGGAGAAGAGGAGCTGGTCATAGCCCGAAAACCTGCACCTGCTGCACCATATACCATATTAATGGATGCCACTTCACTTTCTGCCTGCATTACAATCCTGTTATGCCTGGGCATTTCCCTGGCCAGGTATTCCAATACCTCCGATTGAGGTGTGATAGGGTAACCAAAATAGGCATCACATCCCGCCTGTATGGCGGCTTCGGCCAAAGCTTCATTTCCCTTCATGAGTTTTGCGGCTGTCATACCCATTTTATTTTGCAGGATTGATGATTTTATGGAGTTGTGCTTTAATATCAACCGGCGTTACATCAACCGGATTTTTTTTTGGATGCGTACGGTAAACGGTGATCACCGCATCAGGACAAACCAATGCGCAATTGACACAACCGGTGCAGGCATCATTATTGGCGATGATGTAATGGTAACCTTTAATGTTGATGGATGCTGAAACAGAGAGCGCTTTTTCTTTACAGGCAATGGTGCACAGTTCGCACCCCTTGCATTTTTGAATATCAATTGCCACACGTCCCTTCACTTTTCTTTCCTTCACTGGCGTGATGTTGTTATTTGTTTCCATTGCCAGAGTTTAGTAGTTATGCTTCAACTAAATTCGCAATAAAACAAACCAATTTTATATTTCCCGGTCATTACAACCTATGATTCATATCAGTTTTCTATGGCTGAAAACCTATACCATCCATCATCCTGCAGTATTGAGCGTTTTCTTTGAATACCCGGCGTATAAAAGAGTGTTGATGATGGATAAATAATGTATACAAATGCAAAAAGCATTCAGCGCCGGGGTGTCACCCTGTGCTGTGGCCGGGCGGTGAAGGCACAGATGGAGGTAAAACCTTGTTGGGCGGTATTCTCTCATCTTTCGAGATAGATATTGTCAACCCAGAATGTACTTGTTTGTAAACCAAACTTTTTGCCCCCAAGAATCTTAATTGAAATGGAGTCGATATTTGGCGAGTTGTTTGAAATGGGTATTGCAATTTGGGAAAAATTATTAATTGGAGAAGTGAATTGTAAGCTGCCGCTATCTACCGGAACTGAGTTATTCAGCAAAATTATTGAGATCGAAGCTGTATCACCAGGAATAATGTCAGCTTTTACAAACGCACGTAATGCATTGGGATGTTGGGAACATGCAAAAGTGTTAATTGCATAAGTTCTAAAAACAGTATTAAAAATAATCCTGGCAGCGAACTTACCCTGGTAAGATGTCGAGTCTTTTTTAACTACGTATGTGTCAAAGGGAGGTACACAGAATGGACAGCTATTTGTGTTCCAGTAATTTGGTAATTGTGACGTCCACCCTTCAAAATCACCATTGGGAACAGGAATGATTTCAATTGG
>Ga0209023_10004354_pt1 | contig 16185 bp, 14 predicted proteins | sample LakOneMetagenome_FD_187468 | JGI IMG/M metagenome (GOLD analysis project Ga0209023, IMG submission 187468) | Freshwater and sediment microbial communities from Lake Erie, Canada (SPAdes) (version 2) | ecosystem: Environmental > Aquatic > Freshwater > Lentic | place: Lake Erie, Canada... | reverse complement strand
CCCGTGCCGCCCTCGCCCCCGTCGATGGTCACGAAGTCGACCCCGCGGCCCGAGCGGGCCATCCGCTCGGTGAGGTCGAGCCAGAACCGTTCCTCGCCGACCGCCGACTTGATCCCGACCGGGAGCCCCGTCTCGTCGGCGATCGTCTCGACCAGGTCGAGCAACCCGTCGACGTCGTGGAAGGCGGAGTGGCCCGCGGGGCTCTTGCAGTCGACGCCGACCGGAATGCCCCGGATCGCGGCGATCTCCGGGGTGACCTTGGCGCCGGGCAGCATCCCCCCGAGGCCGGGCTTGGCGCCCTGGCTGAGCTTGATCTCGATGGCCCGGATCGACGGGGCCGCGGCCACCTGGTCGAGCAGGCGCGGGAGGCTGAACGAGCCGTCGGGCTCCCGACAGCCGAAGTAGCCGGTGCCGACCTGCCACACGAGGTCGCCGCCGTGCAGGTGGTGGGGCGACACGCCGCCTTCTCCCGTGGTGTGCAGCGTGCCGGCGAGGGCCGCCCCCTGGTTGAGGGCGGTGATGGCCGCGCCGCTGAGCGACCCGAAGCTCATGGCCGACACGTTGACGACCGACGCCGGCCGGAACGCCTTGGCCCGGTTGCGGGCCCCGCCGAGCACCTTGGCCGCCGGCAGCGGGCGCCCCGGGTCGGGCTTGGGCGACTCGGTTGCGGGCGCCGAGACGGGGAACGCCGCGTGCTTCACGATCACGTAGTTGTGGACCCGTTCGAGGTCGTTGTCGGTGCCGAAGCCGAAGTAGCGGTCGGTCGACTTCGCCGAGGTGTAGACCCAGCGGCGCTGGTCGCGGCTGAACGGCCGCTCCTGGTCGTTGTCGGTGACGATGTACTGGCGCAGCTCGGGCCCGATGCCCTCCAGGACGAAGCGGAGGTGGCCGACGACGGGGTAGTTCCGCAGGATCGCGTGGCGGCGCTGCGCGAGGTCCCAGCCGGCGACCGCCGCCGCGGCGCCGGCCGCCAGCGCCCCGAGCGGTCGGAGCTTCACGGTCGGGGCGACGGGGAGGGCATCGGCCCAATCTGGCCGACCTCCGTCGTCCGCCGCTAGAGACGAAGGTCCCGAGTCGAGTCGAGTCGAGTCGAGCCGGGACGGCGCGGGCGGCTCAGGCGCGGCCCTTGCGCTGCAGGGAGAGGGCGGCGCACTTCGGGCACCGGTGGCGGATGGCCTCGTCGTGCCACTGGCACACGAGCGGGATCACCCGCTTCCCGCACAAGCTCACGTCGTGGGCCAACCGACGGGCGTGGATGGTGCGTGGTTCGGGGTCGTCGAGCAAGGGGTTGTCGGGGTCGCCGTCGGTGGCGCCACCTCGAAGGTGCATGACACCGGACAGTACGAACTTTGGCAATTCACGCCAGGGGAAAAGGTCCCATCCTCCCGTCCGGAGGTATGCCCGCCCGAGCCGCTGGCGGGTAGACATCGTCCGTGCCCCCCTGCCCGCCTCCCGTGCCTGCCGCCGCCGTCCTCGACCACGTCGGTCCTCGGGCCGACCTCATCGTGCCGATCGGGAACGGCGAGCCGGTCACGGTCCTGGACGCGCTCGAGGCCCACGCCGCGCAGCTCGACCACGTGCGCATCCTGCAGATGCACGCCCTGCGCGACCGCCCCTACCTCCACGGCCAGCACGGCGATCACCTGCGTCACGTGTCGTACTTCCTGTCTGCGGTCACCCGGCAACCGTTCTGGGACGGCACGATCAGCGTGGTGCCGAACCACTTCTCCGAGGTGCCGCGCCTGCTGCTCACCGAGACCAGGCACAGCCTGGTGGTCGCCGCGGCCTCGCCGCCGGATCGCCACGGGTACTTCAGCCTCGGCACGGGAGCCGACTACGTCGCGCGGCTCATCGGCCGGGTGCCGTTCTTCGTGGAGGCGAACCCCCGGATGCCCCGGACCAACGGGGAGAACCTCATCCACGTGTCCGACGTGGTCGGCTGGTGCGAGGCCGAGTACGACCTGATCGAGGTCCCGGCCAGCGATCCCAGCCCGGTCGACCGAGCCATCGCCCGGCTGGTGGCCGAGCGCGTGGCCGACGGGTCGACCATCCAGGTCGGGATCGGGTCGATCGCCGAAGCCATCCTCGGCGAGTTGACCGGCCACCGCGACCTGGGGATCCACACCGAACTGCTCTCCGACGGCATGGCCAAGCTGGCCGAGCTCGGGGTGGTGACGGGCTCCCGCAAGGCACTGCGCCCCCACAAGATGGTCACCACGTTCTGCCTCGGGACGCGCTGGCTCTACGACTGGCTCGACGGGAACGGATCGGTCGAGCTGCTCCCGGTCGACTGGGTCAACAACCCGGCCACCGTGGCCCGGGAGCACAAGTTCGTGTCGATCAACGCGACCACCGAGGTCGACCTGCTGGGCCAGTGCGCGTCCGAGACGGTGGCCGGCCGGTACTGGTCGGGAAGTGGCGGCCAGGCCGACTTCGCCCGGGGAGCCATGGCGGCCGAGGGCGGGCAGGCCTACGTGGTCGTGCCCTCGATGACCAAGCACGGCGAGTCCCGCATCCGCAGCCAGTTGACCCTGGGGTCGGTGGTGACGACGTCCAAGAACACGGTCGACCACGTCGTCACCGAGTACGGGGTGGCCGAGTTGCGGGGCCGCACCGTGGCCGAGCGGGCCCGCCGGCTCATCGCCATCGCCCACCCGTCGGTTCGCGACCAACTGCGCGCCGAGGCGCACGCGCAGGGCTTCATCCCCTGACCCGCACCGGTCGCTTCTCGGCCGAACGACGCGAAACCGTGCGAGACTCCACGAGGCATGACCGAGTACGTCGTCGAGGTGCGGGAACCCGCGCACACGGCCCGACACGTCACCGTGACCGGGCGGCTGGAGGTCGGGCGTGACGTGCCAGGGCTGGTGCTCGCCGATCCGGGCATCTCCCGCCGCCACGTCGTCCTCGACGCCGGCGAGTGGTCGCTGACCGTCACCGACCTCGGGAGCACGAACGGCACGGAGGTGAACGGGCAGCGCCTGGCCGGACGCGCCGTGCTCCACGTCGGTGACGTCGTCACACTCGGCGAGAGCGCACTGACCCTGGTCGAGGTCCTGCCCACCGGTGGCGCAGCGGCACTGGGAGCGGACCGCTCGGCCGGTGCCGCCAAACCCGGCGCCGGCGCGCCGCCGACCCAGATGCTCCGTGCCGTCGCACCGGACCCCGAGGAACCCTGAGCATCCTGGGTTCGCGCGGTGCCGGCGGGAGCGGCGCCGGGTCGCTGTAACCCGATCGGCGCACGGGCGTCTGTGATGCGGGCCACGCCACCGTGGCCGGAAGTGATCACCATGCCCCGAGGTTCGAGCCTGCCCGCGCTGATCGACGGCCCCGTCGGGCGGCCGGTCACCGACGATCCGGCAACCCTCCTGCCCGACGTGGTGGCCCGGCGCGCCGCCTGGCCCGTCCTGCTGGTGTCGATGCCCTTCGTCTCGATGTCGCGGCCGTCGTTGCAGATCGGGCTCCTCTCCGCCATCGCGCGGTCGCACGGGTTCCCGACCGACACCGCCCACCTGAACCTGGACCTCGCGGCGCAGATCGGCGAGGAGCTCTACGAATCGATCTCCCAGCACCGGGGCAGCGCGCTCGGGGACTGGCTGTTCTCGCTGGCGGCGTTCGGCGATCGCGCCCCCGATCCGGGGGACCGGTTCCTCGCCGATCACGCCCCGCAGCTCGTCGCCGACGCGGCGCAGCGCCGCTCGATGGAGGAGCGGCTGCGGGAGGTGCGTCACCAGGAGGTGCCCCGCTACCTCGACCACCTCGTCGCCGACCTCCCGTGGGACCGGTACCGGGTGGTCGGGTTCACGTCGACGTTCGCCCAGAGCGTCCCGTCGATCGCCCTCGCCGCCCGGCTCAAGGAGCGGTACCCCGACCTCGTCGTGCTGTTCGGCGGGGCCAACCTCGACGGCGTGATGGGTCCGGAGCTCGTGCGGTCGTCGCCCGCCATCGACTACGGGATCACGGGTGAGGCCGACCTCGCCTTCACCGAGTTCCTCGTCGCGTTGAGCGAAGGCCGGGATCCGGCCGGGGTGGGCGGTGTCCTGTGCCGGCGGGACGGCGAGGTGGCGCCGAGCCGACCGGCCGCGCCGTTCGATCGGCTCGACGAGCTGCCGGTGCCCGACTTCGAGGAGTACTTCGCCCGCGCCGAGGCGTTGGACCTGCTCCCGCGTGGGGGGCGGCGCGACCTGCAGGTGCCGTTCGAGAGCTCGCGCGGGTGCTGGTGGGGGGCGAAGCGGCACTGCACGTTCTGTGGGCTGAACGGCGAGACGATGGCCTACCGGGCCAAGTCGCCCGACCGCGTCCGCCGGGAGCTGGCCGAGCTGGCCCGCCGGTGCCGCACGTTCGACTTCGAGGCGGTCGACAACATCGTCGACACGGGCTACCTCGAGACGCTCTTCCCGGCGCTGGTCGAGGACGGCTCGACCTATCGGTTGTTCTACGAGGTGAAGGCCGACCTCGACCGTCGCCAGGTGGGGCTGCTCGCCGACGCGGGGGTCCGGCGGATCCAACCGGGCATCGAGTCGCTGAGCTCGCACGTCCTCCGGCTCATGCGCAAGGGCACCCGGTCGTGGCAGAACGTCAACCTCCTGCGCTGGTGCCGGTACCACGACATCACCGTCGGCTGGAACCTGCTGTACGGGTTCCCGGGCGAGACCGATCTCGACTACGCGGAGCAGGCCACGCTCCTGCGCCAGGTCGTGCACCTCCCGCCACCGTTGGGGGCCGGGCGCATCTGGATGGAGCGGTTCAGCCCGATCTTCCTCGATCGCGAGGCGTTCCCGGCCACCTCGGTGCACCCGGAGGCGAGCTACGGCTACGTGTACCCCGAGGCGGTGGACCTCGACCGACTGGCCTACTTCTTCGACTACGACCTGGCCGACACCCTCCACGACGAGGCCTTCGTCGAGACCCGCTCGCTGATCCAGGCCTGGATGGACGCGTGGTCGGGGGAGGAGGTTCCGAGCCTGGTGCTGTGGCGGTCACCCGGGCTGATCCAGATCGAGGACGGCCGGAGCGAGGCACTGCGCGGCACCCACACGTTCGAGGATCCGCTGGCCGCGATCTACCTCGCCTGCTCCGACGCCGCCCGGAGCGCGGCCAAGGTGAAGGAGGTGCTCGGCCTGCCGTGCCCGACCGCCGAGGTCGAGGGGGCGCTCGACGGGTTCGTCGAGCGAGGGCTGATGCACCGCGACGGGAACCTGTTCCTGAGCCTGGCCATCCCGTCCCGTCCCGGGACCGGGCCGCGGCCGCCGCAGCGCTGACCGCTGTAACCGCGCGGGGCCGGACCCGTCTACTAGGGCTGACGACACCACCGGCCCGGTGCCCACCGGGAAGGTCGAACCCAAGGGACAGGGAGCAGGAATGGACGAACAGAGCATTTCACTGGCCGACATCAAGGCGCTGGGCGACAAGCTGGACGCCGCCGGCCTCACCGATGGCGAGAAGGCCCTCCTCTCGGCGGCGATGGACACGACCGCCAACGTGATCGCGGATGGCGGCGAGGTCGAAGGGTTCGGCTTCTCCCCGTCGTACTCCCGGCTCAACAACCCGGTCATCAACCCGGGGCTCGGCAGCGTGTTCCAGAACTCCTTCTCTCGGGTGATCGGTGGCGTGAACCCGAACATCGCCGCCACCAACATCACCGTCTCTGGCGTCTCCACGAGCTGAGCGGAACCGCCCGAGGTGGACGCCGCCAACGGCCGTTGGACGACCATCGCCGCGCCCCGGCCACGGGCATCGTCGGCCGTCGGTGCCACCGAGGAGCGCTTCCTGCGCCTGGCCATCGTGTCGATGCCGTTCCGGCCGGCCGACTCGCCGTCGATCCAGCTCGGCACCCTCCAGGCGCTGGCCCGGTTGCACGGCCACCAGGCCGACAACTTCCAGTTCGAGCTGGACCTGGTGGCCCGCATCGGACCGAAGTTCTTCAACGCGATCGCGGACTACCCGACCGGTGGCGTGGGCGACTGGTTGTTCGGGCCGGCCGCCTTCGGCCCGGACGACCCCGACCCCACCCACGCCTTCCTCGAGCACCAACCCGAAGGCATCCGCCTCCTCCAGGAGCGGGCCGGGATCACCGACGAGGACTTGATCGAACTGCGGGCCGAGATCCTTCCCGCGTACATCGAGCAGCTGGCTGCGGAGGTGGCCTGGGAGGGGTACGACCTCGTCGGCTTCACGTGCACGTTCCAGCAGAACTGCGCGTCGATCGCCCTGGCCCGGGCTATCAAGGCCCGCAACCCGGCGGCGGTGACGGTGTTCGGCGGGTCGAACTTCGACGGACCGATGGGTCCCGAGATGGTGCGGAGCACCCCGGAGATCGACTGGGCCGTCACCGGCGAGGCCGAGCACAGCCTGCCGCCCCTCCTGCGGGCGTTGGCCAACCGGCTCGACCCGCGCGGGCTGCCCAGCGTGCTGTACCGCGACGCCCACGGGCGGGTGCCGAAACCCGAATCGGCGCCGCTGCTCGAGGACCTCGACGAGGTGCCGATCCCGACCTACGACGACTACTTCGAGCGGGCCGACCGCCTGGGCGTCACCGACTGGTCGCCGCGGCGACCGGTGTGGATCCCGTTCGAGAGCTCCCGGGGCTGCTGGTGGGGCGAGCGGGTGACCTGTACGTTCTGCGCGCTCAACGGCGAGACGATCAAGTACCGGAAGAAGTCGCATGCCCGCACGGTCCGGGAGATCGCCGAGCAGTCGCAGCGCTACCGCTCGTTCCACCTCAACGCCGTCGACAACATCGCCCAACGGGACTACGCCGACGGCATGTTCGCCGCCCTGGCGGCCAGCGACACCGACTACAACATGTTCTTCGAGGTGAAGTCGAACCTCACGCCCACCGAGGTCGAGCTGCTCGCCGATGCCGGCGTGGTCGAGGTGCAGCCCGGGATCGAGTCGCTGTCGTCCACCGTCCTGGGGCTCATGAAGAAGGGCGTGCGCGCCTCGACCAACGTCAACCTGCTGCGGCTCGCGGCGATGCACAAGGTCAAGGCGAGCTGGAACCTGCTGTGGGGGTTCCCGGGCGAATCGGTCGAGGACTACGCCGATCAGCTCGAGGTCATCCGCAGCATCGTGCACCTGCACCCGCCGACCGGCTGCGGGCCCATCGTGGTGGAGCGGTTCAGCCCGATCTTCGAGCAGCAGGACCGCTACCCGGTTCCCGACCTGCACCCCAAGCCGCTGTACGGCTACGCCTACCCGGGGCGCTACGACCTGGAGCAGCTGGCGTTCTACTTCGACGGCCGGCCCGAGCGGACGCTCGACCACGACCACCCCGTCTTCGGTCAGACCCGCGACCTGGTGGCGCAGTGGCAGAAGGTCTGGGCCGAACCCGAGCATCGGCCGTCGTTGCGCATCTGGCGCGGCCACTCGTTCATCCAGATCGAGGACCGTCGCTGGCCCGAGTGGACCGGCACCCACACCTTCGAAGGGTTGGGCGCCACGATCTACCTGGCCTGCATGGAGGTGCCGCGGCCGCTGTCGGCCCTGACGGAGGAGCTCGCGGGCGAGGTCGGCGCGGCCGACCTCGAACAGATCCTCGACGAGTTCGTGGCCCGCCACCTGATGATCCGCGACGGGAACCTGTTCCTGTCGCTGGCCATCCCGGGGGAGCGAGGCACGCTGCTGGCCGACCGCTCCTCGGAAGCGACGGCGTGAGGGCCGATCGCCCGGCCGGCTGACGTGGTGCTGTTCGCCGCGAGCTGCGCCCTGTTCGGGACGTGGTTCGCCCTCTCGGTGGTCAAGCAGTTCAGGCCCATCGACCCACGGGCCTTCTGGCTCGAGAACTTCACGTTCGTCCCCCGTTGGTGGTTCTTCAAGTACAACTTCGAGGAGGGCGAGTTCCGGATCTCGGTCCGGCCGGCGACCCCACCGGACGAGGCCTGGACGGTGGTCGAGGTGCCACGCGCCCCGTTCTGGCGCCAGTGGATCTGGAACCCGGAGATGCGCATCGAGAAGGAGCTGTGGGACGCCTGCACGAGGCTCTGCAACCTGCCCCGGTGGCTGCGGTTCAGCCGGAGCTTCAACCCCAGCACCGTGGCCTACAAGGCCCTGGTGGCGTGGGTGTCGGGGCGGCCCGAGGTGGTCGACGGGCCGGACGGCCCGATCCAGCTGCGGGTCGAGCGGGCCCCGCTCTCGCCCCCGGGGGCCGAGGCCGTCACGTGGTTCGTGTCGCGGCCGTTCGTGGCGATCGGACGGGGCGGCTCGCGTCCCGAGGTCCCGATCGGATGATCACGGCAGAGGTGGGCGGGATGGCGTCGTTCGAGGAGCTCTCCAGCGCGGCGACCGCTGCCCGGTGGGCTACCGCACTGATCGGAGCCGGGTCGCTGATCAACGTGCTCCAGCAGGTCGGGGATCGAGCGGCCTTCGCCCGCGACGGGATGCTCGGGTGCGACACGTTGGCGCGATCCCACCACGTCGGAGCCCGCCGGCTCGGGTCGACCACGGTCGCCGGCCTGGCCTTCTCCGCTCCGGTGGTCACGGCGTTGGTGGTCGTCGAAGTCGTGGCGTCGTGCGCCCTCGTCGTGGGCCGCTCCGGCGCGGTACTGGTGCCGGCGCTGGCCGCGGTGTTCGGGGCCAGGGCCTACCACTACGGCCGCGACCGCTTCGGCTTCGAGGGGGCCGACCAGATGCGGCTGATCGTGCTGGCCGGCCTGCTCTGGTACCACCTCATGCCGTCCCCACCGAACGGAGCGGCCAGGGGGAGCGGCGACGTGGCGCTCGTCTTCATCGGCGCGCAGTGCGTCTTGGCCTACGTCACCGCGGGCGTCGTGAAGGTCCGCGACGCGGGGTGGCGCAACGGCCGGGCGATGGCCGACGTGCTGCGCAGCGGAATGTTCGGGCGGAACCCTGCCAGTTCCCTGCTGCTCCGGGCCGGCCTCGCCCCGGCGTTGGCCGCCACGATGCTGACCTTCGAGTGTGCCGGCTGGGTCCTGCTGTTCGGCGGGGCGGTCGGGATCCTGCTGTACGTGACCGTGGCGGCGGCCTTCCACGTCGCGAACGCGGTGGTGATGGGCCTCGATCGCTTCGTGTGGGTGTTCGGCGCCGCGCTGCCGTGTGTCGCCTTCGCCGCCCTGCGGTTCGCCCCCCACGTGGGGTGACGGCCAACCTGGGGTGAGGGCGAGGGCTCAGCCGGCGCGCGGCCCCGCGGTGCGGATCACCAGGAGACGCCGACGCCCACACCGATGGTGTCGGCGGCGACGTTCGGGTTGCGGAACGACGACGCGCCCTGGCTCGAGAACGACCCACGGAAGCCCTGGCCCAGCGCCCCGGGCTGGATGCTCGAGTAGCTCACGTTGATGGGTCGCATCGATCCGCCCATCTGGAACCCCGAGACCTCGCTGTCGGCATCGGCGCGGTCGGGATCGGCGTCGCCCGCGTGCGCCGCGATCTGCTCGCCCGCGATGTGGAAGACCGCCAGCAGCAGCGCCTTCTCGTCGGAGTCGAGCTGGTCACCGATCTCGTCGAGCTTGGTGGCCAGGCGATCGACGTCGTCGGCGGTGATGGTGATCTCGGGCATCGGGCCAGGCCTCCGGTGGGTGCGGCCGCCACGCGCTCGCATGGCACCACCTACAGACGCCGCGGCCGGGCGACGGTTACACGCCTCGCGTCCGTCGGCCCGGTTCAGCCGTTCTCGGGCGAGAGCCGGAGGGCCAGGGCGGCCTGGTCGGCCAGGGTGAGCGCGGCCCGGATGCGGTCGTCGGAGATCTTCTGGCGGGATCGGGTGATGCACACGAAGCGGCCCTCGACCTCGCCGTGAGCGGTCACCGGGATCTCGAACCCGTCGGCGGACGTGCCGATCCGGGCGGGTGACCATTCGGTTCCCCGCTTCAGCATCATCCCGGATCGCTGGAGCGTCGGCCGTTCGCTCGGGGCGAGCGGGGCCAGTTCGAAGCGGCAGTCCCGGAGCTTGAGCAGGTCGACCATGCCACGGGCCACGTCGAGCAGCACCAGTCCGGCTGGGTCGCCCTCCGCGATGTCACCGGCCACCCGGCTGATGGTGAGCAGCTGCGCGACGGCGTCGGGCGGCGCGGGGGCCCGGCGCCACCGCCGCCTCGGCTCGGCGCGGCGGGGCCGGCCGGGGGCCACCGTCCGGCGGCCCCGCTCGCTCAGGACGACCCCGACGACCAGGAGGGTCACGCTGGTCGCGATGTCGCCGGCCGAGTGGATCTGGAACGAACCGTACGGCCGGGTCCAGAGGAGGTCGTAGGCGGCGGCCGCGGCGAGGCCGCCGGCCACCGCGGCCCAGCGGTGAGCGGCCGGCCCGATCGATGCCACCAACCCGACCAGCACCGCCGCCACCGCCGCGTTCGGCACCGAGGTGCGCAACGGCGACGACGCAAGGGCCAGCCCGGCGGGTACGGCGGCCGCCGCTCCGTTGGCGACCCACGCACGTCCGCGCACGACTCCCCTCCTACGCCGTCCCCCGGCCACCCGCAAGCCAGGATCGCGTCAATATCGGGCGGCGACCCGTCGGCTCCGTGTAACCGGGCCTCCCGGTCTCCGTCTGTGGAGCATGGGGGACGACGACCTCGACGAGGCGGCAGCGACCCGGCTCCTCGCCAAGCTGCGCGACTTCGCCCGGGAGCAGCTCGACGACCGGGAGCGGGCGATGCTCTCGTTCCTGCTCGCCCCCGGGGTCGCCAACGTCTACGCCGGCGACGAGGTGGCCGGCTTCGCCATGGAGTGGCGACCCACCGCCCTGCCCGAGGCGCTCGCGACGGCGCTGCGAGCCGACGGGATCGCCCTCGACGGCCCGGACGACCTGCCCTGAGCGGGCGGCCCCGTCCGACGCGGGCCCGCCGTGCGGTCCGCCGCTCAGGCTCCGAACGCGACGAGCTGCGCCCCGGCGGTGTGGAGGCAGTCGGGGCAGTCCTCCACGTGGCGTCCCGCCGCGAGGACATCGACGTCGAGCAGGGTGCGCAAGGTGGCGCAGGCCAGCGACGGCTGGTCGCTCATGAGCTGGAGGACGAGTGCGGCGCGGAAGCGGCGGCGGGCGCGGTGGATCACCACTTTGGCGGCACCGGGGGTCAGGCCGAGGGCCTCGGCCACGTCCGCCGGCCCCAGGCCCACGTAGGTCACGAGGGCCACGGCCGTCGCATCGCGGTGCGACAGCCCGGCGACGCAGCTGCGGACCCGGCGGGCCAACTCGGTGAGCTCGGCGAGCTCGTCCGGGCCCAGGTCGTCGGCGGCGAGCGCATCGGCGGTGCGGTCGTCGAGGTTCAGCTCGCGGCGATCGGCCTTGCTGTGGTCGATGGCCACGTGGCGGGCGATGGAGAGCAGCCACGGCCGGAAGTGGTCGGGTTGGCGCAGGGCATCGAGGTGCTCCAGCGCCCTCGTGAACGTGTCCTGGACGATGTCGTCGGCGAGCTCCGACGTCCACGCCAGCTCCAGGGCGACGTGGCGCACCGCCTTGGCGTGGCGCCCGTACAGCTCGGCGAAGGCACCCGGCGCGCCGGCGCGCACGGCCGCCACGAGGTCAGCGTCGCCCGACAAGCCCACGACTGCGATCGTAAGCACGACCGGGCCCTGTGTATAGAGGCAAACCGGCCTCGGCGGCGACCGGAGAAGGGTGGCCGACCGAGGGCGGCCGTGGGATACTCCGCCGGTCTCCTGCCGGTCGTGGGCGCGGGAGCCGACGATGGCACAAGGTGGACGGATTGAGATCCCCAACGGCCTGGAGGGCGGTAGCCGGTGACCCCCTGATCGAGGCGCGTCCGAGCCGGGAGCAGCGGTGACCGACTTCGTCCTCGAGGTGCGCGAGCCGGGGCGGCCGCCCCGTCGCATCGCGGTGGCGGGACCGCTGGAGGTCGGCCGGGAGGTCGAAGGGCTGGTGCTCGCGGATCCCGGGATCTCGCGGCGCCACATCGCGTTCGCGGTGGAGGCCGGGGCCCTCACGGTCGCCGACCTGGGCAGCACCAACGGGACCGAGGTGAACGGTGCCCGGCTGCAGGGACCGCTCGCCCTGCAGGTGGGTGACCTGGTGACCCTGGGCGACAGCTCCTTCCGGCTGCTCGAGGTCCGCCCCGACGGCGGCGGCCCCTCCCCGGCCCCGGCCCCGGCCCCGGCCGTCGCACCCGGCTCGGCCGCCGCCACCGCGCCGCCGGCCGGTCCCACCGGCCAACCACCGTCGTTCGACGAGCCGGTCGCGGCGCCGGCGCCCCAGGCGGCGCCGGTCGCGGCGCCGGCGTTCGGCGCACCAACCTCGTCGGCGTCTCCGCCCCCCGCCGGTCCGCCCCGACCGTCGGCGGCCCGGCCGGTGCTCGAGGAGCTGGAGGTCCGCCCGACCGACTCGGCCTTGATCCGGTTCCGCCCGGGCACCGCGGGGGCGAAGGCGGCGGCCGGCGTGGCCCAGAGCGCACGACGGGCCCGCAAGCGCCTGGCCGGGCTCGGCTCCGAGCCGTGGGGCGTGCTCCCCAACGTCTGCCTGGTCGACCCGTTCCCCGACCCCGACCAGCCGGGCCAGGTCATGACCACCGGCACGATCGTCGACCAGGCCCGCAACGAGATCTGGATGGTGGTGTCGCCCGAGTCGCCGGCGGAGCCGCTCGAGCGGCCCCTCGCCCTGGTCTTCGGGGCCGGCCTCCCGGCCGGGGAAGACCTGGCCCCCCTCCTGGAGGGGTACGGCCTCCACGTGGCGGACGCGAAGGATCCTGATCCTCAGCTGCGGGAGATGGACCTCCCGCCGATGATGGCGGCCGAGGGCGAGGTCGCCAGCCTCATGAACCTCTCGTTCGTTCGCTACCTGATCGGGCGGAGCGACCGCGACGGCTTCCTGCGCTTCCTCGGCTCGGCGCAGCCCGGGCGGCTCGACGCGGCGGCGCAGCAGGCCTACGGCCTGAGCATGGCCGCGCTCGAGGAGGCGTGGCGCCAGAAGCTCATCGCCGGGCCCCCCGACGTGAAGGCCGGCCAGTTCCTCCGGCTGACCATGCGCTACCTGCGGCCCCATGCCCGACGCGAGGCCGAGATGTTCGTCTACATGCTGCTCGGGTTGGCGTTCACCACCGTCTTCCCGTTCGTGTTCAAGCGGCTGCTCGACAAGGCGATACCGAGCGGCCACTTCTCCGAGACCGTCCGCCTGCTGGTGATCCTGACCATCGCCTTCGTCGTGTCGATGCTGGCCGACCTCCGCCGGGCCTACCTGGGCGCGACGGTCAGCGGCTCGGTGGTCCGCCAGCTCCGCGGGGAGATGTTCGCCAAGATGCAGCACCTCTCCCAGGGCTGGTACGCCACCCACGAACAGGGTGACGTGCTCTCGCGGGTGTTCTCCGATGTCGGGCTGCTCGAGCAGGGGCTCTCCCAGACGTTGCGGGAAGGGTTGTTCCAGGTCCTCTCGCTCGTCGTGTCGTCGGTCGTGCTGTTCCTCCTCAACCCGTGGCTGGCCCTGGTGGTGATGGGCGGGGCGCCGGTCATCGCGCTCGTCTACAAGGCGATGGCCAAGGGGGCGCAGGCCCGCAGCCTGGCCGTCCAGGAGGAGACCGGCAGCGTGCTGGTGGTGGCCTCGGAGAACTACGGCGCCCAGGGCCTGGTCAAGGCGTTCGCGCTCCAGGCCAGGGAGATCGGCCGGTTCAAGCAGGCCTCCGACCGGCTGTTCGACCGGGAGGTGAAGCTGCAACTGTTCGGCGGCCTGTTCGGGCTCTCCGTCAACATGATCGTCACCGCGCTGCGGGTGTTCATCCTCGGCCTCGGCGCCTGGCTGATCCTGCACGGCCATCTGACCGTCGGCGGCCTGGTCGCCTTCATCGGGCTGATGGGCGAGGTGCTCTCGCCGGTCACGATGCTCACCGGCATCGGCCAGCAGATCCAGTCCGCCACGGGCGCGCTCGTGCGCATCAACGAGATCCTCGGCGCCCCGCCGGAGGTCGAGCAGGACGACGGTGCTCCGGTGCTGCCGCCCCTGGCCCACGAGATCCGGCTCGACGACGTCGGCTTCTCCTACACCTCCGAGCGGCGCACGCTCGACGGCATCTCGGCCACCATCAAGGCGGGGGAGCGGGTGGCCTTCGTCGGGCCGACCGGCGCCGGCAAGTCGTCGGTCCTCCAGCTGCTCATGCGGTTCTACGACCCCGACGAGGGGGCGGTCCGCTTCGACGGTCAGGACATCCGCCACGCCGACCTGGCCGGGTACCGTCAGCAGCTCGGGGTCGTGTTCCAGGAGTCGTTCCTGTTCAACGCCACGATCGCCGACAACATCGCGATGGGTCGGCCCGGCGCGTCGGAGGCCGACATCGAGGCGGCGGCCCGGGCCGCCGAGCTCCACGACTTCGTCGTGTCGCTGCCCCGTGGCTACAACACCCTCGTGGGGGAGCGCGGCGGCCGGCTGTCGGGCGGCCAGCGCCAGCGTCTCGCCATCGCCCGTGCCCTGCTCCGCGACCCGCGGGTCCTGCTGCTCGACGAGGCCACCTCCGCGCTCGATCCCCGCACCGAGCGACTCATCGCCGACACCCTGGAGCGGGTCGGCGAAGGGCGCACGACCGTGTCGGTCACCCACCGGCTGACCTCGATCACCGGCTACGACCGGATCTTCGTGATCGTGGCCGGGCAGCTCGTCGAGCAGGGCACCCACCCCGAGCTGGTGGCCCTCAACGGCGTCTACACCCAGCTCTGGGCCGAGCAGAGCGGCGGCCAGGCTCCGGCCCAGGCGCCGTTCGACGCGGTGTCGGCGCTGGCCCAGATCCCGCTGTTCGCCGGGCTCGGCCCCGCCGACCTCGGGCGCATCGCCGAGCGGTTCCGGTCGGCCGAGTTGCGCCCCGGCGAGTCGGTGCCCGAGGGCGGGGGGCGGCTGGTGGTGGTCCGCCAGGGCCGGCCCCAGGTGCTGCTGCCCGACGTCACCGGTGCGCTGGCCGTCGCGGCCGACCTCGGCCCGGGGGACTGCTTCGGCCTGGCCGCCCTGCTCGGTCAGCCGAAGGGGGCGGTGCTGCGGGCCACCGATGCCGCCACCGTGCTCGTGCTCGACGACGAGACGATCCGTGGGGCGGCCGCGACCTTCCCGTCGGTCGGCCAGGCGTTGGAGGGGGTCACCGCCCCGGCCGCCGCGCCGGCTGGCGGCGTGCGGCTGACGCGGATGACGATGGCGCCCATGCCCGCCATCCCGGCCCCTGCGTCCGCCGCTCCGGTCCCGCCGTCGCCGGCCGAGGTGCGGCGCATGACCGGCAGCCTGCCGGTGGTCCGCTGATGAGCCCCGTGTTGCAGTCCATCGTCGAGGCGGCGGTGGCCGGCACCGGATCGACCCACGGCTGGATCGTCTCGGCGACCGAGGCCGGGTTGACCGTCGCGGCGGCCACCGGCCCGGCGGCCGCCCGCATCGGCGAGCGCCGGCTGACCGGGACCGGAGGGACCGCCGGGTTCGTCGTCGGCTCCGGGCAACCGTTGGCCCTGACCCCCCGCCCCGGCGATCCGGTGCTCGACGACGAGCTGGTCACCTTGCTCGGCGAACCGCTCACCACGGTGATCTGCGTGCCCTGCTCGACCGACCAGGCCACCCGCGGCGCGCTCCAGGTGATGAACAAGGTCGGCGGTGGCTCCTACAGCTTCGACGACGTGGAGCTGGCGACGTTGCTCGCGACGGTCGCCGGGTCGGCCCTGGAATCGTCGTCGCCCGGCCAGCCGGTGCGCAGCCCGGCCGACCTGTCCGGCGCGTTGTCGCGGCTCGCCGACGCCGACGGCGGGCGGTACGCGCGCGTGGCGGTCGTGATCGACGCCCTGCTCGACGGCGCCTGAACGGCTACCGCGCCGGCCCGCTCGAGGCCCGCCGGTAGAGCGCGAGGCCGATCACCAGGAAGAACAGGATGATCGCCAGGGTCGAGGTCCCGCCGTCGACGCTGGTGGCCAGCACGACGTCGAGCGGGGCGGTCAGCACGATGCCGCAGTCGGCGAGGACCTGGTGGCGGCCGACCACCACCTCGGACAGGGCGACCGGGGCGTGGAACTCGCCGGACCCGTCGGCGGTGGTGGTGCCTGCCGGCTGGCCGTCGAGCGAGATGGAGACCGTCGACCCGGGCCGGCAGCCGTGGCCGACCGCCTCGACCGTGCCGCCGGGCGGCGCCGCCGGTTCGCTCAACGACAGGGAGCGGGTGGGGGGCTTGGCGATCGCCGTCGTCGGGGGCACCGTCGGCGCCACCGTGGTGGGCGGCCGCGTCGTGGTCACGGTCGGCGGCACGAACACCGTGGCCGGAGGGACGGTGGGGG
>Ga0209023_10004353_pt1 | contig 16187 bp, 24 predicted proteins | sample LakOneMetagenome_FD_187468 | JGI IMG/M metagenome (GOLD analysis project Ga0209023, IMG submission 187468) | Freshwater and sediment microbial communities from Lake Erie, Canada (SPAdes) (version 2) | ecosystem: Environmental > Aquatic > Freshwater > Lentic | place: Lake Erie, Canada... | reverse complement strand
TCTAAATGAAATTGCCCCGGCTGGCGGGGCAATATGAGGCTGCTGAGTTTTCCTATGAGTAACTAAAGTAGTCCGGTCCAGTTGTGCCAGGTCGAAGCTGTTTCTTGGCTGCTGCTGCGTCTCTAACGGTGCTTGCTGGCCATGTGGCGGAATCGCTATCGCGGCCAAAACCAGTGTCAACCACAGATTCCACAGTCGCATCGCGGTGGACGGTGATAACCCTGCGGCCGAACACGGCGTAGCCAAGCAATTTCTTCTGATCCGTGGCTGTCACCTTGATCTCCTTGTCCTCCAGGCCGGCTAACGCAATCGACTCGAAGAAGGTAAAGATGCTGGGCGACTTCCCTTCGTAGGTCCACGCTGGAATTTCTGCAACTTCAACTTGTCCGAGGCCCATGATGTTTCCTGTTCGTCCGGCTCCGCGAATTGCGTCACCCTATACGTTGTATTATACCGTTTATATAAACGGTATGGGAGGAATTTTCGTCTCCTCCGAGGAAAAATCTTTGAACAACAAATCGAGCAAAAGTGCTTGCATACCGTTTATATAAACGGTATTATCTAGGTGTGGTGTTGAAGGACACCCAACCGGCAAGGGCCGGAAAAGACAAAGCCCGCTACGGCTGCAACCGAAACGGGCTTCTATCAAATCTACTGACTGGAGTAAGAAATGAATACGAGCGATTTTACCGGGATTCGCATGAAAGCGGCAGACTGGAATAAGCTGCCTGCCACGCTGCGCAAGGTCGAAGACGGCGCGCTGATGATCCTCTCGGCTGGCACCTACCGGCCCGTTCTCATCGTAGACCGCTAAGCCCTTCCCTTCCCCTACAACAAGCCCTGTCCGACAGGGCTTTTTCTTTTATCGGTCGCGGCCAGGCTGCTGCGCCAGACCGACTTCCTTGCCTTCGTGGAGCGCCTTGCTGATCCGCTCACGCGCTATGGTCATCACCTGCCTGCGCTGTTCTTCGCTCGGGAAGCGGTCCGCCAGGCGCTTGCCCACGGCGAGCTGTTGGAACGCCCCTTCCAGCTCGGGGAAGTGGCGCAGCGCCTGTTCGGGCGGCAGCTTGTCGAACGCCTGCGCGGCCGTCACGGGTCGGCGCTGTGCCGGCGCGTCGACCTGCATACCCATCGAGCGCGCGAAGCGCATGGCATTGTTGTCGACGGCCTGCCCGTTCTGGCGCGGCGCAATCACGCGAACGTCCTGCGGTCGTGCGGTGAAGCGGGAGAATACTTCGGCTGGGGTCATGGGAGCCTCACCTTCAATTTATGGAGTGGTACGCGATTGGGCCATCCGGCCCGCACTCAACAACGATAACCTGTTCCGGCGCCGAACGGAAGCGGGCGCGGACTTGCTCTGCAGTATCTTCGTCCGGCCACTCAATGGCGAAGCCGCTGGAGGCCAGGAGCTGGCCACCGTCGAACCGGAACTTACTCGGCACGCCCAGCGGGTCGATCCCGATGATGCAACTTTCCTCGAGGACGAACACCGCCGCGCTGATCGCGAAATAGCCGCTCGGTTCTGGACAGTCGAGCGCGGTCAGGCTCATACCGATGCACCGCTCGGCGGGATCGCGGGCATATCGGACTCGGCATCCCATTGCCAGCTTTTCAGCTTGCTTCCTTCGGTCAGCTCGGTCAACGCCTTGAGATAGTCTTCGCCTGCAGCGGGCGGGATCACATACATCGCGACCGGCTCGGGCGTGTCGGAGAGCACCGCGCTGGCGAGCGGGCGATTGTCCGCCAGGTTGTAGCGCAGCCCCTTGAAGAAGCGCCGCCCTTCGGCCGTCAGCTTGTCGAGCAGCGACTTCTCGATCAGGTTTTCAAACGGAATCCAGTTCTCGGTGACGATCATCAACGCCATTTCTTCAATGGACGCCACGCCGGTCTGCCCGACGCTGAATGTGCCGATCGCTACCAGGTGCGACGTTTCGAGGGCTTCCCACAAGGCCAGCTCGTTCTCGAAGCGCTTGCGCAGCCGCTTGTGGATGTCGTCGTTGAGCATGAACGGGAAGTCGGGCAGGTGTTTAATCACCACCTTGTGGCCGAACCGCGCGACCGCGATTTCCTTGACCTCTCCGACGACGAGCATGAGCTTGCGCGCGCCGTTCTCGGGCGCCGCCACGCGCATCAGCCGCGCATTTCGCTGCTGCGTGAGCTGGTCCTTCTTGTCCGCGATGAACATATCCGGGATGAACAGCAGATCCGCGAGCGCCGTGCTCTTGGCCGTTTTGTCTTCCGCTGCCTGCATGAGGAAGCGCTTGAGGACTGGCCAGGAGCGCTTACCGGCCATCGACGGCGACCATTTGTGAAACCCCGCTTCTTCCCACAAGTAATGGAGCGTGCCGCGCAGCGTCAGCTTGTTGCCGTCCGTCTTGACGCTATCGCCGGTTCCGTCGCCTTTCGCCGGAGCCAGGCGGGAACCGCTCTTGGTCAGCGAGAAGTCGAACTTGAGGGCGGTCGTACCTTCGTCGGGATTTTCGACAATCGCGCTGCCGGCGACTTGGCCCAGCCCCGACAATTCCTGCGGTGGCTCGTAGGACTCGCACGTGGCCGAATGGCTTCCCCCGGTATCGGGCAAGCGCTTCATGTAGAAGCGTCCGCTCACCTTCGCCACATACATCGGGATGCCTTCACGACGACACAAGCAGAGCGGGCGCAGCCGCTTCGCATGTGCGTCCGCCAGCAGGCCGTTCAAGCGCGGATCGCTCGCGTCTACCGTGTCTGAACCGATGCGATACGAAGTGCTCATAATTTCCTTTCAGTGGACTCGTTTGGGGTGCTTTCAACAGTGACGGTGACGCGGTATCGCTTCCCGTCTTCCCGCAGTACCGACTTGGCGGCACCTGCAATTACCAAGGCCGGATCGTTCGTGGTAACGGCAAGTTCGAGATCGACGTCGGGCGCTGGGGCGTCGACCGGCTCTGCAGGTAGGAGCAGCGGCGACGCAGAAACACTCTCGGCGCTGCTCTGATCCAAGCCAAACGACGAGCTGTACGCCCGGTCCCAGGAATCAGCGCGAACCTGATACTCATCGAGTGCGGCCGCGCCGATGTGCGCAGCCAAGCCCGCAAAGCCGATCCCGAACGCCACCAGGAGCAGATTGCGGAACGTCTTGCTCTGCGCAATCTGATCGAGCGTGGCTGTGGCCCGTGCTCGATACCCCATGTTTTTACCCTCTTGCATAACCGTTCCTCTGTGGAAAATGCTGTTGTAACTTGCTCATTATCCACGAAATAGCACATTTCGCCATAACGAAATATGGCTCAGCGTTGTAATATTTTCTCAAGGGAACAGTTTTTTTCACATTTCGGCAAACAGGATTGGATATTGTCGAGACGGGATGCGAGAATGCGTTAACTTTGAAGAAATTTGTTGCTGCTCAATACAGCGGTGCTGCATAATCACCCCGCCGACATAGAGGATTGTCATGAATGAAACAATTACCGCTATCGCTCCAAAAGTCCTCCGCGAGATGGTTGCCGCTGGGTCAGTTGACCACGTGCGCGCGATCAGCGGCGGTGTCGAGGGTTTGGTTGTGCTCCTGCGCGCTGGCCCTACGGAGCGCGTGGTCGGCGCTGCACGAGGTGGTCCACGGTACTTCAAGAGCGTGGACGGCGTAATTTCCACCTTGAAGGACTACGGAATTAACAAGCTGGAAGTGGATGCGTCGGGCTGGATGCCGCGCACCAAGACCGCGTAAGGAGTCTCTAGCGAGAACGAATTAAGAGTAGGAAATAAAAAAGCCCCGTTGGCGCGGGGCTTTTTAAAAAGGATCGAGATGCTTTGGCGAGCATGAAACCAGTTTGGCGACTTGTTTCTGATCCGTAGAGTTAGGTGGTGACAAGCCGGATTCTACGCGCCGAAACACTCGAAGGGCAAGCTATTTTTTGCGTTTCGTGCAAGGCGAAGGATATGGCACAACCATTGCGGCAGCTCAAGCTCGACTTGCGCAGCCCGGCAGACCACTACGATATGATCGCGCATTCTCAGCAGCGCGACTTCATCGCATGGACGCCGCAGCAGGGCAACAAGCAATGGCATTCGCTCAACCTTGAGGTTGCACGCGACAAGCTCTCTGCCTGGACGAACGAGCCAGACATTTACATCACCCCCAATGAATTCCAAGGCTGGCGGCTCATCAAGCTCGGCCACGGCCTCAACGCGCTGTACGCCGACATCGACGTACATGGCGAGGAAAACCCCGACCTTGCGCGTCTCGCGTCCGTTGCCCTTGCGCGCTGCGAGACAGCCGGCATTCCGACTCCGAACTTCGTCGTCTACACCGGGCGCGGCATCCACCTTTACTGGCTGATCGACCGCATCCCTTTCTCTGCCCTCCCGCGCTGGCAGGCGTGCCAACAGCAGCTGGTGAAGCACCTGCGGGCAGATCCGCGAGCCGCCGACTCGACCCGCGTGCTGCGCGTCATCGGCTCGGTCAACAGCAAGTCGAAATCGGTCGTCACCGCCGAGATGCTGAACCCGAAACGCTACGACTTCGATTGGCTGGCTGACCAGGTGTTGCCGCTGGCCCGCGCCGAGATCCGCGATATTCGTGCAGCGCGCGCACGCCGCGGCGATGCCCTGCCACGCCCGAAGGCGAGCGGGAGCATCTACGACCGCTGGCATCTCGTCTACCGCGACTTGCAGACCATCTGCAATCACCACTGGTTCGGCGGCGTGAAAGAGGGACATCGAGACGCAATGTTGCACCTGATGGCCACTTCGTTGAGCTGGTTCACCCAGTCCGACGCCCTGCAGACAGAAATCTTCCAAACCGCTCGCGAATGGATGCCTACGCTGTCGGCGCGCGAGGTGGCCAGCTACACCAAGTCGGTCGTAACCCGCGCCAAGGACGACGCCGAGGCCGGCGCCGATCCGGCGCACTGGCAGTGGGGCAAAGGCCGCTATCGGTACAAACGGACAACGCTGATGGAGAGGCTGGGCGACCTCATCACGCCCGAGCTGATTCCCCAGCTCCGCGCTATCGTGCCGGACGAGATCATCCGTGAACGCAAGACCGACCGTGAACGCGCCAGGAAGCACGCCACGGGCGAAGTAAAGGCGAGTCGGGAAGAATACTTGGCTCCAGTCGCAGAGCGCCGTAGCGAGGCTGTACGCCTCAAGGCCGAGGGATTGTCGGTGCGTGCGATCGCGTCAACGATGGGCGTTTCCCCGAGCATGGTGTCGAGGTATTTGAATGATCCAAAGAACGCTGCAGGTGTTCCATCTCCGTGTCCTTGAATAGTGGTCGAAGACCATGGGTTTACCGGAGTTGATTTACTGCAATGCTATCTGTGAATGTTACCGTAAAGGAATGAGATGTTGCTGCACCCGGTTTTGCATGAGAGCAATTTCTTAACCGGGCTTTTCCAGTAACGCAGCCGGGCCGACTTTCCGAAGGAAATCGCGTCCGGAAGAACAAGTGCGAGCGTGTACGTCAGGGTTTGCAACATGGCAAGCGTGGGTGTTCCACGTCCGTGTCCTTGTAATTACCGCTTTGTCTCCTAGCTCAAATTTGGCAGTTCACGGTTCTGATGATCTTGCCGCCCTTCCGATAAAAGACCATCACTAGACCATAGGCGCCTTTGCGTTCAAGTTGGGTAACGACTTCGCCACGACGCACGCCCCATCCTTTGCGGGTCACGATTAGATTGCCGTCCTTATTCTCGCCTACGAACGTCACGGTTTTTTCATTGGCCGCGCTTTTGCGCTCGGCTAGTCCTGCCCGGTGGCCTGCATACCAATCGTCTCGGCGCGGTCCCGTGAAATGCTCCGGTGGCAGCCGGTCGAACAGGCGGCGCCCAACACGCTCCTTTCCGAGCATCCCGGCTTCCCATCCGACGAGCACATCTGTGCTGAAACGCCCCACGCGGTCCTTGATTAAGTCAATCAGTTCTTGTGTCAGTTTTGCCATGACGTTCCCGGGCTGGTTGGTTCGGCCTGCAGCGGTTCGCAGACGAGCTTCGCAATGCCTGCCCATGCTTTGTATTTGGCTTCGACCGCTGCCAGGTTGTCGAAGTATTTGGGCGTGGCGAATCCTCGGTTCCAAGCGCGCACGGCCGCGTTCACCACATACATTGCCCAGCGGCCGTTCTCGGATTTGAGTGTGTAATCGCAGCCACGGGCAGACAGGACGTATTCGCCTTCGCGCTTCACCTCGATAGCCTGTTTAGTCGCCATGTACGCACCTCGTGACGCCTTCACGGTTCAGGATGTCGCCCCACGATGCGATTGCGTACACGGGCCCGTCCTTGGCGATGGTGACGCCGTAGAACTCGTTCAGGTTTTTCACGTGGCCGTCGATCACACCTTTGTTCAGCCCGGTGTACTCGGCAATCGTGGTCAGGGTCGGGCGGTCCAGCTTTTCGATAGCGTACAGAAGGACGAACAGGCGCCGTGGGTCGTTCTTGGGGTACTGAATGACCTTGTGTTCGTTCCTGGGAAAGTCGTTGCTCATGCTCTGCTTTCTCTCACTGGGCAGGTTGTTGGGTAGTGTCGGCTTTCCTTGCCAATGCCGGCGCCGGGATCTTCCCGAGCGCGACCAGGATCAAGTGCCAGGCGGCGAACGGAATAGGTGCGTGGTTTGCGGCCGTGGGCGGGGCGAGCCACTTGCGGACGGTGCGCGGCGAGACATCGAGGAAGCTGGCCAGCTCGGAGCCGGTGGCGTCGATGCCTTGCGTGATACTGCGCACATCTTCCCAGGTTGGCGGGATGTAGTCAGGGTGACTGCAATGCAAGAGCGTGCGCGGGTTCGGGCCTTGCGACAGGCCCGAAACCACGTACTCAGTACGGGCTTCGGACATTGTGTTCTCCTTAAATGAGGCCGTGTTCGGCAAATGAATAGGTAGCCATGCCACCGACGATGATGTGATCGAGCGTGCGCACATCGACCAGTTGCAGCGCGCTCACCAAGGTTTGCGTCAGGCGCTTGTCGGCTTCGCTCGGGTCGGGCACGCCGCTCGGGTGGTTGTGGTAGCAGATGATCGAGCAGGCATTGTGGGCGAGCGCGCTTTTCACCACTTCGCGCGGGTGAACCGTTGCACTGGTCAAGGTGCCGTAGAACAGGTCTTCGGCGGCGATCAAGCGATTCTTGACATCGAGCCACAAGACGCCGAAGACTTCGCGCTCGAGAGTGGCAAGCTGGAGCGTCAGGAAGTCTTTGACCGCTTGCGGCGAGGACATGGTGATGCCAGGTTTGCGCAGGCTGGTGGCGAGTATTTCAAGCGCGTTGGCGATGATTTGGTCATCAGAGTGTTGCATGGTTTCTCCGGATTTGGCCTTGTCGGAATGACCGGCCTTGATAGTTATTATAGGACTTTAAGTCCTAAAACGCAAGGCCAAACCGGAAATTAGTTGCCGCTGCTTAATGGTATTTCAGCAGCGGCGAATGCTACAGAAAACCGTTTTGGGCGAGGATGCGCAGGTCTTCTTGGTCGGCTGCAATCCGTGCGATTTCCGCACCGCCCATACGGACCAGAAGGCCGTCGACCGTGAACCCCGGCCCTTGAAAGCCGATGACTTCGGCAACCGCATGGTAATAGCCGGCGACGGCACGCGGGTCCGTGAACAGCGGATGATTGTCGGGGAGGTCGGCTACCGCCCTCACCCAGTTCTTCATGCTGGGGACCATCTTCTCCAGGATCGGATGCCAGGTATCAGCCGAGGTCGACGCCGCAGCGAGTAGCTTCATGAGCGGTAGCGGGAAGCGCTTGCCGGGTCCATGCGAGCATTTGTCGTTGTGCGTGATGACGAGCCGCAGCCCGAACCCTGCGCATCGCTCCAGCGCGGCCGGGACGATTTCGGGCAGGTGCGAGGTCTGTACGTCGAGCCAGCAGTACACATCCTGATCGTAGCGCGTGGCCGACATCAAGCCATCAGCCAGAATTGCCGCCGCGTCCGCATCGTAGACGAAGCGCTTGAGGGGCACGTGATACAGGAGTTCGCCTGCGCCGCCCACGGTATCGGTATCGGTGCCGAACAGGGTTTTGCACACGTTCAGGTTGTGCGCATCTTGTTGGTTGTAGGACATTTTTGCTCCAGTTGTTTAGCGGCTGAACTGCCGCTGTTGGTTTTGGCATCGAGGTGACGCCGCTTCTGCGGGAGCGCGACCACGCGGCGCGCTCCCAATCCTGTCTAGTGTTCCGGTTTATCTTTTGCTTCCAGCTCGACAGCCAACACGGCGCATTCGTCGTGCCAGGCTGTATCACCCTCCCGAGCGGCATTGCGCAGCCAGTGCGCCGCGTCGCCCCAGTTGCCCGCAGCAGCGTCTTTCCATGCCAGCTTGAGGCGGGTGACTTGATCGTCCGGCGCCGTCATCAGCAGGTCGTGGACGGTGGTGTTTTTTGGAGCGGTCGCCATATCAGAATCCCGCAGCGCGCAGCAGGAGATGGGTTGCAATGCGCTCGACCAGTTCCAGCGTGGGGACGGTGCGGCCCTCGTCTTCGTCCGGGTCGAAGCCCACGTTTTCGACATACCAGCGGATCATCGAATGCCGTCCCATCAGGTCAATCGAATGACGTTGGTCAGGCTCGGAGCACCCATCGGAATAGATCGTAATGGAGGTCGTCGCCGTGTCGGGTTCAGCAGGAATAGCCAAGCGCGGCCAGTCCGTTATCAGTGCCTCGTAGCCGATTGCGTCCATAGGGTCTTCCAGTGAATAGGCCGAACCTTCACCGATACCTACGAGCTGCAGGGCGGTATTGGTATGGCCCATCGCTGCCAGGTCGTCGGTAGTCAGTTCATATGCAAGGGCACCGCAGCGGCGGCACTCGCCTGCAGGAAGCACGCAGCGCGGATCGCTTGGCGGGAAGTCAAGGCGGCTCAGCAAGTGCTGTGCCGAGTTCAATCCTTCGATCGCACAAATATGTCCGCAGTTGCCGCACTGGCAGGGCGTGGTATCAATTGAAGTGGCCATGTGAATCCTTTCAGGCTGTTGACTAAGTGAAGCTAGTATAGGTTAGATAATCTAACCTCGTCAATAGATTTAGTTCTTTAGTCCTGTGTTTTGTTTCCTAAAAGGTTCATTTTGTACTTGACTCGCGGATTTATTCGGGCGATACTTGATGCATGGAAGAAATTCTTGCAGTTCAGGTGACGCGGCAACGTCCCTCAACTGGAGCAGACTGTGTGGAGTTTGGCTGTCGTTCCGCGTGTAGTACCAGGACGCACCTCTCCGTTGATAAACCTACCGGAGCTGGAGATGAATCAAGCGAGCTGGCACCCGATCTACGCGGACATTCCGACCACGGCACCGCTGCTGCGTTATGTGAATGCGCTCGGTGTCGCCTACCAAAAGCCGGGTTAGCCCGTGTGAGGCCAAAATGGCAAGCCAAAAGAAATTAACCGAAGCAGAGTTCGAAGAATTAAAGCCGCACCTTAGCCAGATGAAAGCCCGTTCCATCGAGATAGCGAAAGCCGCTCTTGTACGAGGCGAAAAGCAAGCGGATCTGGCAGAGAAGCACGGCATCACCAACAAGGCAGTAAGCCAGATGGTCGGTGCGGTCTGGAAAGCGTTTTTGGAACACGGGAGCCGTCCTGATGGCTGGGTAACATTGAATGTAGCCCTGCCCCCCGAGATGGCAGTAGTGGTAAAGCAAATGGAAAAGGCGGCTGTAGAGGCTGCGAAGGACGGGAAAAAATGAAGAAGATGAAAACACTCGTGTTCTATACCGAAAAGGGCGGTGCAGCTAAAACGGCTTCCTCCTGCCAGTTCGCGCATGCGCTGGTCAAGAAGGAAAAGAGCGTGATGTTCATCGACCTCGACAGCCAGGAAGGCCGCGCGAGCACGCTGATGAAGCAATTGAAGACGGGCATCAGTGCCTACAAGGTGCTCAAGGGTGAAGTGTCCGATGTCGACCCGGTTGAGGGCGGCGGCATCACGATGATCGAAGGCGACCGCGCGCTGCGCACCTTGGAAGCGGAGGCACCAAACCATAATGCCTTCGTCGCCAACTTCCGCAAGTTCATCGACAACTGTGCTGACAAATTTGACTACTGCATCATCGACTGCCCGCCAAGCGCCGATGTGCGCGTCAAGGCCGCGCTGATCTCGGCTGACTTCGTAGTGTCGCCGGTCAAGCTGGCACAGGAACACGTTTTAGGCATCGGTCCAGTGCTCGGCCTGATCGAGTTGATCCGCCAGAAGATGAATACCAAGCTGGTGTTTCTCGGTCTGCTGGTCACGCAGTTCGAGGCCAAGAACATCCAGAAGCAATGGTTCCAGGTGTTGGCTGGCAAGTACGCGAAACTGCTGATCGGCACGAAGATTCCTAACCGTGCGCACATTCAGGAAGCCCAGCAGCTCGGGATCTGGGTCGGGGATATTCCAAAGAGCGCAGCTAAAGATACGGCGCGAGAACTCACCCAAGTGTTTGATGTATTGATTGACAAGATGGAGAACCACAATGGCTAATGATATGGATTTCGATTTGAGCGGTCTGGACCAGTTCGATATGGACGGACTGGGCAAGCGTAACGTGCCCGTGGGCGGCACCGCCAACGGCAAGCCCCTCGTTGTTCCGCGCGCCGAGCTGTACGAGGACGAGAACCAGCCACGTACCGAAAACAACCCGGGCTTTTCGGTGCAGAGCATCGAAGAAATGGGCGAGTCGATTCAGGTCAACGGCATCAAGCAGCCGATCATCGTGGCGTCCAAGGACGAGCGCGGCTACAAAATCCGCGACGGCGCCCGCCGCTATCGCGGTGCAACGCTCAAGAACGTCGAGTTCGTCCCGATCATCATTGACGACAACTTCGACCGCGCCGCCCAGCTTCTGGTGAACCTGCAGCGCGCCGAGAACACGGCCGACGAGATCGTTCAGGTTATCCGCGAGCTGGAAGAGGACATGAAGCTGTCGCGCACCGAGATCGCGGGCAAAGTCGGGAAGTCGAAAGCCTTCGTCACCGAGCACGCCAAGTTCGGCGCAATCAACCCGCTGATCCGCGCCCTGTACGAGAACGGCGAGTGCCGCGATGTGACCCTGTGCAACAAGCTGGACGATCTGTTCAAGGACTTCCCTGACGATGTGCGCACCTTCGTGACCAGTGGCCGCGCGATCAATCGCCCGAGCGTACAAGAGCTGACCCGCAGCCTGCGCACGCCGTTGATCGAGGACCAGCAACAGGCCGGCGTCAAGGCGGAAAGCAAGGCACAGCAGGCATTGCCAGGTGTGAGTGGAAACGATGCGCCAGACACCAAGGAAGGCGACGACTCGACCGAAAGTGCATCGGCAGCAGCATCGACCCCGGCAGCAGGGCCAGCACCGGCAGCAGGACCAGCCCCAGCCCCGGCAGCAGCAGCAGCACCGGCAGCAGCACCGGCACCGACCCCGGCAGCAGCACCGGCAGCAGGACCAGCACCGACCCCGGCAGCAGCACCGGCTCCGGCACCGGCACCGGCACCGACCGAGGCATACGCCTTCGGCAGCGTCGACGGCCGCGCCGTGTTCTTGCTGATGGAGAAGGTTGCAGGCGACGGGGAATGCTGGGTGGCGGATGAGGTCGACGGCACCGAGCTGTTGGTGAACTGTTCCGATTTCAAACTGACCAGCGTAGCGATGCGCTGATCCTGTAGCACAAATGACGAAGCCCGAACCGGCGGCAACCGGAACGGGCTTCTAACCAAAACCTAACTGTGTGGAGTTAGCCAATGGCTACCCGTAATTCTACTTGCGCCCAAGTCGCAAAGCTAGTTCGCGCTGTCTTCAAAGAGTCATTTCCCAACATCGCGTGCGACGTTCACGCCTACACTTATCCGTTCGGCGCATGGGTGTTGATTGCGTGGAATGACGGTCCCACCGAACGCCAGGTTGAGCCGATCGCCGCCGCTTTCACCGGCCTGCGCCGCGATGCCGATGGCAACCTTCACCGTTGTGCCGACGTCACCTTTGATGGCGTGCCGATGAAGTGCCGCCTTGACCGCGTTATCAAGCACCGCGGCTACTCGCAGCCTTTCGTTGAGCGCGCCCTTGTGGCAGTCTACGCAAAGCACCTGCAGGCTTTCCACCTGCACCAGATTGCCGCGCCGACCTATGCGCAGTACGAGGCTGGCCAGCTCTGGCAACACAAATTTGCAAGCGAGTCCGAGCACCGCTTCGTGAGCGTTCACGAGCTGGTGAACGCCGAGCTGGACGGCCAGTCCGGCATCGAGCCGCAGAACAGCCCAACGCTGGCCCGTATCGGTTGTACCGACGCGATCTAATTAACGACTCGTAACAACATTGAACCCACAGGGTTAGACAGGAATATCATGAGCACCGAGGCCCGCAGCAACATCTACAAGATCGTGGACAACACCCGCGCGAGCAATGCACCGAGTGCAGGCCCGTCGAACGCGGCGGCAGTGCGCGCCCGTCTCATGCCGTTCCTGACGACTCCCCTGCGCGTGCTGCGCTGGGCCCTCTACTACGTGATGATGTGGATTCGTCCACTGGTCCAATGGCTGACGCGTGCCGTCGCGATCCCGACCGCCATCATCGCCGTGCTTGCCTACGTGCTGGACGATGGAAAGCGCCCTAACCTGCCCTACATCTTCGCAGGCGTCAGCTTCGCCTCGTTCATGTTCGGCTGGTTCTACGACACCGCAATCCTTGCCATCGCCCCGGAGCGCGTGACCTTGCTCTAAGCCGTTCGACCCTCAAACCAGACCCATGCCAGGCATGGGTTTTTTTTCGTCCGGCGCTCAAAGAGTGCTTGCAAGGTTAGTTTATCTAACCTATAATAATTCCATTGGTTAGATAATGTTACCTCATGGAGCAAGCATGGATATGCAATTTGGTTTTGATTTCGAGATCGACTTCGCGCGCAGTTTCGCAGAGCACGCGCCAGGAACGTGGAACCGGCCGATGATCGAGCTGGAACAGTTTCGCGCCGTGCTCGACAACGCCGACGCCCCAGTAGCGCGGATCGCTGGTCCTGCGCGCGCGCTGTTCCGCTTGGCTATCGACGCCGCCAAGGTGCGACTGGCCACCGACGAGTGGACGCTTCGCACCGGCAAGGTCCAGTTCCATGATGTGCAGGTCGACGTTCCCGACGACCACATCGGGCTGTTCATCGCTCACTGTGTCGGCATGCAGGGTAGCGACTTCTATGGCATCCAGTACAAGGTGCGGCAAGGGCTGGACGTTATCGCTGGCATGTACCTCGACAAAGTAGGGTCGCTGATCGCTTACAAGTGGAAGGGTGGACAAACCCGTCTCGCATTCCGGCCATTCCGCGACACGCTGTTCCTGGACAGCTATGCCGACCATCGCCCAGTGATCGAGCTGCCGTATGCGATCTGGCACAAAAGCTACTGCGCCGACAAACTCTGCAATGCCTACAAGAAGCTCGCCAATGTGCAGCCCTTCGTGCACGAGGGGAGGAAGTATGTCGTCACTGGCGGATCGTCCCATCACAACGTGGCAGTGTATGACGGCTGGCGGCTGTGCGCCTTGGCCGACTGGAAGGGGCCAACATACACCTATGCAAGCCACGGCGAAGCAGCCAACGAAGGCAAGGTAGAGCGCGGGGATCATCGTGGACTCATCGTTCTGGTGCGCGGCCAGAAGTACGTGATGGAAAGCGGCGCAGTGTTTCACGATCAGAATGTGGATTTCAGGAAGGCATGGGAGCAGGACCGGGAGGAGGAGGAAACCGGCGACGACGACTGACCAGACCCCGAAAAGGTGGCGTGAAAAAAAGTAGCGCCACCTTAAAATGTGCTTGCAAGGTTAGATAATCTAACCTATAATATCTCTATTGGTTAGATGATCTAACCCACCCACACGGAGAATTGCAATGCACGTTTCAATCGCTACCATCGGACAAAACAAGGGTTCCCGTCGCGTTTGGCTTGAAGGCCAGATGCTTGCCCGCGCTGGCTTCGAGCCGCGCACCCGCTATCAGGTGATTGTTGCCGGTAACGCCATCGTGCTGGAGAAGCTGGCCAACGGCTTCCGCATGGTGTCGGCACGCAAACGCAATGAGCGCGAAATCCCGATCATCGACCTGAACTCCAACGAGCTGCTGTCCCTGTTTGAAGGCATGACCCAAGTACGCGTGACCTTCGACAACGGCGCGATCCGCATCGAGTCGCTGGCCACGGAGCAGCGCGCCAAGGAACGCAAGGACCGTCTGGCCGCTCGCCTGGCATCGGGTCAGCCGCTGCAAATCGGTAGCTTGGCCCACGGCGGCGGCGTGATGGATCACGCAACCCACGCCGGTCTGACCGACGCAGGCATCCCATGCGAGCTGGCGTTCGCCAACGAAATCCGCGCCGACCTGATGGAGCAGTCCATGACCGTCAACAACGTGTGGACGGACAAGACCATTGCCTTGAACATGCCAATGCAAGAGCTGGCCTTCGACCAAGCCACCCTGAGCAAGCTCCCACAGGTTGACATCCTGCTGGCTGGCTTGCCCTGCAGCGGCGCTTCGGTCGCCGGTCGCGCCAAGCGTGGCCTTGCGCACCCGGAGGCGCACCCACTCGTCGGGCATCTCGTCGTCGCCTTCATCGCCCTGATCGCCCGCCTCAACCCTGCCGTGATCGAGCTGGAACAAGTCGTCCCCTACGCATCGAGCGCGTCGATGGACATCATCCGCACCAGCCTCCGTGATCTTGGCTATGACGTACAGGAAGAAATTCTCGACGCTGCTGACTGGAATGCGCTGGAGCACCGCAAGCGCGTGGTCCTGATCGGCACCACCAAGGGCTTGAATGTCGAACTCGCCAAGCTGGAGCGCCCAGCGAAGCGCGCCCGCCAACTGGCCGAGATTCTAGAGCCGGTCGCACTGGACGCCGATTGCTGGAGCAAGATGGAAGGCTTGAAGGACAAGGAAAAGCGTGACGCCGAGCTGGGCCGCTCCTTCGCCATGCAAATCTTCGATGAGTCGAGCGAGAAGGTTTGCACGCTGACGAAGGGGCTGGCCAAGAACCGCAGCACCGACTGCAAGATCCGCCACCCACTCAACCCGGACCTGTTGCGCATCCCTACCCCGGTGGAACATGCCCGCGCGAAAGATTGCCCGGAACACCTGATTGCCGGCTTGAGCACCACCATCGCCCACGAGCTGCTCGGCCAAAGCGTGAACTACCTGAAGTTCCGCGCAACCGGCGCCCTGATCGGTCGCAGCCTGAAGGCAACTCCAGTACAGGAGGTGGAGATCGACACCTTCGCAGACCTTCCTCTGTTCGCACTCGCGCACTGACCACTCCCCCCAAAAACGAACCACGGTGATGCCGTGGTTTTTTGCTTCCCGGCCCCGCCCTGTCCGCCAGTCCGCACCCGCACCCTTCCCTTTCCTGTAGACGCCTTTTGACGGCTCGCCAGCCCGCGCCTCACCCAGCAGCATGAAGCGGTGGCCAACGGCCACGAATCCCGTCGACCGGGATTCGAGCGATGCTGCGCAACGCGACTCGTGCTCAGCCGCGCGCTGCACACTTCGCCGCTCGCCACCCTCCTTTTTCCCGCGATCTTCAACCCATCCACTTTCTGCTCGCTGGGGTGACAGCTTCCCGGTTGGTTCCCGTCTTCCAGCGGCGGCGCGGTGGCCCAGTCGGGCCACGAATCCCGCGCGGGATTCGAGCAACGGTGCGCAGCCCGCAGCAGTTCCCGAGGCGCGGAGCGCCGCAGAGCGCTTGCGCCAGGCTGCGCCGCCCTGGAAGGTCAGGGCCGAGTAGAGCTGGTTCGGGCAGGAATCGATCCAGGCCTTCAGCCGTTCGCCGCCCTTTTCCTTGAAGGCGGCCTGCTGCAGGGAGCCGTATTTCAGCGTGACGACATCCCAGCCGAAATTCTTGAACATCTGCTCGAAGCGGTCGTACAGCCCCTCGCGAATGACCGCATCGAGCGACTGGCGGTTATAGTCGATCACCCACCAGGTGTTGCGCAGGCCATGCTTCCAGCCCTCCATCAGGGCCTCGAAGATATTGCCCTCGTCGAGCTCGGCATCGCCGATCAGCGCGACCATGCGCCCTTCCGGCGTATCCTTGGCCCAGCCATGCGCCTTCACATAGTCCTGGACCAGCGAGGAAAAGAGCGTCTGCGCGACGCCGAGGCCGACCGAGCCGGTCGAGAAATCGACGTCGTCGATGTCCTTGGTGCGCGAGGGATAGCTCTGCGCGCCCTTGTAGCCGCGGAAGTTCTCGAGCTTCTCCTGCGTCTGCAGGCCCATCAAATAGTTGATGGCGTGGAAGACCGGCGAGGCGT
>Ga0209023_10004352_pt1 | contig 16188 bp, 16 predicted proteins | sample LakOneMetagenome_FD_187468 | JGI IMG/M metagenome (GOLD analysis project Ga0209023, IMG submission 187468) | Freshwater and sediment microbial communities from Lake Erie, Canada (SPAdes) (version 2) | ecosystem: Environmental > Aquatic > Freshwater > Lentic | place: Lake Erie, Canada... | reverse complement strand
CTCGTAGCGCGGGCCGCGAACCGAGGCGACGACCGGGCCGCGGCCGAGAGTCCACGACTCGCCGTCGTCGGCGACGTGCACGGCGAGGGCGCCGATGCCGGCCTCCACCAGCGACTCCTCGAGGGACTCGAGGTAGAAGTCGAGGGCCACCGCCAACACCAGGTCGTTGCGGGCCGGTGGCCGCCCGAGCGCCGTCTCGACGTCGCCGACGTGCTGGAGCAGGTCACCGAGGTAGTGGGCCCCGAACCCGTACCCGAAGAGCCTGAGCCCGGCCTCGAACGTCGGGGCCTCCTCGTCCCATTCGGTGGCCAGCTCGTCGATCGAGCGGTCGCGCCGGGCCCCGACCTGGGTCCGGGTCCAGGCATCGCCGTCGCCGTCGCCGAACCGTTGCGCGTTCAGGTCGGCGGTGATGCCGACGACGTGGGCCAGCACGTCGTGCACCGACCAGCGCGGCGTCGCCGGGACCCGCGTCGACAGCTGCTCGGCCGACAGCGGTCGGAGTCGGGCCACGAACCCGAGTCGTACCTGGTGGTACAGATCCGCCGGATCCACATCGCGTTCAGGAACCATGCGCCTCGCCCTTGCGGCCGGGCTCGCGGGGAGCGCCCGGCGAGCGGTGGGCCTCCAGGATCGCATCTCGTTGGGGTGCGCGGAGCGGCTTGACCGCTTCGCGGACCGTCACGCCCGAGGCGCGGTGGGCGCGCGGCAGCAGCCAGTCGAAGACGAGGTCGGGCCGGCGCTTGGCGGTGTCGCGCAGGACCCACCCGATCGCCTTGCGGATGAAGAACTCGGGGTCCTCGAGCAGGTCGTCGGCATGGCGGGCGAAGCGGGGGAAGTCGCCGCCGCCGCTCCGGAGCGGCAGCAGCAGCGCGAGCAGGGCGGCACGGCGGATCCAGAAGTCGGGGTCGCGGGCCCACCGGTCGATCGTGGTGCCCAGCTCGGGGTACCGGGTGACCAACGGCCCGACGACGCTCGGGGCGATCTCGTCGACCAGCGCCCAGGTGCCCGACTCCCGCAAGAACCGCTCCAGCAGGGGCACGTCGCTCGGGCCGAGGCGGTCGACCCACCGCTCGAGCAGTTCGACGGCAAGGCGTCGGCGTTCGTGCACGGGCACGTCCCACAGGGCCACGGCCAGCGCGCACACGTCGTCGTGTCCGAGCTCGTGGTGCTCCTTGACGAACGCCTTCGCCAGCGACCGGCCGTCGGGCACCGACACCCCGTAGTGCTCGATCGTGCTCTTCAGGTACGCCCGCTCCTGGACCGCGCGCTCCGGCGTGGCCCGGGCCCGAAGGTCCTCGTCCAGTTCCTCGGCCCACGCATCGACGTCAACCGTGCGCGCCCGGCCGGGAGCCGACCTCGGTCGCGCCGCGCGCACGGCGCCGGTCACCGCGCTCGTCGCTCCGACGCACCGCGGTGGGCGGTCTCTGCGGCGCCGGCCGGCTGGAGCCGGGGTCGGCACCACACGACGACCGCTTCACGAGGGTCGGTCGCCCCGTCCGGAAGGCGGCGGGTCACCTTGGGGAGGCAGGCGAGGTACGACGCGAGCAGCGGCGCGATCGCGTCGGGGTCCTCGGCGCCGACGATCGCCGTGCCCCGCATCGGCACCCACTGGCCGCGCAGCAGGACCTCGAGGTCGTGGCCGCCGCGGAAGTTCCGCCACCACTGCTTCCGTTCCGGCGTTCCGACCATGATGATGATGCCCCCGTTGCGGCTGGCGTACTGCGTCGGGGTGGTGAACGTCGCACCGCTCCGCCGCCCCAGGTAGCGGACCAGGTCGAACGATCCCGACAGCACGGGGTGCAGCGGGGACCGCAACAGGAGGGAGAGGCCACGGTCGCCGATGCGCATGGCCCCAGGATGCGCGACCGAGCCCCGGTCGGCCAGGGTCCATGGTCCCTTCTGCCCGACCGGATGGGTCCGCTTTCGGCTCGGCGTTCGGTCAGGTCTCGACGAGCATGACCACGGTCTCGGGGAGGACGCCGTCGTTGGCCATCGCCTCGCCGAACTCCGGGCTCCCCATGGCGGCCCACAGGGCATCGAGGTCGGGCACCTCGGCGAGCAGCCCGACCCTGCTCGGGTTCTGGGGGTCGACGAACGTTCGGATGCCGGTGACGCCGATCGTGGCGAACGCCTCGGCCCGCTTGGGTGACGCGAGCCAGTGATCCAGGTCCTTGACGTCGTGGTAGGCCATCACGGTCGGCATCGGTGCCCCTTTCCTGCGGGCGACGCGCCCGCGGTCGTCGAGGATCTTCGCACCAGGGAGCGAACCATGCTCGGCGGCCCCGCGGGACCCGGCGGTCAGCCGGCCTGGAGGTCGCGCCGGACGAAGATGGCCAGCGCCGCGGCGCTGAGGGCGACGGCCAGGGCCGTGAGGACGGCGAGCGCGGTCCAGTCGGGATCGACGGCCGGGACCAGGGACACGTAGTGGAACAGCGAGGTGCGGGCCAGCGGGTGGAGAGCGGTGGCCAGGGAACTGAGCAGGTCGACCAGGAACGACCAGCCGACCACCACGTAGACGGCGGTCGGCGCGGCCCGCGGTGCCACAGCAAGCACGAGGGCACCGAGGGCCAAGGCGACGAGCGCGGCCGGCACGACGTTGAGCCCGGCGAGCACGGTGGTGCCGAACCGGGCGTGGACCCCCTGGCTGGCCGCACCGGCCCAGGCCGCGCCGCCGGCGACCACGCCCGTGGCGACGATCGCCGAGGCGGCGATGGCCAGCCGGCCGGCCAACCAGCGCGTGCGGCCGGTCGGCCCGGTCAGCACGTAGGCGAGCCGGCCGGTCGCCTCCTCGGCGCGGGCCGCCGCGACCTGGCCGGCCGGGACGAGGGCCAGGACCGCACCGACCAGCAGGAACACGATGCCGAAGTACTGGTCGACCCCTGAGCCGCTGGCCCCGAGCTTGCGCAGCGCCCGGTCGGCGTCGGCCGAGTCGATCAGGCCGTGGACCACGGCCTTCGCCACGATCCCGAACACGAACGACGTGGCGGCCATCCCCAGCGCCCACACCGCGAGCGCGGTGCGCTCCAGGCGGACCGAGAGGCCGAACAGCGACCCGAGCCCGAATGGGCGCTCGGCGGTGGTGTCGTCGGTGGCCAGCAGCCCGCCGCCCACGTCCCGCCGACGGGCGAGGGCGATGGCGGTGATCCCGAGGCCGACGGTCACGGCCACGGCGGGCACCACCGGCCAGGCATCGTTGGCGGTGAACGGCTTGACGAGCTCGGCCCAACCGAGCGGCGTGGCCCACAGCAACCAGTGCGATCCCGGTCCGGAGTCGGCCACCATCCTGACCACGAAGGCGAGCGCGAACCCACCGAGGGCCAGGCCCGACGCCAGCCGGCGACTGCGGGCCAGCTGCGCGGTCACGGCGGCCAGCGCCGCGAACGTGGCGGTCGGGAGGGCCAGCGAGACGCCGAACCACGCCGCGTCGGTGGCGCCGAACCCGAGCTCGGGCTTCCGGGCCGTCACCGCGACGAGGGCGACGGCCAGCACCACCGACAGGCTGATCGCGGCGGCCACGCCGGCCAACGTGGCCCGCGTCGCCCGGCCGGGCGTCGTGCGGCCGGCCACCAGCACCGCCCACCGCCCGGCGTCCTCCTCGCCCCGGAGCAGCCGGGTCACCGCCAGGGCGGCCCAGATCGCGCCGACGGTGGTGAGGAAGACGTAGCCCTTGTAGGCGGTGTAGCCGCCCACCGAGCCGATGGCATCGACCTGGCCGAACAACATCGAGAAGCCGCCGTTGCCCCGCAGCCCCGCTGCGGCCTGGCTGCGGGCGGCCTGGGTGGGGTAGGTGCTGGCGTAGGCGAGGGCCGACGAGGCGGCGGTGCCCCCGAACGTGACCCCCACGACCAGGGCCTGCTTCCAGAGCAGGCCGAACGCATGGCGGGCGATCACCGGCCCGACCGCGGGCTCGGCCGCCGAGGTGGCGGGGCGGGCGGCGGGCGCCGTCGAGGTCGCGGTCACGAGTGGGCCGGTGGCACAACTGCGCCGGCGGCGGGGCCACCGTCGCCGTAGCGGGCCACGAACAACTCCTCGAGCGACGGCTCGTGGGTCGTCAACCGCTCGACGCCGGCGGTGGCCAGGGCGGCCAGCAGGGGCTCCATCGAACCGGTGACGTCGCAGCGCACGGTGCGCCCGTCGTCGTCCACCCGCAGGTGGTCGACCCCCGTCACCCCGGCGAGGTCGGGGGCGGCACGGCGCAGCGACGCCTCGACCCGGACGGCGGCCAGGCCGTGGAGCGTGCCGAGCTCGCCCACCTCGATCAGCCGGCCGGCCCGGAGCATGGCCACCCGGTCGCACACCGCGTCGACCTCGCTCAGGATGTGGGAGCACAGGAACACGGTCTGGCCCCGCTCCCGGGCCTCAGCCACGCACGCCTGGAACACCTGCTCCATGAGCGGATCGAGCCCCGTGGTCGGCTCGTCGAGCAGCAGCAGGTCGGCCCGGGTGGCGAACGCGGCGACCAGCAGCACCTTCTGGCGGTTGCCGTGGCTCAGCGCGCGCTGCTTCTTGTCGACGGACAGCTCGAAGCGGGCGACGAGCTCGTCGCGGTAGCCCTCGTCGACCGAGCCGTGGAGGTCGGCGAGGAAGCGCAGCACCTCGGCCCCGGTCATCGACGGCCAGAGGTCGGCCCCGGCCGGCACGTAGGCGAGGCGCGAGTGGACGGTGGCGGCGTCGGCCCGCACGTCGAGCCCGAAGACCTCGGCCCGGCCCGAGGTGGGGCGCAGGAACCCGAGGAGGAGCCCCAGGGTCGTCGACTTCCCGGCCCCGTTCGGGCCGAGGAACCCGAACGCCTCGCCTTGCTCGACCTCGAGGTCCAGGGCGTCGAGCGCAACGGCCGACCCGTAGCGCTTGCTGAGCTGTTCGGTCCTGATGGCGAGGGTCAAGGAACCTCCGGGGGTCGACCGGACCAGTGTCGCGCCGGGCGTCAGGTCGGCCCACCCGTGGTGGTCGGCCCATCTCCGTCGTAGGGTCTGCAGACGTGACGGGGCTCGGCCGCCTGACCGCTCGCGGGTCCTGGCCGGGCGCCGCCTGATCGGCCGCCATCAGACCCGGGGGGACCCATGCGTCACGAGCTCGAGCTCGCCTACGTCGGCATCCAGGTGCCCGACCCGGGTGGCCTCTCGTCGTTCTTCGGCGAGGTCATCGGCCTCGTCCCGGGCGACGAGGGGCCGGGAGGAACCATCACCTGGCGGGACGACGATCGCGCCCATCGGGTGATCATCGAGCCCGGTCCGTTGGGCGACGCGTCGTTCGTCGGGCTCGAAGCGGTGGACCCCGGGGCGTTCGATGCCGTGGCCGACCGGCTCAGGGGCGTCGGGTGCGAGTTGACCGTCGGGACCGACGACGAGCTGTCGGCTCGCCGGGTCTCCCGGCTGGTCCACACGGCCGCGCCGTGGGGCGGCCGGATCGAGCTGGTCGAGGGGCTGGCGGCCGCATCGTCGCCGTTCGCGTCACCGCTCGTGCCGGGGGGCTTCTTCACCGAGGGCGTGGGGTTCGGTCACGTCGTGTTCGCCACGACGGCGTTCGACGAGTCCCACGCGCTCCTGGTCGACGGCCTCGGCTTCGGGCAGTCCGACTGGGTCGAGGTGGAGCTCGCACCGGGCCTCCCGCTGGAGGTCCGCTTCTACCACTGCAACCCGAGGCACCACACGATCGCCATCGCCAAGGCGCCGTTCGACCTGCCGCAGGCGCTGCACCACGTCATGTTCGAGACGAACGTGCGCGACGACGTGGGCCTGGCGTTCGACCGGGCGTGGGCCTCCGGGCTCGGCATCCCCAACGGGCTCGGCCGCCACGACAACGACGCCATGTTCAGCTTCTACGTGGCCAGCCCCGCCGGGTTCCAGGTGGAGGTCGGCCACGGGGCCCGGGTGGTGACCGACGACTGGGACGACAACCGCCGCTACGACCGGATCAGCGCCTGGGGCCACCAGGCCCTCCGGCAGTGACGGACCCGGGGGCCGGCGGCGGGGCGCCGGAGCCGAAGTGCGACATCGCCATCGTCGGCTACGGGCCGGTGGGCGCCGCCCTGGCCATCCTGCTGGCCCAGCTCGGCCACCGGGTGGTGGTGCTGGAGCGGTGGCCGGACGCGTACCCCTTGCCGCGGGCCGTCCACTTCGACCACGAGGTCGGGCGCATCCTCCAGGGCTGTGGGATCGGCGACGGGCTCCGGGAGATCAGCGAGCCCGCCGAGGTGTACGAGTGGCGCAACGGGGCCGGCACCCCGCTGCTGCGCTTCGGGCGGATCGGGGCCGGCCTGTCGGGCTGGCCCGAGTCGTCGATGTTCAACCAGCCCGCGCTCGAAGCGTTGCTCGACGCGCGGGTCGGTTCGCTGGCCGCCATCGAGGTGCGGCGCGGCTGCGAGGTCACGGCGATCGAGCAGTCGGACGAGGGCGTGGTGGTGCGGGGCCGAGGCGACGACGGCCGGCCCGTTGCGGTGCGATGCCGCTACGCGATCGGCTGCGACGGGGCCAACAGCACCGTGCGAACCCTGCTGGGCGCGCCCGTCGTCGACCTCGGCTTCTTCTACGACTGGCTCATCGTGGATGTCGTCCTCGTCGAGCCTCGGGTGTTCGACCCGCTCAACCTGCAGGTGTGCGACCCGGCCCGGCCGACCACCGCGGTGTCGGGCGGCCCGGGCCGCCGGCGGTGGGAGTTCATGCGGTTGCCCGACGAGGACCGGACCGAGCTCGACGACGAGGCCCGGGCGTGGGAGCTGTTGGCCGCCTGGGACGTGAGCCCGGCCAACGCGCGGCTCGAACGCCACGCGGTCTACACGTTCAACGCCCGCTACGCCGAGGCCTGGCGGGTCGGGCGGGTGCTGCTGGCGGGCGACGCGGCGCACCAGATGCCGCCGTTCGCCGGGCAGGGCATGTGCTCGGGGGTCCGCGACGCCGCCAACCTCGCGTGGAAGCTCGACCACGTCCTGCGCGGCGTCGCCCCGGACGGGCTGCTCGACACCTACGCCGAGGAGCGCATGCCCGACGTCCGCGCCGCCATCGAGTTCTCCATGGCGCTGGGCAAGGTCATCTGCGTTCCCGACCCCGCCGAGGCCGCAGCCCGGGACGAGGCGATGAGCGCGTCGGTCGGCTCCGCGCTGGCCGAGGCGCCGGACCTGTCGCCGATCCGCGCCGGTCTCGTCCACCCCGACGCGCCGGCGGCCGGCCAGGTGTTCGTGCAGGGCGTCGTCGAGCACGACGGCCGGACCGGCCTGTGCGACGACGTCGTGGGTACGGGCTGGCGCCTGGTCACCACGGACCCCGCCACCGGCCCGACCCCCGACCTGCGGGCGTGGCTCGCATCGATCGGCGGGCAGGTCCTCACGCTGGCGCCCCCCGGCCCGCCGCAGCCCGACAGCTTGGGGGACGTGGACGGCACCTACGCCCGTTGGTTCGGCGACCACGGGGTGAGCTGGGCCCTCCAGCGACCCGACCATCGGCTCTACGGTGCAGCCGCCGGCTCCGCCGCCGTCACCGACCTGTTGCGCCACCTGCGGGACCATCTGGACCCCACCCTGCCCACCGAAGGAGCACGACCGTGAAGCTCGCCAACTGCAACGACCGGGCGGTGCTCGTCATCGGCGACCGGATCGCCGATGTGGACGAGGCCTCCGGCGGTCGGTTCGGCCCCGAGCTGACGGCGGTGTACGACGACTGGGAGGCCTTCGTCGACTTCGCGGCCACGGTCGGCGAGGGCAGCGCGCCGCTGGTCGAGGCCGACCTCGGCAACCCGGCCCCCCACCCTCGCCAGGTGTTCGCCATCGGGCTCAACTACCGCAGCCACGCCGAGGAGTCGGGCATGGCCATCCCCGCCATCCCGGCCACGTTCACCAAGTTCCCGGCGTCGCTGGCCGGGCCGTTCGACGACGTCGAGCTGGCCGGCGCGACCGTCGACTGGGAGGTCGAGCTGGTCGCGGTCATCGGGCGGCGCGCCGATCGGGTGGCGGCGGCCGACGGCTGGGCCCACATCGCCGGACTGGCCGTGGGGCAGGACGTCTCGGAGCGAACGGTCCAGTTCGCCGCCGGCAGCCAGTTCTCCCTCGGCAAGTCGTTCCGGGGCTTCGGTCCGATCGGTCCCTGGCTGGTCACGCCCGACGAGCTGGCCGACCCCGACGACCTGGGCCTCGGTTGCTCCATCGACGGCGTGACCGTGCAGGACGCCCGCACGAGCGACCTCATCTTCGGCGTGCCCCAACTCATCGAGGAGCTCTCGAAGGTGCTGCCGCTGCTGCCCGGTGACGTCATCTTCACCGGGACCCCGGCCGGCGTCGGCGTCACCAGCACACCGCCACGGTTCCTCCAGGCCGGCGAGGTGCTCGAGTCGTGGATCGAAGGCATCGGCACGATCCGCAACCGGTTCGTGGCGCCCGCCCGGTGAGCTCGCCGAGCTTCGCCGGGGACCTCTTCACCGACGACGTCCTCGACGATCCCTACGCCACGTACCGGGCGCTCCGCGACCTCGGCCCGGTCGTGTGGCTCGACGCCCACGACGTGTACGCTGTCGTGCACCACGCCGAGGCGCGGGCCGTGCTCGACGACCCGACCACCTTCTGCTCGGGCCTGGGCGTGGGCCTGAACGAGGCGATCAACCTGATGGGCCGGGGCACGACCCTGATGAGCGACGGGGCGGCCCACGAGCGACAGCGGGAGGTCATCGGCCGGCCGCTCACGCCGAAGGCCGTGGCCGACCTGCGCCCGGAGGCGACCCGGTTGGCCGAGGAGCTGGTCGAGCAGGTGGTGGCCCGGGGCACGTTCGATGCGGTGTCCGACCTGGCCGAGGTCATCCCCTCGACGTGGGTGCCCGATCTGTTGGGCTGGCCGGCCGAGGGGCGGGATCGGCTGCTCGACTGGGGCTCCGACAACTTCGACGCACTGGGCCCGCCGAACCCCCGGACCGAAGCGGCCGGACCGGGGTTGTTGGAGATGGTCATGTACGCCCACCAGGTCGCGGCGGACGCCGACCTTCCCCACGGCTCCATGGCGGCCGGGGTGCTGGCCGCCGCCGAGCGGGGCGACATCGAGCCGGGCCAGTGCCCCCTCCTGCTCATCGACTACCTGGCGCCGTCGCTCGACACCACCATCAGCGCGCTGGGCAACGCCGTCTGGCTGTTCGGCACCCACCCCGACCAGTGGGACCTGCTCCGGGCCGATCCGCGGCTGGTCAAGAACGCGTGCAACGAGGTGCTCCGGGTCGAGAGCCCGATCAGCTGCTTCACCCGCGTCGCCACGGAGACGACGGTGCTGGGCGGGGTGACCATCCCGGCGGACGCCCGGGTGATGGTCTCCTACGCGTCGGCCAACCGCGACGAACGGCGGTGGGACGACCCGGAACGGTTCGACATCACCCGTGAGGCGGCCGGACAGCTCGGCTTCGGCCACGGGGTCCACGCCTGCGCGGGCATGGGCCTGGCCCGTCTCGAGATGACGACGATCCTCGGTGCGCTCGCCGACCGGGTCGAGCGCTTCGAGCTCGGTGCCCCCACCCGCAAGCACAACAACCTCATCCGCGCCTTCTCGTCGTTGCCGGTCACGGTGCAGGCGGCCGGGCCATCGTGACCGACCGCCCGTGAGCGACGTCCGTCGGGTGGTCGTCGGACGGGTGATCCGGGGCTTCGCCGACGGGTTCGTCAGCGTCCTCCTGGCGCAGTACCTGCTCGACCTCGGGTTCACGCCGTTCCGGGTCGGCGCCGTCGTGACCGGCACGCTGATCGGGTCGGCGGCGCTCACCCTGGCGTTCGGGCTCGGCGCCCACCGCACGACCCTCGGACGGCTGCTCGTGTGGGCCTGCGTGCTGATGGCGGCCACCGGCGTCGGGTTCGCGGCCATCACCACGTTCTGGCCCCTCTTCCTCGTGGCCGTGGTGGGGACGCTCAACCCGTCGGCCGGCGACGTGAGCGTCTTCCTCCCCACGGAGCAGGCGTTCATGGCCGACCGGGTGGAGGGCCCGGCCCGCACCCGCCTCTACGCCATCTACAACCTCGGCGCGGTGTTCGCCGGCGCCCTCGGGGCATTGGCCTCGGGGCTCCCCGACCGGATCGCCCACGCCACCGGGTGGCAGCTCACCTCGGTCGAGCGACTGGGCTTCGTGGGGTACGCCGTCGCCGCGGTCGCCATCTTCGCCCTGTACCGCTCGATGCCCAGCCGGGAGCCGGTCCCGCCCCGTCGCTCCCGCCGGTCGGGAGCGGCCGATGCCGAGGCCCGGCCGAAGCGGCCGGCCCTCGGGTCCTCCCGGCGGATCGTGCTGGAGCTGGCCGCCCTGTTCAGCCTCGACTCCGCGGGCAGCGGGTTCGTCGTGACCTCGCTGCTCGTCTTGTGGCTGCACCTCCGCTTCGGGCTGAGCCGGGGCGTCACCGCCGAGGTGTTCTTCGCCGCCGGCCTGATGGGCGCGTGCTCGCAACTGCTCGCCCCGGTGCTGGCCCGGCGCATCGGGATGGTGCGCACGATGGTGTTCACCCACCTGCCCGCCAACGCGCTGTTGGCCCTCGCCGCGTTCGCGCCGAACGGGGGCGTGGCCATCGCGCTGCTGCTGGTGCGGGCCCTGTTCGCGCAGATGGACGTGCCCGCGCGGCAGGCCTTCGTGATGGCGGTGGTGCCGCCGGAGGAGCGGGCCGCGGCCTCGAGCATCACCAACGTCCCCCGCAGCCTGGCGTCGGCCACCACCCCGCTGATCGCCGGCGCGCTGCTGTCGCACACGACCTTCGGCTGGCCGTTGCTCATCGCCGGCGCCACCAAGTTCAGCTACGACATCCTCCTGCTGATCTTCCATCGCAACACCCCTGAGGCGGTCGTCTCGCCTCGAGCGCCGGTCTCTGCGGGCTGAAAGAACCGGATCGCCGACGGGTCAGCCGCCGGTCACCGCCCGGCAGGCCTCCACGAGCACGGGCCCGTAGGTGTCGGCCTGGCTCACGACCGAGTCGTGCGGGCCGACCACCTCGGCGCAGCGCGCGCCAGGGATCGCCGCGGCCAGCCGCCGCTGGTTGCGTGCCGGGACGGTTCGGTCCTTGGTGGTGATGACGACGGCGGTCGGCACGTCCACCTCACCGATCCACGGGTTGGACCGGAACCGGCCGAGCGATCGCATCGAGGTGAGCAGGCCGGCGGGGTCGGCCCGCAGGAGCTCGGCGCGCATCCATTCCGCCCGCTCGTCGTCGGCGACCCGCCGGTCGACCCGGCGCCGCACGACCGCTCGAGCCGGCCGATCGGCGGCGCGGGCCATGCGGGCCAGCGGCGTGTAGGAGCGGTACCAGAGGTCGGTGATCGGTCCGCCCTGGAAGTGTCGGGCCGTCGATGCGAGCACCAGGCCCGCCACCTTGCCGGGGTGGCGGCGCCACAGGAGCTGCGCCACTGCGCCGCCCATCGAGTAGCCGACCACCGTCGCTCGGCGGATGCCGAGCGCGTCGAGCACCGCGGCCGCGTCGTCGGCGCAGTCGGAGAGGCGCACCACCCCGCCCGGCGGCCGGATGCCGCGGCCGTGCCCCCGGTGGTCGAGGGCGACGACCCGGTGGTGGCGGGCCAGCGGTTCGTAGGCCCGGAACCAGTTCAGGTCGGCCGTGACGGCCCACCCGTGGAGCAGGAGCAGCACCGGGGCGCCGGGCGGGCCGCCCGTGTCGCGCACGAACGTGGTCCCGCCGGGGAGGTCGAGCGGTCCCCCGGGCGGGAGGGGCGGCGCGCCGGCGATCACGGGCTCGATCACGGGGCGATCGTCGCGGGCCGTCGCGTCCATGGTCGGGTCATCGGCACGCCTCGCCACCAGATGAGTTCGACACCACCCCGTGATCCGGATGCCCCCTGGGTGGATCACCGGGCTCGGTCGAGGGCCCGACGGTGTGGCGAGGCGTCACTCCGTGGCGGGGCCGAGGTCGGGGACGCCGCTGACGGCGGGGTGCTCCTCGTCGGGGTGCTCGACCCGGGCCAGGACGACCACCGACAGCAGCATCGCCCCGAGGGCCAGCGCCGCGAGGAGCCGGCTGATCGTGGTCGCAGGGGCGATCTGCTCTCCGAGCAGCGCGGCGCCGAGGGCGACGCCGGCGAGGGGCTGCAACACCTGCTCGGCGCCGACCGCGGCCGCCAGGGCCCCGGTCTGGAACGCGCTCTGGGCCAGCACCAGGCCGGCGATCGACGAGACCGCCAGCCCGTACGGCTCCCAGTGCGGCACCCAGGCGAAGAGGCCGTGGCCGAGGTAGTGCACGAAGGCCTTCGTGAGGACGGCGCTCACCCCGAAGAGGATCCCGGCGCCCGAGGACAGGAGCGCGGCGCGCCGGCCGCCATCCTGGTTGGCCGCGGCGCCGACGCAGACGAGCAGCAGCAGGGCGACCGGCGGCGCGACGAGGACCCAGCGATGCAGCGGCGCCACCGAGTCGCCGCCGCTCGGCGACACCTGCAGCAGGAAGATCGAGACGCTGGCCGCGAGCAGGAGGGCCGCGACCCAACCAGCCCTCGACACCGAGCGCCCGTGGATCGCCGCACCGAACAGCAGGGAGAACACCAGGGCCGTCGCGAGGATCGGCTCGACCAGCACGAGCGTCCCGGCCCCGAGGGCGAGCGCCTCGAACACGTAGCCGCCCACGTCGGCCGCGGTACCGATCACCCAGCGGGGCCGTCGGGCCAGCTTGGCCAGCAACCCGATCCCCAGGGTGTCCGCTTCGGCCAGCTGTTCGGCCTCGTGCTGCTGGAGGACGTTGCTCAGCGCGTACGCGAGGGCGGCGGCCAACCCGCACACCACCGCGACCAGGACGCTGCCGGACACCCCTCAAGCATGCCCGCACACGGCCCGGACCGCTCCTGCTAGGACAATCCGATGACCACGACGCCGGCCACCGACGAGACCGCGGCCTTCGCCACGCCGATCACGCTGACGACTCGCGCGGATGGGCCGGCCGTCGTCGCGTCGAGCCGTCCGGCTCCGCCGGAACAAGCCTCTGTTGGTTGGGTCGGCTCGCAGATCGAGCTGACCGGGGGCTCGCCGGTTCCCCCATCCGCTCGCCTCCTGAGCGGCCCGGCCCGCCGGCCGCGGCAGATGCTGGCCGAGCAGAGCTTCGGCGGGCACTCGAGCCTGCACGACGATGCGACGGCCGGCGGCCTCGGCCTGTCGGGCGCGCCGATCGAGGGACCCACCCACTTCTCCCAGTTCGACCCGCTGGCCTTCGCCCGGTGGGGCGACCGCTGGTTCGAGCAGGGCTGCATCAGCGCCCACTTCTCGACGATGGTCGTCGAGGGCGAGGAGGTCACGGCCCGTCTCGCCGGAGCCCCGGGCACCGTCGCCCGCATCGACGCGGTCAAGCCCGACGGCGCCACGGTGCTCACCGGCACGGCGTCGGTCGGGGCGGCCGACCCGACCGAGCTCGACGGTCGGCTGGCCCGGCTGGACGATCCGGGCGACCTGTTCATCGTCGACCGGCTGGCGGTCGGCCAGCGATCGTCGGCCACCGTCACCGCGTCGGTCGACATGGAGACCTCGAACGGCGAGCTCTACCCGTTCTCCCTCCGCCAGAAGCTCGACGCGATCACCGAGCCGAGCGACTGGTACGCCTCGGACGACAATCCGTGGGGGCGGGCCATCCTCCCGTTCGAGATGATCAGCGTCCTGGCCCAGAAGACGCCGGCCGCCTTCGCCCTGCGGGGTCCGGCGATCGGCCTGTTCCTCGACCTCGAGATACGCCTCGACGCGGGGCCGGTGTTCGTCGGCCAGGAGTACCTGATCGACCGGGAGGTCGTCGGGCTGAGCCAGAGCCGCCGCACCGAGTCGTTCTGGGTCCGCTCCACCCTGACGGATGCCACGACCGGCGATCTGGCCGCCACCGTGCTGCTGCACTCCGGCGTGTTCAAGGAGTCCTACGCCGGCTACCCGGCCGACCGCCTCTGACGGACGGACGCGACGGCGCCTGGAGCTGTCCGCCCGGGCCCGAGGCGGGCGATGAAGCGCGACCCGTAGCATCCCGCCATGCCAAACGGACTGCTGCCCACCCCCGCGCCGGCCGGAACGACGACCCTCACCGACCCCCAGGCCGTGGTCGAGGCGTTCCTCGAGGCGCTGGCCGCCACCGACCTCGAACGGGCGATGGCCCTGGTGGCCGACGACCTCGTCTACACGAACGTCGGCCTGCCCACCATCCGCGGCCGTCGTCGCGTCACCAAGGCGTTGGCCGGCCTCGAGCGGCCCGGCGCCGGCTTCGAGGCCTATCTCCACGCCATCTCCGCCGATGGCCCGGTCGTCCTGACCGAGCGGACCGACGTGCTGGTGTTCGGCGGCTTCCGAGCCCAGTTCTGGGTGTGGGGCCGGTTCGACGTCCACGATGGTCTGATCACCCTGTGGCGCGACTCGTTCGACTTCGTCGACGTCCTGCGGGCCACCGGCCGCGGCATCGCCGGCCTGGTCGTTCCGTCCTTCCGCCCCAGGGCCCCGACCGGTTCCGACGCCGCGCCCGGCCGCTGAGTCCGGAGTCAGAACACGTGGACGTGGTCGCGCACGGCGGCCAGCGCCGCTGGCGCGCCGATGGCGTAGACCCCGAGCTGCTCCCACGAGGCGCGACCGGTGACCCACCACGCCAGGTCGGAGGTCGAGCAGGTGATGGTGGCCAGCGCGTCGCCCTCGCCGCGATCGTCGCGCACCCCTGACGAGTCGATCCGGTGGCGCCCGCCGGCTGGACCCGTCAGGTCGAGGACGACCGGGCCGGGCAGCGCGGCGAGGAGTGCCGCGCACTGCTGGGGGAGGGCGGCCAGGATCCACGCGACGACCGGGCCCATCCGCAGCTCGTCGGACGGGGGGACCGGCCGCTCGACGGGGCCCCGGGGGGCGAGCAGGTCGGCCCGCAGGTGGGTGTAGTGGTCGAAGTTGAACGCCGTGACCAGCGTGGGCGCGGCATAGGTGCCGAGGTCGCCCATCGGGAGCACGAGGTCGGGGAGGCCGACCAGGCCCCGCACGGCCTCGATCGCCTTGGCCCCCACGGTGGCGTAGTCGGCCAGCACCTGGTCGGCCGACCAGCCGCGGCGACTCGCCACCGCCTGGTCCTGGGCCGCCTCCGTGGCCAGGCCGGTGGGATCGGGAAGGACGCTCGGGTCGACGACCAGCCAGAACAGGGTCGCGAGGTGCGACACGATGTCCTGCACCGTCCAACCGGGGCACCCGCTCTCGGCCGCCCACTCCTCGGGGCTGAGGGACCGGGCGACGGCGAGCACGGCGTCGTGGTCGGCCTGCAGGGCGGTCACGGGGTCGATGCCGATCATTTGCATAGGTTGATTATCTGACATAGTCAAACTATGTCAGATTCGATCCGGCTCGGCAAGGGTCGGATCCGGACGCGCTACACAAGGGGCGTGACCGACCCCCCCCGCCCGTCGCGGCGCGCCGAGCAGGTGGAGGCCACCCGGCTCGCGCTGGTCGCCGCGGCCCGGACCCGCTTCGGTCGGGATGGCTTCGCGGCGACGTCCGTCGACGACGTGGCGGCCGATGCGGGGGTCACGATCGGCGCGCTCTACCACCACTTCGGGACGAAGGCCGGCCTGTTCGAGACGGTGTTCGAGCAGGTCCAGGTCGAGCTGCTGGAAGGGGCGATGACCGCGGCCGCCGCGGTCGGACCCTCGCCACTCGCCATGCTGCGCAAGGCCTTCTCGGCCTTCCTCGATGCCGTGCTGCAGCCCGACGTGCAGCAGATCGTGCTGGTCGACGGCCCGGCCGTGCTCGGCCTGGCCCGATACACCGAGATCGACGAGCGGTACTCGTATGCCGGGGTGCGGGACACGCTGCAGGCGGCGGCCGATGCGAGCGAGATCACCGCGTTCGACATCGACACCATGGCCCACGTGCTGCTCGGCGCGTGCACCCAGGGCGGCCTGCTGATCGCCCGGTCCCCCCACCAGCGCAAGGCCCGCCGGGCGGTCGGCCGCACCATCGACGAGCTGTTGGACGGCCTGGCCCGCTGATGACCCGCCGCATGATCCGTTCTTCGTGCCGATTTCGGAGTGTCGCCCGGAACTGCGCACGAAGAACGGGACAGGCCCGGGGCTCCCGAGTTCTGCGTGCCGGATGCGGAGCCGGTGCCCGAATCTCGCACGAAGAACGGATCAGGCGGCGGCGTCAGTCGAGGGCTTGGCGGGAGAACGTCTTGGGGTCGCGGCCGGCCAGCAGCCAGCCTGCCAGGGCGGCGACCGCGGGCAGCCCGACGGCCAGCTCGAGCAGGTTGCTGATCGGCGG
>Ga0209023_10004351_pt1 | contig 16189 bp, 7 predicted proteins | sample LakOneMetagenome_FD_187468 | JGI IMG/M metagenome (GOLD analysis project Ga0209023, IMG submission 187468) | Freshwater and sediment microbial communities from Lake Erie, Canada (SPAdes) (version 2) | ecosystem: Environmental > Aquatic > Freshwater > Lentic | place: Lake Erie, Canada | collected... | reverse complement strand
GGGTGCGGCAGGCGGCGCCGGCACGGCGGCGGGTGCGGCAGGCGCCGCCGCGGGACGGGCGCCGTCTGCAGGATAATGCGCCAGCACATATTCGGGAAGGCCATAGCCCTCCTTGCCGATGTTGTAGTCGACCATCTGCAAGACCACGACGTCGCTGGCCACGATATCGTCCAGCACCTGCTTGCGCGTGGCCGCAAGATCGTGCCCGATGTCGTGGGTACGCCGCAGGCCGGCGCCATTGTCGTCCAGCTCGCGTACGTGGAAATAGCCGGAATTGACGGCCCGCGAGTAGGCATGCGCCTGTTGCAGCGGTCCCAGCATCTGGTCCGAGAAACTGTCGCTGACAAACACGAGGGACGGCCGCCAGCTTGCCGGGTCGGCTTCCATGAGGCTGGGCTGAGGCGTCTCCTCGAACACGCCGCCGCCGGACCAGATGTTCATCAGGTACAGGCCATCGAGGTCGGGGCCCTCCGGATCGTGGTACTGCGGGATGCCGCAGCCGAAGGGCTGCAGCGCAGGGAAGCGGCTGCGCACCTTGTCCATGAGTTGTTCGGCGGCCAGGCAGCCGGCATACCGGTTCCAGTGCACGCCCGACCTGGGATGCATCGAGACGTGCAGGTCGTGCGCATAGGTGCGCAGCAAGGGAGCCGCGTCGACGACATTCACGCCCGCGGCCTGCAAGGCCTTGCCGAAGCTGGCGGCACGCTCGAGCACCCGTTCGCGTCCGCCGGTCAGGTAGCGTTCGCCCAGACTGTCCGGGTAGACGTAAGGCTTGCTTGCCGCAATGACGACCACGAAGGCCTTGCCCTGCCTTTCCAGCAAGGCTTGCATTTCCTTGAGCCTGGCCGCGGTACGGGCGTACTGCGCCTCGAACCCGGACCTGTTCGCAATCTCGGCATTCAGGAACTGGAGCGACATGCCGCTGTACAGTCCGTTCTCCGGCGTCGCATACAGGCGCAAGCGCGGCATTTCGCGGAATATGCGGAACAATGCTTCATTGAATGTCCGGACCAGCTCGTTCCTGAATCCGAAGTGGACGTCGTAGTAGCGCTCGGCCCACTTCTGCGCGCTTTTGTCGATCAAGCCCGCCACCGGGCGCGCCGGCGGTGCGGGAATCTCGTCGACGTAGCCGTAGAGTTTGTTGCCTGGCTCGCCCAGGGCCAGCCAGGCCAGCGTCGGCACGCTCAGCAGCGCCACCAGCAGGATCGAAAAAACCAGTCCCAGGCGTTTAGTCATGTGCAGGTCCCGGTTCAGAAGCGGAAGTAAAGGAAAGGAACATACTCGGCGCTGGCGATGGCGGCTGCCGACACCAGCGTCAGCATCAGCGTGACAAGGAACTGCACCGACAGCGCGGCGTTGCCCTGGATCGTCATGGTGTCCGACCAGGCGGCACGGAACGCCGCCGTCCAGCGTCCCTCCAGGCGCGGTATCCGGACACAGGCCAGCACGGCGCCGAGCGCCATCATGACCAGTTCACGGTTGCCGAAGACCAGGCCCCAGGGCTGCAGCTTGTCCGCCACGGCCGTTCCCGCTCCGAACATGGCGCCGATGTAATGCCATGCATGCTCGATGGTCGGGGCGCGGAACAGTACCCAGCTAACCATCACGATCAGGATCGTTGCCAGCCAGCGCAGCGGCGCCGGCGGCACCAGGGCCGACAGGCGGCTGTTGGCCAGCGCGCGCTCGATGCACAGGAAGGTTCCGTAATAGGCGCCCCAGGCGAGGAAGGTCCAGTTCGCACCATGCCAGATCCCCGATACCACGAACACGATCCACAGGTTCAGGTAGGTGCGTGCCGGGGACGCGCGATTGCCGCCGAGCGGGATATACAGGTATTGCTTCATCCAGCTCGACAGCGAGATATGCCAGCGTCGCCAGAAATCGGTCACGCTCAGGGCAGTGTAGGGCCGGTTGAAGTTTTCCGGGAAGCGGAAACCCATCATCCGCCCAAGGCCGATGGCCATGTCGGAGTAACCCGAGAAGTCGAAATACAGCTGGAGCGTATAGGCGACGATGCCGCCCCAGGCATACAGAGGCGACAGCTCGGCCGCCGGGAAGCCGAAGATGCGGTCGGCCAGGATCCCGAGCGGATCGGCGAACAGCAGCTTTTTCGCGAGGCCGACGGCGAAGCGGTTGAAGCCGGTCAGGAAGCCCTCGACCGTGTGTTCGCGCGCCTGGATTTGCCGCCCGATGTCGTGGTAGCGGATGATCGGTCCGGCAATCAGCTGGGGGAACAGGAAGATATACAGCGCACAGTCGAGGAAGCCGCGTGGCGGCACCGCCCTCCCCTTGAAACTGTCGACCAGATAGCTGATACGGTGGAAGGTAATGAAGGAAATACCGAGCAGCAACGGGAAATGGGGCGGCTCGACATGCCAGTGATGCAGGTGCTCGAGCGGCTGCAGGATTTGCGTGACGATGAAGTCGAGGTACTTGGAAAACACCAGCGCCGCCACGTTCAGCACGATGGCGCCGGTGAGCACCAGTTTCTTGGTCCGGACCGAGCCGCGCGCCTGGGGTGCAACGACCAGCGAGACGCAGTAATCGATGAACGTCCCGGCGATCAGGAACAGGACATAGACGGGTTCTCCCCAAGCGAAGAATAATACGCTCGCGGCCAGGGCAATGTAATTGCGAACCTGTACGCGCGACGACAGCGTGTAATACGCCAGCAGGAACAGGGGGAGGAAAATAAACAGAAAAATGGGTGCCGTAAAAAGCATAGATTCCGAACGTGATGACCGATCCCTTTACTCTGCAGCGCCCGCGTGATCGATCTCATCGGCTACCGGACCCGCGTCCGGTGCGGCGAGGCGGCTGGCCGGCCGTTAAGGCGATTGGAACAAGAGAGTGAGCAAGCGGCGTGCGCGTCTTTGACAATGACTGAGTAATTGCCAGACGGAATTATAGCGGTGACAACTAATTCGATGCAATTATTTCTCTGCCGCGAGCAGTGACCAGTTCTCGCGCAGCCCCTGCTCGAACCCCGCCGCCGGCAGCGGCTTCGCATACAGATACCCTTGCACCTCGTCGCAGCCGCTGTCGCGCAGGAAGGCCAGCTGGTCCGGCGTCTCCACCCCTTCCGCGATCACCCTGTGCCCGAGCTGGCGCCCGATGCTGATGATGGTGCTGGCGATCGCGCAGTCGCTGGCGTCGTTCGGAATCCCGGTGGTGAACGAGCGGTCGATCTTCAGCGTGTGGATCGGGAAGCGCTTCAGGTAGGACAGGCTGGAGTAGCCGGTGCCGAAGTCATCCAGCGACAGGGCGACCCCGAGCGCATTGATGCGGTCCATGATGCCGATCACGCGGTCGATGTCGTGCATCAGCGTGCTCTCGGTGATCTCGAGTTCCAGCCAATCCGGGTCGAGCGCGTAGCGCGCCAGCGTATCGGCCACGCGGTTCGGCAGCGACTCGGTGAATTCGCGCGCCGACACGTTCACGGCCAGGCGGAACGGGCGCATGCCGGCGCGCTGCCACACGGCCGCCTGGGCGCAGGCCTGCTCCAGCACCCACTCGCCCACCTGCACGATCAAACCGGTGGTCTCGGCCAGCGGGATGAATTCGGACGGCGGCACCACGCCACGCTCCGGATGCACCCAGCGCACCAGGGCTTCGGCGCCGACGATGCGGTCGCTGCCGATTTCAAACTTCGGCTGGTAGACCAGCATCAGTTCGCCGTGTCCGAGCGCGTGGCGCAGGCCGGACTCGATGCGCATGCGCTCGTGCATGCCCTGGTTCATGTCGAAGCTGTAGAAGGCCACGCTGTGGTCCGGGTTCGCATGCCCTTCCTTGGCGCGCGCCATCGCGATGTCGGCCATGCGCAGCAGGGTGTCGGCCTCGTTACCGTCCTGCGGATAGACGCTGATGCCGACGCTGGCGCCGACGCGCAGATCGTGGCCTTCGATCAGGAAGGGCGCGTCGAGCGCGGCCTGGAGTTTTTGCGCCACCGTGGTGGCCTCGAAGTGCTGGCGGACGTCGAACAGGCCGACGGCGAATTCGTCGCCCGACAGGTGCGCCACCACGTCTTCTTCGCGCAGCGCGGCGCGGAAGCGCCCTGCCACCTGGCGCAGCAGCTCGTCGCCGATGCGCCGGCCCAGGGTGTCGTTCACCAGCTTGAAGCGGTTCAGGTCGATGAACAGCACGCAGCCCGACAGCTCGTTGCGCTGGGCCACCATCAGCGCCTGGTCGACCAGGCGCGTGAACAGGGTGCGGTTCGGCAGGCCGGTGAGTTCGTTGTAATAGGCCAGGTGGTGCAGGCGCTCCTCGGCCAGCTTGCGTTCGGTGATGTCGGTGAGGTAGGCAATCAGGCCGACCCGGCGGTCTTCCAGGTCGCGCAGCGGCGACAGCGACAGGCTGGCCCAGAAGATCTCGCCCGATTTTTTGCGGCGCCGTACTTCCATCATGCGCCCGCCCTGCTCGGCGAAGAGGTCGGGCTGGCTGTCGTCTTCGTCGGCGTACAGGAACAGGATGTTGCGGCCCACCGCTTCCAGCGCGGTATAACCGAACAGGCGCTCGGCGCCGCCGTTCCAGCTGGTGATGTAGCCCATCGGGTCGAGCGTGAGCACCGATTCGTGGATCTGGTCGAGGATCTGCGACTGGTGCGCCAGCTGGGCCTCGACCTGGGCGTAGGCGTGGGTGGCGCGCTGGGCCAGCGAGTGCACCTGCAGCAGGGTGCCGGTGAGCGCGGCCAGGCTGGCCAGGTGGCGCCGGTCGTCGATGTCGTAGTCGCTGCGGCCGGCTACCTGGTAGCAGCCATAGTAGTGGCCCTCGACGCGGATCTCCTGGTGCAGGGTATCGGGGGCGGCAGCGCGCGCCGCGGGAACCTGCAGGGCCAGCGGGTCGGCCGCCGTGAAGCTGCCCTGCGGGCTGGCCAGCAGGGCGCGCGCAATGCGTCCCAGTTCTTCGTGCAGGGCGGCGCCGCGCAGGCGCACGACGGCCTCGCCGAGTGCGGCGCTGCAGGCCGCGAAATCGTGGCTGCGCAGCGCCAGCAGCTCAGACATTGCGGCCCACCTGGATTGCCCAGTGATAGGCGTGCAGCTGGCTGCTCCACCACGAGGCCGGGTCGACGCCGGCGGCGGCCAGCGCCGCCGCATGCGTCGCGCCGCCTTCCATCAGGCGCAGGCGCGCGCCGAGCAGGCCTTCGCGCCGCAGCAGCGCGGCTTCCACGTGTTCGGGCAGGCAGAGTTCGCCCACGATCTCGGCCATGTGCATGCCGAGCAGGTGGTCGAGCAGCGAAAAGGCGCCGGTCATGAAGGCCAGGTCCTGCTCGTCGCGGTCGCCGCCATCGCGCTTGCACAGCACTTCAAGGCGCGCCGCGCGCAGCGCCGCCAGCGGCAGCAAGGGATTCAGCGGCCCCTCGGCCTCGGTGCGCGCATACAGCAGCAGTTGCAGCCAGCGCTGCAGCTGGCGCCGGCCCAGCAGCGCGATCGCCTGGGCGAAGCCGGTGATCCGGGTGTTGACCGCAAAGGCCGCTGAATTGACCAGCTTGAGCAAATGGTAGGACAGCACCGGGTCCTGCTTCAGCACGTTCTCCAGTTCGCGCGAATCGGCGTCGCGCGCCAGCAGGGCCAGCAGGCCAAGCAGGCGGCGCCGCGTCGGCAGGTCGTTCGCGCCGGCGCCGGCGCAGGAGCGCGCCAGGTGCGCGCCGCTGAACCAGGCGAAGCCGGCTTTTTCGCACGCGCGCAGGCCGCGCTCGTCCCCGATCCCATGCGCCAAGTGCGGGCCGAACAGCGCCAGCAGGCTGCCCGGCGCAGGCATGCCCGCGCTGCAGTCGAAGGCCACGCCGCGCAAGGTGGAGGGACGGGCGACGCCCGGCGGCAGGGCGCCGTCGAGCAGGATGCGGTAGCCCTCTTCCTGCAGCGCGGCCAGCTGGCGCGCGGCGCCGTCCTGCGCCAGGCAGGCGCCGTCGAAGACCAGCACCACGCGCTGCGGCGGCAGCTGGGACAGCAAAGGCAGAGGCAGCTGGGCCGGGCCGTCGAGCCGCAGCACGCAGTCGAGCGGGGCGATGGCGGCCAGCAGGTCGGGCGAGCCGAACAGCAGCGGCAGCGAGGATGCGTTGCCCGACGCCGTGCGCAGGTCCAGACTCAACGCCACCCACTCGTTTCGCCCATTGGCGATCGGGTGCATCTGCACCAGCGGGAAAGGGGTCAAGTCCAAGGCGGCCATCGGCATCCTCTGAGTAGGCAATCAGCTCATATTAGACGAGCAATTAGCTAAAGGCAACTAAATTTGTTTCCTGAGAGATACATTTCATACGTGATAATACGTAGCGAATATGGCTGAGTCGCGGAGTAGAATCATGCGCTTGCCATTTCCATAATGGTGCAAGATATGTATCGGACGCTGGGGTCGGCCGTGGGCGGCTTTGCGGGCTGTTTGCCGGCTATTCGCCGGTGACGCTAACGACCGTGTCGCCGCGCGCGGCGGGGTGCTGGACGCGCCCTACCCTGACGAATAAAAAACTGAAGGAGCCACCATGAAAAGCCTCGGAAACAAGCTCGGCTGGGCGGCGCTCTCACTCCTCGGCGCTGTGTCGCTCGCTTACGTGGCTGTACGCCGCGGCGAGTCGATCAATGCCGTCTGGGTGGTCGCGGCGGCCGTCTGTGTTTACCTCATCGCCTACCGATTCTACAGCCTGTATATCGCCACCAAGGTGATGGGGCTGGATGCACGCCGCCAGACGCCGGCCTATAAATACAACGACGGCCTCGATTATGTCCCCACCAATAAATACGTGCTGTTCGGCCACCACTTCGCCGCGATTGCCGGCGCAGGGCCGCTCGTGGGTCCGGTCCTGGCTGCGCAGATGGGCTATTTGCCGGGCATGATGTGGATTCTCGCCGGCGTCGTGTTCGCCGGCGCGGTGCAGGATTTCATCGTCCTGTTCATGTCGATGCGCCGCGACGGCCGCTCGCTCGGCGACCTCATCAAATCCGAGATGGGCGAGATCCCGGGCGTCATCGCGCTGTTCGGCACCTTCATGATCATGGTCATCATCCTGGCGGTGCTGGCGCTGATCGTGGTGAAAGCCCTGACCGGCTCGCCATGGGGCACCTTCACCGTGATGGCGACGATCCCGATCGCGCTCTTCATGGGTATCTATTCGCGCTACGTGCGCGTCGGCCGCATCGGCGAAATCTCCGCCATCGGCTTCGTGCTGCTGATGCTCGCCATTATCGGCGGCCAGTGGGTCCACGATTCGCCGACCCTGGGACCGATGTTCACCTTCACCGGCGTCGAACTGACCTGGATGCTGATCGGCTACGGCTTCGTTGCTTCCGTCATCCCTGTGTGGCTGCTGCTGGCGCCGCGCGACTACCTGTCGACCTTCCTCAAGATCGGCACCATCGTCGCCCTGGCCATCGGCATCGTGCTGGTCGCCCCGCACATGCAGATGCCGGCCGTGACCCGCTTCGTCGACGGCACCGGCCCGGTATGGTCGGGTAACCTCTTCCCCTTCCTGTTCATTACCATCGCCTGCGGCGCCGTCTCCGGCTTCCACGCGCTGATCTCCTCGGGCACCACGCCGAAGATGATCGAGAACGAAACCCATGCCCGCTTCATCGGCTACGGCGCGATGCTGATGGAGTCGTTTGTCGCCATCATGGCGCTGGTGGCCGCATCGACCATCGACCCGGGCATCTACTTCGCGATGAACGCGCCGGCCGCCGTGCTGGGCACCACCGCGCAATCGGCGGCTGCCGCCGTGTCGAACTGGGGCTTCGTGGTCACGCCCGAGACCCTGACCCAGATGGCCAAGGACGTCGGCGAGCACACCATCATTTCGCGTGCCGGCGGCGCGCCGACGCTGGCGGTGGGCATGGCCAACATCCTCTCGAACGTGGTCGGCGGCAAGGCCATGATGGCCTTCTGGTACCACTTCGCGATCCTGTTCGAAGCCCTGTTCATCCTGACCGCGGTCGATGCGGGCACCCGCGCCGGCCGCTTCATGCTGCAGGACTTGCTGGGCGCCTTTGTTCCTTCGCTCAAGCGCACCGAATCGCTGCCGGCCAACCTGCTGGCCACCGGCCTGTGCGTCGCGGCCTGGGGTTACTTCCTGTACCAGGGCGTGGTCGATCCGCTGGGCGGCATCAACACCCTGTGGCCGCTGTTCGGTATCGCCAACCAGATGCTGGCGGGTATCGCACTGATGCTGGGCACCGTGGTGCTGTTCAAGATGAAGCGCGGCCAGTACGCCTGGGTCACCATCGTGCCGACCATCTGGCTGCTGATCTGCACCCTGGCCGCCGGCTGGCAGAAGATCTTCCACGAGAACGTGAAGGTCGGCTTCGTCGCCCACGCCCAGAAGTTCCAGGCCGCGCTCGACGCCGGCGAAGTGCTGGCCCCGGCCAAGTCGCTTGACGAAATGCGCCGCATCATCTTCAACGACTATGTCGACGCCACGCTGGCCGGCTTCTTCATGGTCGTGGTCCTGGCCGTGCTGTTCTACGGCATCAAGACCGTGATCGCGGCGCGCAACAACGGCAGCCCGACGGTGAAGGAATCGCCGTTCGTGGCCACCCCGGCCGCGCAGGTGCAGTGATGCTCGGCGCCCTGGCCCAGGCCGGCCGCTACCTCGGGCAAAGCATGCGCCTGATGGTCGGCCTGCCCGAGTACGACACCTACCTCGCGCACATGGAGCGCGAGCATCCGGATAAAACGCCGATGACCTACGAGGAGTTTTTCCGCGAGCGTCAGGAAGCGCGGTATGGGTCGGGGCGCAGCGGCGGTTGCTGCTGAGGCGCCTTGCCTGGTAGCCTGAACAAAGCCCGCGTCAGTGATGACGCGGGCTTTTCAATTGGTGGGTTCGAGAACCCACCGATCATCGCGTGCCGCCCCCCCTCCCCCCACTTTGCGATTACGCAAAGTCGCCCCTCCACTGGCAACGTATATTTTTTCTTGCAGGAATTTGCATTTCTGCATGGAGGGCTTGCGCCGCGTCCCTGCGCCGGTCCGCATCTCAATGCCGGACCCGACCCATGCCCAATTTCCAGCGTTCCAGCCTGAACCGCAAACTGACGATGATGTCGCTGCTGTCCACCGGCAGCGCGCTGGCCTTCGTGTTTGTCGCTTTTGCCGTCGCCTCGGTGCTGAACGGGCGCAAGGACGAAAGCATGCAGCTTTCCTCGCTGGCCGGCGTGGTGGCCGCCAACAGCGCCGACGCCCTGGTCTTCAACGACCGCAGCCTGGCCGGCACCCTGCTCGCGGCCCTGACCGCCAAGGAAGAAATTTCCAGCGCCGCGCTGTACGACCGCAAGGGCCGGCTGTTCGCGTCCTGGCAGTCGCCCGGCCATGCCGCAGCCGCGCCCGCCCCACACCTGGACGCCTTTGACGAAGCCGCCCTGAACGAGGCCAGCCTGGCCGGCTCGCGCATCTGGTCGCCGCGCATGCGCCTGTACCGGCCCGTCACCAGCGCCCAGGCCCAGGTCGGCGTGATCGTCATCGAAGCCGACTTGCTGGCCATGTGGCTGGCCATCGCCCGGAGCGTGGGCGTGATCGGCGCGGCGATGTGCGTGTCGCTGCTGGTGTCGCTGGTGCTGGCGCGGCGCTTCACGCGCTCGATCGCCGACCCGGTCACCAAGCTGATTGGAACGGCGCGCGAGGTTTCAAGCAGCCAGAACTACACCCTGCGCGTGCCGAACGGGCGCAACGACGAACTGGGCGCCCTGATCGACAGCTTCAACACCATGCTGGCCCAGATCGAGGGCCGCGGCACGGCGCTCACCAACCACCGGGACGAACTTGAACGGCAAGTCTCGGTGCGCACCGAGCAGCTGGAACGCGCCAAGAACGCCGCCGAAGCGGCCAGCCGCGCGAAGAGCGCCTTCCTCGCCACCATGAGCCACGAGATCCGCACCCCGATGAACGGCGTGCTGGGCATGGCCGAGATGCTGCTCGGGACCGAACTCACTGATAACCAGCGCAACTACACGCGCCTGGTGAAACGCTCGGGCGAGCACCTGCTGGTGATCATCAACGACATCCTCGACTTTTCGAAAATCGAGGCCGGCAAGCTGACCATCGAGTACATCAACTTCAACCTCTGGGACCTGCTGGAAGACATCCACACCGTCTACACGCCGCAGGCGCAGAGCAAGGGCATCGCGCTCGACTTCGACATCGCCAACGACATCCCGGTGGCGATCTGCGGCGACCCGAACCGGCTGCGCCAGATCATGGCGAATTTGCTCGGCAACGCCATCAAGTTCACCGAGCAGGGACGGATCCAGGCCACGGTGCGCGTGGCCAGCGAAGACACCCAGGCCGTGATGCTGCGCTTCGAGGTGCGCGACACCGGCATCGGCATTGCGCGCGAAGCCAGCAGCCGCATCTTCGAGGCCTTTTCCCAGGCCGACGATTCGACCACCCGCAAGTACGGCGGCACCGGCCTCGGGCTGGCGATCTCGAAGGAGCTGGTGGAACTGATGGGCGGCACCATCGGCGTCGAACGCGGCAAGCCGCAGGGTTCGGTGTTCTGGTTCACCGTCGGCTTCGACAAGCGCCGCGTCGACCCGGATGCCCCAGGCAGCCAGCAGCATACGCTCGACGGCCTGCGTGTGCTGGTGGTCGACGAAGCGCACGACAGCCGCGTCGGCCTCGAGCGCCACCTGGCCGCCTGGAAGGTGGCCTGCGCCAGCGCCACCTGCGCCGCCGACGCCCTCGACAAACTCGATAGCGCCGCGCGCGCCGGCCAGCCTTTCGACGCGGCCGTGCTCGACATGGAACTGCAGCATGCGAGCGGCCTGCTGCTGGCCGCCACCATCAAGGCCAGCCCGGTGACGCGCCCGACGCGCCTGGTCCTGCTCAGCGCCGAGCGCCTGGCGGCCGACCCGGTGCAGCGGCGCGAGGCCGGCGTGGCCTACCAGTTGATCAAGCCGGCGCGCGCGGCCGACCTGTTCGCCTGCCTGGCCACGCGCCCGCGCGGCGCCACCGCCCCGGCGCCGCAGTTCATGCCGCCACCCGCCCTGCCGCAGCCGGGCGGTGTGACGCGGGTGCGGCGCGTGCTGCTGGCCGAGGACAATCCGGTGAACGTCGAAGTCGCAAAGGCGATGCTGGAAAGCCTGGGACTGCAGGCGCAGGTGGCGCAGAACGGCGCGGAAGCATTGCAGGCGGTACGCGCGGGCGACGTCGAGGCGGTGCTGATGGATTGCCAGATGCCGGTCATGGACGGCTTTGCCGCCACCGCAGCGATCCGCCGCGCGGAACGTGAAGCAGGCCTGCCGCGCACGCTGCCGATCATCGCCATCACCGCGAACGCCTTGCAGGGCGACCGCGAAGCCTGCCTCGCCGCCGGCATGGACGACTACCTCTCGAAACCCTTCACCCAGCAGCAGCTGGCCGCCGTGATCGGACGCTGGATCGCCCTGCCCCTGGCCGGCAGCGTCCACCACGGCGACGCTGCGCCGACGCTGCCGGCGGAGGCGCGCGAAGCGATCCAGCGCGAGGTCATCAACGGCGCCGCGCTCGACAAGATCCGGGCCCTCAGCCGCGACGGCGGCGACGTCCTGGTGCAGAAGGTGATCAACGCCTATGTCGGCGACGTGCCCCAGCACCTGCGCACGCTGCGCCAGGCGATCGGCGGCTTCGACGCCGTCACCGTCAAGCGCATCGCCCACAGTTTGAAGTCGGCCAGCGCGAACGTCGGCGCCGAGGCGCTGGCCGGCCTGTGCAAGGACCTGGAACAGCTCGGCCGCGCCGACACCATCGAGGGCGCCGACGCGCTCCTCACCGACATGGAACACGAATTCCAGGCGGTCCGGCATTCGCTCAATGCCATGCTAGAGAAGGAAACCTGAGATGCCAAGCTCTTCCCAACGCGGTGTCGTGCTGGTGGCCGACGACGATCCGGTGATGCGCATGCTGATGCTGGAGATGCTGGCGCAAGTCGGCCTGGATGCGATCGAGGCCGCCGACGGCGCCCAGGCCGTGCAGCTGGCGCGCGAGCGCCGGCCCGACCTGATTTTGATGGACGTCGAGATGCCGCACATGGACGGCTTCGCGGCCTGCCGTGCGATCCGCCGCGACGAAGCCGGCGGCGCCCTGGTGCCGATCGTGATGGTCACCGGCGGCGACGACATCGAGGCCGTCACCAGTGCCTATGAAGCCGGCGCCACCGACTTCGTCTCCAAGCCGATCAACTGGCCCATCCTCGGGCACCGCGTGCTGTACGTGCTGCGCGCCAGCGACGCGATTGCGCGCCTGCGCATCGCCGACGCCCAGAACCGCGCGGTGCTGGCGGCGATTCCGGACACCTTCTTCCGCATGAACCGCGACGGCTTCTACCTGGATTACGAGCCCGGCCATGAACGGCCGCATCGCGAACGCAGCGTACGCGCCGCCGACCACGAGCAGGCGCCGTTCTCGAGCGACCGCTGCATCGGCCGCCACATCAGCGACGTGCTGCCGCGCCCGATCGCGGCGCGCATGCTGGAGCAGCTCGGCGAAGTCCTGCGCACCCAGGAAATCCGCTCGGTCGAATACGAATTGATCCGCTTCGGCGCGGCCCAGCATTTCGAGGCGCGCCTGGTCGCCACCAGCCCCTCCGAGGTGCTGGGACTCGTGCGCGACATCAGCGAACGCAAGCGCACCGAGGAGCAGATCCGGCGCCTGGCCTATTGCGACAGCCTGACCGGCATCCCGAACCGCCAGGCCTTTCTGGAAAACCTGGAGCGCGAGCTGCAGCGCTCGAAGATCGGCAACAAGAAGTTCGCCGTGCTGTTCATGGACCTGGACGCCTTCAAGCGCATCAACGACACCCTCGGCCACAACGTCGGCGACCACCTGTTGAAAATCGTCTCGGAGCGCCTGCGCGACACCATCCGCCCGAGCGACCTGCTGTCGAGAGGAGAGGCGGTATCCGGCGATATCGCGCCGGATACCGCTGCCGAGGATTCGGCCAGCAACCTGGCGCGCCTGGGCGGCGACGAATTCACCATTCTGATCCCCGACCTGGAACGGGTCGAGCATGCGCTGAACGTGGCGCACCGCGTGAAGGAAGCGATGCGCCGCCCCTTCCTCATCGACGGCAACGAGATTTTCGTGACGGCCAGCATCGGCATCTCGCTGTTCCCGGAAGACGGCGACGACTGCAATTCGCTGCTGAAGTACGCCGACACCGCCATGTACCACGCCAAGAACTGCGGCAAGAACAACGCCAAGCTGTACAGCTCTTCGCTGACGATGCAGATCATGAGCCACGTGAAGCTCGAGGTCGGCTTGCGCAAGGCGCTGCAGAACGACGAACTGTACCTGCTGTACCAGCCCCAGCTCGACGTGCGCTCGCAGGAAGTCGTCGGCGTGGAAGCGCTGGTGCGCTGGCGCCATCCGGAGCGCGGCATCATTTCGCCGACCGAGTTCATCCCGCTGGCCGAGGAGACCGGCCTGATCGTGCCGATCGGCGAGTGGGTGCTGCGCACCGCCTGCAACCAGGCGCGCGCCTGGCAGCGCCACGGCCGCCGCGCGCTGCGCATGGCGGTGAACCTCTCGGCCAAGCAGTTCAAGGACGAGAATTTGTCGCAGATCGTGCTCTCGGCCCTGATTGACACCGGACTCGATCCGAAGCTGCTGGAACTCGAACTCACCGAGGGCACGCTGATGGACGACGCCCTCGCCACGCTGGCCACGCTCGAGCAGCTGCGCCGCATCGGCGTCTACCTGTCGATCGACGACTTCGGCACCGGCTACTCGTCGATGAACTACCTGAAGCGCTTCGACGTCCGCGCCCTCAAAATCGACCGCAGCTTCATCAACGGCCTGCCCCAGGACTCGGAAAACGCGGCGATCACGCGCGCGATCATCGCCATGGCCCACGGCTTGAAGATGGCGGTGGTGGCCGAGGGCGTCGAGACCGACGAACAGCTGGTGCTGCTCGAAGAGTATGGCTGCGACATGGTGCAGGGCTACTTCCTGGGCCATCCGTCGACGGCCGACACCATCACGCAGATGCTGGGCAAGCTGCGCCTGGTGCTGCCGTCGGGTTGAAGCGTTCTACTCCTGCGGCCTCAAGGTCAGCGTATGCCGCGCAACGCCCGGCAGCAGCGGCAGCGGCGTGCCCTTCACCCACTCCGCGTGGCCGCGCCGGAACCAGGGCGACAGCGGATGCCCGCTCTGCCCGCCGGGCATGTTGTACAGCCCCTCTTCCTCACGGCCCGGCGACACCGTCATGCGCTCGGACTGGCCGAACTTCGGCCCGGCCACGCGCGGCATGTGGGCGTCGCCCGGCAGCTGGTCGGGCGGCATGCCGAGCCAGCCGGCCAGGGCGGGCGCTGCCAGCGCGATCGGGTGCGTGATCGCGGCGGTATTGCGTTGGCCCCAGGTCGCCTTGGCCAACGGCAGGCCTTCCTTGTCGAGGTCGGCGATGACGCGGTCGACCGCGGCCAGCTGCAAGTCGCGCCAGCTGTGCCGGCCCGCGGGCAGCCAGCCGGCCGGCTGGGTATCGAGCAGGCGCACCAGTACCGCCGGCCAGCGCGGGTTGGCGCTGCCCAGGCTCGCCTTCGGATCGAGCTTCGCCAGTTCCTCGTTGACGCCGGCGAACAGGATGTCGTGCAGCGCCCACATGGTGTTGCGCGCCAGGCGGTAGCCCACCGAATCGACGTCGGCGCGGCCGTTCCAGCTGGTCTCCAGCAGGCGCCGGAACTCGGCGCGCCGCGGCTTGCCGGCGGTGGCGGCCGGGTCCAGCACGCCAAGCACGCGCTCGCGCCACAGGGCCATGAAGCGCGCGCGGTCGTCGAGCGCGGCCTGGAAGGCGCTGGCGACGTCGGTACGCTGGCCGAGGCGGTGCACGCGGTCGGCCAGCTGCGCATTGCGCATGCCCAGGTCGTAGCCGCCGTCGCCCAGCAGCGCGCTCCCCGGCCCCGCCAGCTGGCGGCTGTTGGCGGTGGTGATCTGGCCCTCGGGCGGATTCACCACACGCGGGTAATCCTGCGGCGCCAGCAGTCCCTGCCAGCCCGGCGCCGCGGCGCCAGCGTCCAGCGGGAAGCTGTTGCCGGTACCGGCTTGGGCGCGGCGCGGCAGCATGCCGGCGATGGTCCAGCCGATGTTCCCGGCGCGGTCGCCGCCGACGAAGTTCTGGGCCGGGATGCCGTCGGTGTTGGCAATGGCGAGCGCCGCGTCCAGCGACTCGGCCTCTTCCAGCTTCAGGTGGTTCAGGTTCACCGCCTGCGGCTGGTGCGCCACCCAGTGCACCGCGTACTGCCTGCCGCCGGCGGCGCGCAGCGGGCCAAGCGAACTCTCGCGCACCAGCAGGCGCTCGGCCGGCGCGCCTTTCACCGCGATCGTTTCCGGGTGGTCGCTCAGGCGCTCCCAGCCCGCCGGCGTGCGCACTTCGTCCGGGCGCGCGGCATCGATGCCGACTTCGACCAGGTCGAGGGTATCGCCATAGCTGTTGGTGAAGCCCCAGGCCACGTGGCCGTTGCTGCCGGCGATGACCAGCGGCGGCGCGCCGGGCAGCGTGACGCCGACCAGGCGCCGCTGCATGCCGCGCGCGTCGGTGTACAGCAGCGCCAGCCGGTACCAGATGTTCGGCAGTTGCAGGCCGAGGTGCATGTCGTCGGCGACGATCGCCGCGCCATTCGTGCTGCGGCTGCCGGCGATCGCGTAGTTGTTGCTGCCGACCGCATCGACGAACGCGTTCGAGGCCAGCTGCAGCGGCGCCTGCGGCGTGCGGCCCCACCAGGCCGGGGCCGACGGCGGCAGCGGCGCATCGGGCGGGCCGGCGTGCAGGGTGGCGTCGAGCGGCGCATCCCAGCGCGAAGCCTGGGGCAGCAGGAAGGCCAGCTGGCTGGCGTCGCTGTGGTCGCGCAGCCAGCCGCGCGCCAGTTCGCGCCCTTCCTGGTTGCCCTGCAAGTCGATGTACATCGCCCACACGGCGAGCAGCGAATCCTCGGCGCGCCAGGCCTGGGGCGCGGCGCCGGCCAGCAGGTACTCGAAGGGCCGCGCCTTCAGCGCGTTCAGTCCGGCGTTGACGCCGGCGACATACCGGTCGACGAAGGCGCGTTCCTGCGGCGCCAGCAGTGCGAGCGAGGCTTGCGCGCGGGCGCGGAAACGGTGCAGGCGGCGCGCCCGGTCGAGCGGCAAGGCGCGCGGGCCGAACAGCTCGGCCAGTTCGCCGGCGGCGGTACGGCGCAGCAGGTCCATCTGGAAGTAGCGCTCCTGGGCGTGCACGAAGCCGGTGGCATAGGCCAGGTCGAGG
>Ga0209023_10004350_pt1 | contig 16196 bp, 11 predicted proteins | sample LakOneMetagenome_FD_187468 | JGI IMG/M metagenome (GOLD analysis project Ga0209023, IMG submission 187468) | Freshwater and sediment microbial communities from Lake Erie, Canada (SPAdes) (version 2) | ecosystem: Environmental > Aquatic > Freshwater > Lentic | place: Lake Erie, Canada... | reverse complement strand
GCCACCGAAACGCTCCGCGCCCACCTTCGTCAGCGCCGCCGTCAGCGTCGTCTTGCCGTGGTCCACGTGACCGATCGTGCCCACGTTCACGTGGGGCTTGGTGCGCTCGAACTTACCCTTTGCCATGTCGTTCCACCTTGCTGGTCGTGTGTGTTGGGCGGCACCCGGGAATGCCGCCGAAAATTTGTCAGGCCTTCTTCATCACCGCGTCGGCGACGTTGGTCGGCGCCTCGGCGTAATGGTCGAATTCCATCGAGAACGTGGCGCGCCCCTGCGACATCGAACGCAGCGTGGTCGCGTAACCGAACATCTCGCCCAGCGGCACCATCGCGTTGATGATCTTGCCGGACGGGCTGTCGTCCTGGCCCTGCAGCAGGCCGCGACGACGACTGACGTCGCCCATCACGTCGCCGACGTAGTCCTCCGGCGTCACGATCTCGACCTTCATCATCGGCTCCAGCAGGACCGGATCGGCCTTGCGGAAGCCTTCCTTGAACGCCATCGACGCCGCCAGCTTGAACGCCATTTCCGACGAGTCGACGTCATGGTACGAGCCGAACACCAGCTTGACCTTGACGTTCACCACCGGGAAGCCGGCCAACGGGCCGCTGGTGATGGTTTCGCGCAAGCCCTTCTCCACCGCCGGGATGAATTCCTTCGGAATCACGCCGCCGGTGATGTCGTTGACGAACAGGAAATCGTTCTCGACATCCGGGTTCGCCTTGTCGGCTTCGTTCATCGGCGAGAGCTCGATCACGACGTGGCCGTACTGGCCCTTGCCGCCCGACTGCTTGGCGTGCTTGTAGTCCGACTTCACGTCCGACTTGCGGATCGTTTCGCGGTACGCCACCTGCGGCTTGCCGACGTTGGCCTCGACGTTGAATTCGCGGCGCATGCGGTCGACGATGATGTCCAGGTGCAACTCGCCCATGCCGGCGATGATGGTCTGGCCGGATTCCTCGTCGGTGCGCACGCGGAACGAAGGATCTTCCTGCGCCAGGCGCGACAGGGCCATGCCCATCTTTTCCTGGTCGGACTTGGTCTTGGGCTCCACCGCCATCGAGATGACGGGCTCCGGGAAGGTCATGCGCTCGAGCGTGATGACGTGGTCCTGCGCGCACAGCGTGTCGCCGGTGGTGACGTCCTTGAGGCCCACCGCCGCGGCGATGTCGCCCGCGCGCACTTCCTTGATCTCGTCGCGCTGGTTGGAGTGCATCTGCAGGATGCGGCCCACGCGCTCCTTCTTCGACTTGACCGGGTTGTAGACCTGGTCGCCGGAGTTGAGCACGCCCGAGTAGACGCGGAAGAAGGTGAGCGATCCGACGAACGGGTCGGTCATGATCTTGAACGCGAGCGCGGAGAACGGCGCATTGTCGTTGGCCGGGCGGGTGTCTTCCTTGTCGTCCTCGTCGATGCCCTGCACCGGCGGACGATCCGTCGGCGACGGCAGCAGGTTGATCACGCCATCGAGCATCGCCTGCACGCCCTTGTTCTTGAACGCGGAGCCGCAGAACACCGGCACGATTTCCACTTTCAGGGTGCGCGCGCGCAGGCCGGCGATGATGTCGGCCTCGGACAACTCGCCATCGTTGAGGTACTTGTCCATCAGTTCTTCGCTGGCCTCGGCCGCGGCTTCGATCATGAAGCCTCGCGCTTCCTCGGCCTTCGCCTGCAGGTGCGCCGGGATCGCAACGTATTCGAACTTCATGCCCTGCGAGGCCATGTCCCACTGGATGGCCTTCATCTTCAGCAGGTCGACCACGCCCTCGAAGCCGTCCTCGGCGCCGACCGGCACCTGCATCGGCACGGCATACGCGCCCAGGCGCGATTTCAGCTGCTCGACGACCTTGTCGAAGTTGGCGCCGGTGCGGTCCATCTTGTTGACGAACGCCATGCGCGGCACCGAGTACTTGTTGGCCTGGCGCCACACGGTCTCGGACTGCGGCTGCACGCCGCCCACGGCGCACAGCACGAACACCGCGCCATCGAGCACGCGCAGCGAGCGTTCGACTTCGATGGTGAAGTCGACGTGCCCGGGGGTGTCGATGATGTTGAAGCGGTGCTGCTCGAAGGAATTGTCCATGCCCGACCAGAACGCGGTGGTCGCGGCCGAGGTGATGGTGATGCCGCGTTCCTGCTCCTGCTCCATCCAGTCCATGGTGGCGGCACCGTCATGCACTTCACCGATCTTGTGGCTCTTGCCGGTGTAGAACAGGATGCGCTCGGACGTGGTGGTCTTGCCGGCATCGATGTGGGCCATGATGCCGAAGTTGCGGTAGCGCTCGATGGGAGTGGTGCGGGCCACGGTAAGTCTCTCGTTGGTTCCGTCGAAACGGATGTTGGGAATCTTTTTCGGATTCCGGAAGGCCGAGGCCGCCTTGCGGCGGCCGTCGGTGGTACGCGCGGCGGCCGTTGGCCTGCGCATGTCGGGCGTTTCCACCCGGCGGGCTTAGCGGGCCCGCGCCGACAGTGTTGTTACCAGCGGTAGTGCGCGAAGGCCTTGTTGGCTTCGGCCATGCGGTGGGTTTCCTCGCGCTTCTTGATCGCGCCGCCGCGGTTCTCGGAGGCATCGAGCAATTCGCCGGCGAGCTTGCGCGGCATCGAGTTCTCGCCACGCTTGCGTGCCGATTCGATCAGCCAGCGCATGGCAAGTGCGGAACGGCGGGAAGCACGCACTTCGACCGGCACCTGGTAGGTCGCGCCACCGACGCGGCGGGACTTGACCTCGACCGCCGGGGACACGTTGCCGAGCGCCTTCTCGACCAGCTCGAGCGCATTCGGGTTCTTTTCGCCGATCACGTCCATGGCGCCGTACACGATCTTCTCGGCGACCGACTTCTTGCCGCTCTGCATGACCATGTTGATGAAGCGCGCGATGGTTTCGCTGCCGTGCTTGGGATCGGGCAGCACCGAACGCTGCGGGGTATTGCCTTTACGCGACATGTTCTATTCCTCAGCCCTTCGGGCGCTTGGCGCCGTACTTGGAACGGCTCTGGCGACGCTTGGCGACGCCGGCGGCATCGAGCGAACCGCGCACGGTGTGGTAGCGCACGCCCGGCAGGTCCTTGACGCGGCCGCCGCGGATCAGCACCACGCTGTGCTCCTGCAGGTTGTGGCCTTCGCCGCCGATGTACGAGATGACCTCGTAACCGTTGGTCAGGCGCACCTTGGCGACCTTGCGAAGCGCCGAGTTCGGCTTCTTCGGGGTGGTGGTGTACACGCGCGTGCACACGCCGCGGCGCTGCGGGCAGTTGGCGAGCGCGGGCGACGTGCTCTTGTAGGTTTCCGGGCTGCGCGGCTTGCGCACCAGCTGGTTGATCGTGGCCATGGATGCCTTGGGTCGGTTGGGGCAAAGCCCCGCTGAAAACGAAGCAGGCCCGAAACAGGCCTGCTTAGACGAAAAAGTATAGCCCGCGCCGGACCTTTCGGTCAAACGAGGCCATACCGAAAAACCGGACTGGCTGCGGCGCAACCAACCCCGGTCGATCTGCGATCCCGCCCTCCTGGGCCCAACACGAGGCGCTCCCTGCGCCTCATTTGGTGATCTGGATGGCCCATGGCCATCAAAACAGCGCGCGCAGTATACGCGACGCCAGGTACCGCACCCACCCTCGCCCGGCCGGAACCGGGCGGGAAGCAGGACTTACGCCGCCTCGCCGGACTCGACGTCCTCGACCGGTTCGCCGGCCAGGGTCGCCATCTCGGCCTCGGTCAGGCCCGAGGCGTTCTTGCGGCGCTGGCTGTGGTAGGCCAAGCCGGTACCCGCCGGGATCAGGCGGCCGACGATCACGTTCTCCTTCAGGCCGCGCAGGCTGTCGCGGGTACCGCGGACAGCGGCCTCGGTCAGCACGCGGGTGGTCTCCTGGAACGAGGCCGCGGAAATGAACGACTCGGTCGCCAGCGAGGCCTTGGTGATGCCCAGCAGCACCGGGTCGAACTTCGCGAGGATCTCGCTCTTCGACTCCAGCCTGGCGTTCTCCTCGATCACGCGCTGGCGCTCGGCCTGCTCTCCGTGCAGGAACTTGCTGTCGCCGCCGTCGGTGATCTCGACCTTGCGCAGCATCTGGCGAACGATCACCTCGATGTGCTTGTCGTTGATCTTCACGCCCTGCAGGCGGTAGACGTCCTGGATTTCCTTGGTCAGGTACACGGCCAGCGGCTCGACGCCGAGCAATCGCAGGATGTCCTGCGGGGTCGGCTCGCCGTCCACGATCGTCTCGCCCTTCTCCACGTGCTCGCCTTCGAACACGATGATCTGGCGGTACTTCGGGATCAGCTCTTCGTGCTCCTCGCCGTCCGTCGGCTTGATGATCAGGCGCTGCTTGCCCTTGGTGTCCTTGCCGAACGACACGACGCCGGAAATCTCGGCGAGGATCGCCGGATCCTTGGGCTTGCGCGCCTCGAACAGGTCGGCCACGCGGGGCAAACCGCCAGTGATGTCGCGGGTCTTGGACGCTTCCTGCGGGATCTTCGCGACCACGTCGCCGACGCCGACCGCGGCGCCGTCCTGCAGGTTGACGATCGAGCGCGGCGGCAGCAGGTACTGCGCCGGCAGGTCGGTGCCCGGGATCTGCAGGTCCTTGCCGGCCTTGTCGACGATGCGCACCAGCGGGCGCAGGTCCTTGGCCTGGGTGCCGCGGCGCTTGGGATCGGTGATCTCGCGCGAGGCGAGGCCGGTCAGTTCGTCGGTCTTCTCGATCACGGTCACGCCGTCGACGAAGTCGACGAAGCGCATGAAGCCCGCCACTTCCGAGACGATCGGGTGGTTGTGCGGATCCCAGTTCGCGATCTGCTGGCCGGCCTTGACCTCGGCGCCGTCCTTGACCGTGATCATCGCGCCGTAGGGCAGCTTGTAGCGCTCGCGCTCGCGACCGTGCGCATCGAGCACGGACAGTTCGCCCGAACGCGACACCGCGACCTCGCCGCCGCTGGCGTGCGAGACGTGCTTGAGGTTGTTGAACTTGACCGAACCGGTGGTCTTGATCGTCACGTTGTCGATCGCCGCCGCACGCGAGGCCGCGCCGCCGATGTGGAACGTGCGCATCGTCAGCTGCGTGCCGGGCTCGCCGATCGACTGCGCGGCGACCACGCCGACCGCCTCGCCGTGGTTGACGAGGTGGCCGCGGCCAAGATCACGGCCGTAGCAGTGCGCGCACACGCCGAAGGCGCTTTCGCAGGTGATGGTGGAACGCACCTTGATCGACTGCACGCTGGCGTCTTCGAGCTTCTGCACCCAGGCTTCGTCGAGCAGGGTGTTGCGGGTGACGATCGGATCCTCGTCCTCGCCCGGCAGGAACACGTCCTCGGCCACGACGCGACCGAGCACGCGATCGCGCAGCGGTTCGACCACATCGCCACCTTCCACGATCGGGGTCATGGTCAGGCCGGCGCGGGTGCCGCAGTCGGTTTCGGTGATGACCACGTCCTGCGCCACGTCGACCAGGCGACGGGTCAGGTAACCCGAGTTCGCGGTCTTCAACGCGGTATCGGCCAGGCCCTTGCGCGCGCCGTGGGTCGAGATGAAGTACTGCAGGACGTTCAGGCCTTCGCGGAAGTTCGCGGTGATCGGCGTTTCGATGATCGAACCGTCCGGCTTGGCCATCAGGCCGCGCATGCCCGCCAGCTGGCGGATCTGCGCCTGCGAACCACGCGCGCCGGAGTCGGCCATGATGTAGATCGAGTTCATCGACTTCTGCTCGACCGTCTCGCCCTTGGCGTTCACCACCTTCTCGAAGCCGATGGTGTCCATCATCGCCTTGGCGACGCGCTCGTTGGTGCGCGACCAGATGTCGACCACCTTGTTGTAGCGCTCGCCGGCGGTGACCAGGCCGGACTGGTACTGCTGCTGGATCTCCAGCACCTCGGCCTCGGCCTCGTCGAGGATCGCCTTCTTCTCGGCCGGGATGGTCATGTCGTCGATGCCGATCGACACGCCGGCGCGGGTGGCGTTGGCGAAGCCGGTGTACATCAGCTTGTCCGCGAACACGACCGTGTCCTTCAGGCCGAGCATGCGGTAGCAGGTGTTGATCAGGCGACTGATCGCCTTCTTGGTCAACTCGGTGTTGACCAGCGCGAACGGCAGGCCTTCGGGCAGGATCTCGGCCAGCAGCGCGCGACCGACGGTGGTGTCGATCACCGAGGTCCTGCGCGTGCGCGAGCCGTCCTCGCCGACCACGGTTTCGCTGATGCGCACCTTGACCTTGGCGTGCAGCACCGCGGCCTTGTTGTCGAACGCGCGGCGCGCCTCGGCGACGTTGGCGAACGCCATGCCCTCGCCCTTCGCGCCTTCCAGCGCGCGGGTCATGTAGTACAGGCCCAGCACCACGTCCTGCGACGGCACGATGATCGGCTCGCCATTGGCCGGCGACAGGATGTTGTTGGTCGACATCATCAGCGCGCGCGCTTCCAACTGGGCTTCCAGCGACAGCGGCACGTGCACGGCCATCTGGTCGCCGTCGAAGTCGGCATTGAACGCGGTGCAGACCAGCGGGTGCAGCTGGATCGCCTTGCCTTCGATCAGCACCGGCTCGAAGGCCTGGATGCCGAGGCGGTGCAGGGTCGGCGCACGGTTCAGCAGCACCGGGTGCTCGCGGATGACTTCCTCGAGGATGTCCCAGACTTCCGCCTCTTCGCGCTCGACCAGCTTCTTGGCGGCCTTGATCGTCGTGGCCAAGCCGCGGCGCTGCAACTTGGCGAAGATGAATGGCTTGAACAGCTCAAGCGCCATCTTCTTCGGCAGGCCGCACTGGTGCAGCTTCAGGTAGGGCCCAACGACAATCACCGAACGGCCGGAGTAGTCGACGCGCTTGCCGAGCAGGTTCTGGCGGAAGCGGCCCTGCTTGCCCTTGATCATGTCGGCCAGCGACTTGAGCGGACGCTTGTTGGTGCCGGTGATGGCGCGGCCGCGGCGGCCGTTGTCCATCAGCGCATCGACCGACTCCTGCAGCATGCGCTTCTCGTTGCGCACGATGATGTCGGGCGCATTGAGTTCGAGCAAACGGCGCAGGCGGTTGTTGCGGTTGATGACGCGCCGGTACAGGTCATTGAGGTCGGAGGTCGCGAAACGACCGCCGTCCAGCGGCACCAGCGGGCGCAGGTCCGGCGGCAACACCGGCAGCACGGTCATCACCATCCACTCGGGGCGGTTGCCGGACTCGATGAAGGCCTCGACCAGCTTGATCCGCTTGGTCAGGCGCTTGAGCTTGGTCTCGCTGTTGGTGGAGGCGATCTCCTCCTTCAGCTGCACCATCTCGGCCTGCAGGTCGATCGCGCGCAGCAGCTCGAACACCGCCTCGGCGCCCATCGCGGCGTCGAAGTCGTCGCCGTGCTCCTGGCGCGCCTGCATGTACTGCTCTTCGGTCAGCAGGTTGCCCTGCTCGAGCGGGGTCAGGCCCGGCTCGGTCACGACGTAGGCCTCGAAGTACAGGATGCGCTCGATGTCGCGCAAGGTCATGTCCAGCATCAGGCCGATGCGCGAGGGCAGCGATTTGAGGAACCAGATGTGCGCGACCGGCGAGGCCAGGTCGATGTGGCCCATGCGCTCGCGGCGCACCTTGGCCAGGGTCACCTCGGTGCCGCACTTCTCGCAGACCACGCCGCGGTGCTTCATGCGCTTGTACTTGCCGCACAGGCACTCGTAGTCCTTGATCGGACCGAAGATGGCGGCGCAGAACAGGCCGTCGCGCTCGGGCTTGAAGGTGCGGTAGTTGATGGTCTCGGGCTTCTTCACCTCGCCGTAGGACCACGAGCGGATCAGGTCCGGCGAGGCCAGCGCGATCTTGATCGCGTCGAAATCGAGCGTCTGGCGCTGCTGGTTGAAGAGGTTCAGCAAATCTTTCATGTCTTTTCTCCGGTTCGAAGGCAATGGGTCTTGCGGATCGGCGCGGCGTCACCGCCGCGCCTACGCGAAACTCAGTGCTCCTCGAGTTCCATGTTGATCGCCAGGCTGCGGATTTCCTTCACCAGGACGTTGAAGGATTCCGGCATGCCCGCGACCATCTCGTGCTCGCCATCGACGATGTTCTTGTACATGGCGTTGCGGCCCTGCACGTCGTCGGACTTCACCGTCAGCATTTCCTGCAGGGTGTAGGCCGCGCCGTAGGCTTCCAGCGCCCAGACTTCCATCTCGCCGAAACGCTGGCCGCCGAACTGCGCCTTGCCGCCCAGCGGCTGCTGGGTGACGAGCGAGTACGGGCCGGTCGAACGCGCGTGCATCTTGTCGTCGACCAGGTGGTTCAGCTTCAGCATGTGCATGTAGCCGACCGTGACCATGCGCTCGAACGCATCGCCGGTGCGGCCGTCGAACAGCTGCGACTGGCCGTGGGTTGGCAGGTCCGCGAGTTCCAGCATCGCCTTGATCTCGGACTCGGCCGCGCCGTCGAACACCGGCGTCGCCATCGGCACGCCGTCGGTCAGGTTGTGCGCGAGCCTCAGCAGTTCCTCGTCGCTGAACTGCTTGAGGTCGACGCGCTGGCCGTGCAGCTTGCTGTCGTGGTTGTAGATCTCGTCGAGGAACTTGCGCAACTCGGCGACCTTGGCCTGCGCCTGCAGCATGCGGTCGATCTTCTTGCCGATGCCCTTGGCGGCCCAGCCCAGGTGCACCTCGAGGATCTGGCCGATGTTCATTCGGCTCGGCACGCCCAGCGGGTTCAGCACGATGTCCACGGTCTGGCCGTCGGCCATGTACGGCATGTCCTCGACCGGGACGATGGTCGAGACCACGCCCTTGTTGCCGTGGCGGCCGGCCATCTTGTCGCCCGGCTGGATCCGGCGCTTCACCGCGAGGAACACCTTGACCATCTTCAGCACGCCCGGGGCGAGGTCGTCGCCCTGGGTGATCTTGCCGCGCTTGTCGGCGAAGCGCTTGTCGAACTCGGCCCTGTGCGCGTCGATCTGCTTCTGCGCACGTTCGACCGCGTCGCTCGCGTCCTCGTCCTTCATCCGCAGCTGGAACCAGTCGGACTTCTTCAGCCCGTCGAGCACCAGCGAGGTGACGGTGTCGCCCTTCTTCAGGCCCGGGCCGCCGTTCGCGGTCTTGCCCAGCAGCTGGCCGCGCAGGCGATCGTAGATCGCCGCCTCGAGGATCCGGAACTGGTCGTCGAAGTCCTTCTTGACCCGGCGGATTTCCTCTTCCTGGATCTTGAGGGCGCGCTTGTCCTTCTCGATGCCGTCGCGGGTGAAGACCTGCACGTCGATGACCACGCCGTCCATGCCCGGCGGCACGCGCAGCGAGCTGTCCTTCACGTCGGACGCCTTCTCGCCGAAGATCGCGCGCAGCAGCTTCTCTTCCGGGGTCAGCTGGCTTTCGCCCTTGGGCGTGACCTTGCCGACCAGGATGTCGCCGGCGCGGACCTCGGCGCCGATGAACACCACGCCCGACTCGTCGAGGCGGTTGAGTGCGCTCTCGGAGACGTTCGGGATGTCGGCGGAGATCTCTTCCGGCCCGAGCTTGGTGTCGCGCGCCTGGACGGTGAGTTCCTCGATGTGGATCGTGGTGTAGCGATCCTCCTCGACCACGCGCTCGCTGAGCAGGATCGAGTCCTCGAAGTTGTAGCCGTTCCACGGCATGAACGCGACCAGCATGTTCTGGCCGAGCGCGAGCTCGCCGATGTCGGTCGACGGGCCGTCCGCGAGGACGTCGCCGCGCGCGACACGGTCGCCCACGTTCACCAGCGGGGTCTGGTTGATGCAGGTGTTCTGGTTGGAACGCGTGTACTTGATCAGCGAATAGATGTCGACGCCGGCATCGTGCTCGCCGGAGATCTCGCTCTCGTCCACCTTGACCACGATGCGCGCGGCGTCGATCTGCTCGACCGTGCCGCCGCGGCGCGCGTTCACCGTCACGCCCGAATCGCGCGCCACGGCGCGCTCGATGCCGGTTCCGACCAGCGGCTTCTGCGACTTCAGCGTCGGCACCGCCTGGCGCTGCATGTTCGCGCCCATCAGTGCGCGGTTGGCGTCGTCGTGCTCGAGGAACGGCACCAGCGCCGCCGCGACCGACACGGTCTGCATCGGCGAGACGTCCATGTAGTGGATCTCGGCCGGCGGCTTGAGCAGCGATTCGCCCTGGTAGCGGCAGGCGACGAAGGGTGCGGTGATCACGCCCTTGGCGTCGCGCGGCGCGTTGGCCTGGGCGATGACGTACTCGTTCTCCTCGATCGCCGACAGGTAATCGACGTCATCGGTGACGCGACCGTCCACGACCCGGCGGTACGGCGTCTCGAGGAAGCCGTACTTGTTGGTGCGCGCGAACACCGCCAGCGAGTTGATCAGGCCGATGTTCGGGCCTTCCGGCGTCTCGATGGTGCAGACGCGGCCGTAGTGGGTCGGGTGCACGTCGCGCACCTCGAAGCCGGCGCGCTCGCGGGTCAGGCCGCCCGGGCCCAGCGCGGAAACGCGGCGCTTGTGCGTCACTTCCGACAGCGGGTTGTTCTGGTCCATGAACTGCGACAGCTGCGAGGAGCCGAAGAACTCCTTCACCGCGGCAGCCACGGGCTTGGCGTTGATCAGGTCCTGCGGGGTCAGGCCATCGGCCTCGGCCATGGTCAGGCGCTCGCGCACCGCGCGCTCGACGCGCACCAGGCCGACGCGGAACACGTTCTCCGCCATTTCGCCGACCGAACGCACGCGGCGGTTGCCGAGGTGGTCGATGTCGTCGACCACGCCGCGGCCGTTGCGGATCTCGGTCAGCACGCGGATCGCGTCGAGGATGTCGGAACCGTCTCCGCACTGCTCGCGCAGGCGCGCGGACTCGTCGTCCTTGCGCTCGGCGAAGTACTTGGCGTCGTACAGCACCGACGCGCCGGTGACTTCCTTGCGGCCGATGCGGCGGTTGAACTTCATCCGGCCCACGGCCGAGAGGTCGTAGCGCTCGAAGGTGAAGAACAGGTTGTGGAACAGGTTCTGCGCCGCGTCCTTGGTCGGCGGCTCGCCGGGACGCATCATCCGGTAGATCTCGACCAGCGCCTCGAGCTGGGTCTTGGTCGGGTCGATGCGCAGGGTGTTGGACAGGTACGGGCCGCGGTCGAGGTCGTTGACCCAGATCGTGCCCACCGCCTGCACGCCGGCCTTGCGGAACTTCGCCAGCTGCTCGTCGGTGATCTCGTCGTTCGCGTTCGCCAGCAGTTCGCCGGTGTTCGCATCGACCACGTCGTGCGAAAGGATGCGGCCGACGAGGTAGCTGTCCGGCACCGCCAGCGCGGTGATGCCCGAGGCTTCGAGCTGCTTCACGTGGCGCGCGGTGATGCGCTTGCCGGCCTCGACGATGACCTTGTCGCCGTCGGCGAGGTCGAACTCGAGGGTTTCGCCGCGCAGGCGCTCGGGCACCAGTTCCAGCTCGACGCCTTCATTGGGCAGGATGTGGAAGGTGTTGATCTCGAAGAACGAGTTCAGCATCTCCTCGTTGTTGTAGCCCAGCGCGCGCAGCAGCACGCTGACCGGCAGCTTGCGGCGACGGTCGATGCGGGTGAAGAGCGCGTCCTTCGGGTCGAACTCGAAGTCCAGCCACGAACCGCGGTAGGGGATGATGCGCGCGCTGTACAGCAGCTTGCCCGAGCTGTGGGTCTTGCCGCGGTCGTGGTCGAAGAACACGCCCGGCGAGCGGTGCAGCTGCGAGACGATGACGCGCTCGGTGCCGTTGACGATGAAGGTGCCGTTGTCGGTCATGAGCGGGATTTCGCCCATGTAGACTTCCTGCTCCTTCACGTACTTCACCGCCTTGTTCGACGACTCGCGGTCGTAGATCACCAGGCGCACGGTCACGCGCAGCGGCGCGCCGTAGCTGAGGCCGCGGTTGCGGCACTCGCGCTCGTCGAACACCGGTTCGCCGAGCTTGTAGCCGACGTATTCGAGCACCGCGTAGCCGTTGTAGCTGGAGATCGGGAACACCGACTTCAGCGCGGCGTGCAGGCCACGGTCCTCGCGCCTGGCGGGATCGGCGTCGGCCTGCAGGAATTCGCGGTAGGAATCGACCTGGATGGCGAGCAGGAACGGCACCTCGAGGATCGAACGGCTCTTGCCGAAGTCCTTGCGGATGCGCTTCTTTTCGGTGAAGGAGTATTGCTGCGTCATGAGAGTGGGCGCCTCGTGATGTTGCGTGTGGAGCGCGGCATGGCTTCTGGCCAGCCGGCGGGCGCGACTCGAGTCGCGCCCAGGGACGGTCCGTTGCGGACCAGACATCGGGGAGTCGCTGGTATTGCCGGCACCAGCACGCCCTCTCCTGCTACTTCCCGACGTCGAATGTGGTTGTGGGGTGTTGCGTAACGCCTGACTTCAACAACGGCCAAAGGCCGGGGGCTTCCGCCCCCAGCCTTGGCTGGTCGCCGCTACCACTGGCGACGGGACAACGCTTACTTGACCTCGACGGTCGCGCCAGCGGCTTCCAGGTCCTTCTTGAACTTCGCGGCATCGTCCTTCGACGCGCCTTCCTTCACGGTGCCACCGGCCTCGGTGAGGTCCTTGGCTTCCTTCAGGCCCAGGCCGGTGATGGCGCGGACGGCCTTGATGACTTCGACCTTCTTGTCGCCGGCCGACTTCAGCACGACGGTGAACTCGGTCTGCTCTTCGGCCGGGGCGGCGGAGGCGGCCGGGCCGGCGGCCATCATGACCGGAGCGGCGGCGGTGACGCCGAACTTGTCTTCGATGGCCTTGACCAGGTCCATCACTTCCATCAGCGACTTGGCGGCGATGGCGTCGACGATCTGTTCGTTGGAAAGGGACATTGCGATTACCTCTGGAAATTTGATTCGAAAAGGGTTTCGGTACGGATTCAGGCGGTCGCGTCGGCGGCTTCGGCGGGCGCGGCGTCGCCGCCACCCTGCTTGTCGGCCACGGCCTTGACGACACGGGCGAACATCGACGCCGGTTCGGCCAGCACGCGGGCCAGCATGGCCAGCGCCTGTTCGCGGGTCGGCAGCGAAGCCAGCACGTCGACGTGCGCGGCCGGCAACAACTTGCCTTCCACGGACACGACCTTGGCCACGAGCTTGTCGTTGCCCTTGGCGAACTCCTTGATCAGGCGCCCGGCGGCGCCGGGTTCCTCGGTCGAGAACGCGTAGAGCAGCGGACCGACGAGGGCGTCCTGGACGCATTCGTATTCGGTTCCCGCCACCGCGCGCGAAGCCAGCGTGTTCTTGACGACTCGCAAGTACACGCCGGTTTCGCGGGCTTTCTTGCGCATCGCGGTCATCTGTTCGACCGTGGTGCCCGCGTACTCGGCTGCGACCAGGGAGTGCGCCTTGGCGGCAACTTCCGCCACTTCGGCCACTACATCCTGTTTCTGGGTGAGATTCAGAGCCATTAGCACTCCTCCAAATGAACTCCGCTCGCGGCTCCTGCCGCTCGCGGTCCTGGGCGATGCCGTCCGTTGGCATCGGGGACGCTCGCGCGTCCCGGCGGTGTGGCCTGCTCTGAAACCGGTCAAACCAGTGATTTCCAGAGGGGCTGCACCATCTACGCAGGCCGTCGCTCCGGGGAGCTTCGATTAAACGATCCCGCTAGCGATGACGACGACTCCATGCCGTGGCGAGCTTCCGTGCCCGTCGTCATTGCGCGCTGACCGCACCTGCGGTCTTTGACGGCCATCGCTCCGGCCGAAGCCTTCGCGTTGCCCTCAAAATTTGTTGCGCCCTTCCCCGCTCGCGGTGAAGGGGTGTTGCGTTCTTACTTCAGCGCCAGGCTGGACTGATCCACGATCACGCCGGGGCCCATGGTCGAGCTGATCGACACCTTCTGCAGGTAGGTACCCTTGGCGCTCGACGGCTTGGCCTTGATCAGGTCGTGCAGCAGCGCCTCGAGGTTGTCCTTCAGCTTGCCGGCCTCGAAGTCGGCCTTGCCGATGGTGCAGTGGATGATGCCGGCCTTGTCGGTGCGGTAGCGCACCTGGCCACCCTTGGCGTTCTTCACCGCCTCGGCCGGGTTCGGCGACACGGTGCCGACCTTGGGGTTCGGCATCAGGCCGCGCGGGCCGAGCACCTGGCCGAGCTTGCCGACCACGCGCATCGCGTCCGGCGTGGCGATGACCACGTCGTAGTTGAGGTCGCCGGCGGTCATCTTCTCCGCCAGGTCGTCCATGCCGACGATGTCGGCGCCAGCGGCCAGGGCCTCATCGGCCTTGGCGCCCGCGGGGACGAACACCGCCACGCGCACGCTCTTGCCGGTGCCGGCCGGCAGCACGGTGGAACCGCGCACCTGCTGGTCGGACTTCTTCGCATCGACGCCGAGGCGCACGGCCACGTCGACCGATTCCACGAACTTCGCCTTGGTGGCGGTGGTGACGATCTTGATCGCCTCTTCGAACGGGTAGGCCTTGCCCGGCTGCACCGCGCCGAGGATCGCCTTCTGTCGCTTGTTCATCGCCATGTCCTCAGCCCTCCACCACAAGGCCCATCGAACGGGCGGAGCCCGCGATGGTGCGCACCGCCGCGTCCAGGTCGGCCGCGGTCAGGTCGGGCTCCTTCGCCTTGGCGATGTCCTCGAGCTGCTTGCGGGTGACCTTGCCCACCTTCTCGGTGTTCGGGCGCTTGGAGCCGGACTGGATGCCCACCGCCTTCTTCAGCAGGATCGTCGCGGGCGGCGTCTTGGTGATGAAGGTGAAGGTGCGGTCCGAGTACGCGGTGATCACGGTCGGAATCGGCAGGCCCGGTTCCAGCTTCTGCGTCGCGGCGTTGAACGCCTTGCAGAATTCCATGATGTTCAGGCCGCGCTGGCCGAGTGCGGGACCGACCGGCGGCGACGGATTCGCCTGCCCGGCCTTGACCTGCAGCTTGATGTAACCGACGACTTTCTTTGCCATTTCGTTTTACTCCTGCGAGTGCAAGCGCCGTGAGGCTCCTCGCGTTACTTGCCGGTGCGAACCGCTCGCGCCGGCGAATTTCTTGCGATCAGGCTTTCTCGACCTGGCCGAATTCGAGTTCCACGGGCGTCGAGCGCCCGAAGATCAGCACCGCCACGCGCAGGCGGCTCTTTTCGTAATTGACTTCCTCGACCACGCCGTTGAAGTCGTTGAACGGGCCGTCGGTGACACGCACCATCTGGCCCGGTTCGAACAGCACCTTGGGCTTGGGCTTCTCCACGCCTTCCTGCACGCGGTCGAGGATGGCGGCGGCCTCCTCGTCGCGGATCGGCAGCGGGCGGTCGGCGGTGCCGCCGATGAAGCCCATCACCTTCGGCGTTTCCTTGACCAGGTGCCAGCTCTCGTTGTCCATGCGCGGGATGCCGGACTCGTCGTGGGTCGCGATCTGCACCAGCACGTAGCCGGGGAAGAACTTGCGCTCGGAACGGCGCTTCTGGCCGGAGCGCATCTCCACCACTTCCTCGGTCGGCACCATGACCTCGCCGAAGCGCTCCTGCATGCCGGTGCGCGCGATGCGGTCGCGCAGCGCCTGCGCCACCGACTTCTCGAAGCCGGAATAGGCATGCACCACGTACCAGCGCTTGTTGTCCACCGAAGCTTCCACGTCCGTCACCAATCGCTCCTCAACGTCCCAGCAGCAGCTTGACCGCCGCCTGGATGACCACATCGAACCCGGCGAGCACCAGGCTCACCAGCAGCACGACACCGATCACCACCCAAGTAGTGCGCATCGCAGTCTGGCGCGTCGGCCACACGACCTTGCGCAGTTCGAAGCGCGATTCGGACAGGAATTCGCGCACCTCGCGGCCCTTGGCCGTGGCCATGAACACCAGGCCGCCGAGCACCAGCCCGCCGACCACCGCCAGCCCGCGCAGCACCGTCGCCCACTGGTTCGCGAACCAGTAGAAGGCGAACACGCCCGCGGCCGCCAGCAGGATCGCCAGCGCGTACTTGGCGAGATCGCCGGCGGAGGCGACGGACTTGGAATGTGCGACCTTGCTGTTCATCAATTCCTGCTTGCTAGTGGCACGCCAGGAGGGACTCGAACCCCCAACCTGCGGTTTTGGAGACCGCTGCTCTGCCAATTGAGCTACTGGCGTATGTCCTGGTTCCGATGCACTGGAATCCGCGGTTTCCTCTAAACGACGATGGCGAACGGAGGAAATCCGCTCGCCTCGTCCTTGGCGGCGACCGGCGAACCGGCCGCCCTTGCGATGGCTTACTTGATGATCTTGGCGACGACGCCGGCGCCGACGGTGCGGCCACCTTCGCGGATCGCGAAGCGCAGGCCTTCGTCCATCGCCACCGGGTTGATCAGCTGCACCACCATCTTGATGTTGTCGCC
>Ga0209023_10004349_pt1 | contig 16208 bp, 16 predicted proteins | sample LakOneMetagenome_FD_187468 | JGI IMG/M metagenome (GOLD analysis project Ga0209023, IMG submission 187468) | Freshwater and sediment microbial communities from Lake Erie, Canada (SPAdes) (version 2) | ecosystem: Environmental > Aquatic > Freshwater > Lentic | place: Lake Erie, Canada... | reverse complement strand
AGACGCGTCACATTGAACGTACCAATCAGATTAATCGTAATCACTTTGGTAAATAATTCGAGCGAATGAGCGCCATTCTTACCGACTGTACGGCTGGCTGAACCAATGCCCGCGCAGTTCACCGCAATATGCAAACCACCAAAATCTTGTACAACCTGATCAATCGCTGTTTTAACAGAGACTTCATCGCTGACATTGACAGTATAAGCACGCACTTTTGACCCTAACTCTTGCGCGACTAAATCCGCTTGTTCACGATTGAGATCAAAAATAGCAACACACGCCCCTTTTTCGGCTAATAAACGCACCGTTGCCAGTCCTAAACCAGATGCACCACCAGTCACCAACGCAACTTTTGGTTGTGATGAATTGTTGAAATCCATGAGGTATATCCCTATGTATAGTGTAGGAAAGTGAGAAGGTGAATAGCTTAGGCGATTTTCAAACCGTTTTGTCATTCTTGCGACGATATTTATTAGATACTTTACTCTAATCGCACTAGACTAAACCCACAAAGCTATTTACATTCAATGTAGTAGAGCTAGGCGTACAGAAAATGGCAAAATTATTCGTGACAGCCACAAAGACTCACTGCAACACATACCTTTATTTCAATGAGCAACCACATAATGGATACCCTATCGCATGAAGCCTGAACTCCTTAAAGTAGACTGTGACATCCTTGGCGATCATGGTGTTCATTGGCAAATTCTCACTGATTCTGTCAGTTCAACTGTACCTAAATGGTTAGAGCAATCTATTGATGATGCCATCATGCCACGCGGTCTTGCGGATATTGACCACAACACAGATGATACAGCTGCACATTGGTTAATTGCTGGGCCTGAAGGGGTTGTACAAGTTGCCCAGATTCTCGATGTGACCGATGGTCGTCCAACTGCACTGCGCAGTGCATTTCCATTGATCAATAGCAAACGCGCGACCACTGTACGAATTTCTCGTGTACTGCATTGCGAGCATTCACTAGAATCTGTTTTGACCTTAGAAACAGCCGATGGCTCGACCCTATATGCCTTTGATGCACTCTATACAGTCAATCAACATCATTATCATGCCAATGTAAACTACAGTGCTTATCTTGGTGCATTTGCTTATGAAATTGAGCATGTTGGCGCAGAGGAAACGATCGTTGTTGATGATCCTGCTGCCATTCGCCATCATCGTGCGTTGAACGATATTCTGGCAAAAAACAATGGTGTCGCCCCCAACAACCTACAAGAACAACTGGATGCGTGGCAACCCAAAACACCCGATGACGAAGCTCCTGTCACGTTAGATTTGTCGAATATGGTTGCTTACCTATTTGGGGAGAATTTTGGTCAGGAAGATGAAGCTTGGTTCCAAGGCGAAGTATTGGGCGTTCAGCCATTACAGTTTATTTCTGAATCAGGACAGTTATTAGATGTTGTCATCTTAAGAGAACCTGATGCCGCGCCTGTCGTGATTCAAATTGCTTACTTCCCTCGCGGCGAAGCAAAAGCAGTCAAAGTCGGCGAATTTATCCGTGGTAATATTTGGCTGCAAGCGGCGATTTATAGTACGGCGCCAGTAAAATAAGAGTTATTCGTAAAATTCATTAGCCGTAAAAAAGCTGTATATATGAATAGTTGAATAGAAAATGTGTTGAATGCATTTCTTCTTCCCCTTCAAGGGGAAGGTCGGGATGGGGATGGTTTTAGAGTAAAAATCAAAACCATCCCCATCTCTTGCGCTAGAGCAAAGCAGTGCTTTGCTTTTTCCTAGCTCATCCCCTTGAAAGGGAAGACTTCAAAGCAAAAGCATTGAAAAATGCTATTCCACTATTAATCAGGAATAGTCATAAAAAAAACCGCCTTAACAAAGGCGGTTTTTTAACTTAAAAAGGTTCTTGATTATTCAGTGACAGCAAGAACACTTTTGAACAAGTCTTTTTGTTCTTGGCTTGGACGTGCAGTTTGCAGCGCCATCAATTGAGTCATATCGCCTTGTACTTTGATTTTGCCAGACATAAATGCTTGCATTGCAGCTGACATATCAAATTCTAAAAATACTTTACGCAATGTTTCTGCATCCAGTTGCAATGTGGTTTTTGCATTTGATGACAGACCTTTAACAATTTTTCCACCGTCTAACGCCATATCAACATTGCCGTCTGCACCACCGCTAACATTCATGTTCAGCGCTAAATTAGCGAGTGTTGGTGGCAAATTCAAATCGCCAGCAGCTTGAGTCATTTTCTCGACGGTTTCAAACCAATCGTTTGTCAAAAAAACTGCCATTTTGGATTCCTCGAATTGTGGATTATTCAATCCATTAAAATAAATATTTTAGAAGCTGATTTGTCATTCACATTCAATTAAAAATGTAAAAATAAAACGCCATCTATCACCACTTGAGCGAAGACACATCTTGTCCGCACTACAAAAGCACGTCACTTTATATCAAAAACATCAATCAGACGATATAGCATATCTGTTGTTTTTTCCGATTGATGATGGAATATTTTGCTAGTGAAATGACATTTTTGGCGAGTGTCCGATTAGGGCGTGTTGACATTTGGTCTTTGCGATGAAAAATGAGATAAATTGACCTTAGACTAGGCAATCCGTGCAGCCAATATACGCATATTGGCAAATGGATTAACGCAGGATAAGGTCAATTTAGCCATTTTTCATGCAAAAGCAACGTGTACTCATTTGAACTTTTGCCAACAATTGAATGCGGGATCAAATGTCAACACGCCCTAAACTACTCATTCCACCACGATGGCAAAACAATATGTTTGAGCGCTTGGCGATGTGATTTAAATGCAGGATCTACCGCATACATTTCTGCCCAGAAATACGGTGAATGGTTAAATTCACGCGTATGGCATAACTCATGAAGCAAAACATAATCTAATAATTCAGGCGTCAACAGAATCAATGATGCATTCAGATTAATTTTGCCTAGTCGCGAACAACTGCCCCATCGTGTTCTCGCATGTCGAACTGTGCAACCTGTATATGTAAATTGATGCTGCACCGCGAGTTCGGCGAGACGTATGGGCAAATAAGACTGCGCTTTATTTTTCACCCATTTTCGTAAATGTTCGTTTTTATTGATCTCAGGGATACGTAGCGTTTGTTCGGATTCCTTCACCCGGACAAAATCACTAGAGACATCAATCTGCCATGTGGCTTGATAAACGGGCAGATGAATTTGAGTATCAGATATCGGTTTAATCGCTAGATGTGGATTTCGAGCTAATTCTACATCTCGTTGTAATTTACGTTGTTGAAGTTTGTGCCACTGCTCTTTGAGCCAAGTATCTGTTTCTCGGAGGAAACGATCAGTCGTTGCTTGAGATGTTCGCGGCGGAATCGTCACCCACACACGGTCGGCTTTTAAGGTCAGGCGTAATCGCTTGGCGCGTGGATTAACTCGCCATTCAATTTCAGGCAGTGGTGCTAAAGAAGAATCTGACAAAGGAATATCAGCAAGAATCGTCATTCTTGAGAATCCCTTTGCGTCATTTGCATATGCTTAATTTACATTAAATCTGACGCGTGACTTCACGCACGCCATTTGGACCTGCGAGCAGCGCCAAATCAGCACCTTGACGTGCAAACAGACCATTACACACCACACCTGCGATGTTATTAAGCTCTTGTTCAAGTGCAATTGCGTCGAGAATGTTCAGATTGTGAGTATCGAGAATTAGATTGCCATTATCCGTGACAAAACCTTGACGATATGCAGGAGAACCGCCGAGTGAAACCAACTTACGACCAACCGCTGAACGTGCCATAGGAATGACTTCGATCGGCAATGGAAACGCACGTCCTAATTGCTCAACCCACTTTGACTCATCTGCAATGCAGATAAAGCGTTTAGCAACAGATGCAACGATCTTTTCACGCGTAAGCGCGCCGCCGCCGCCTTTAATCATATGCAAGTGACGATCGATTTCGTCTGCGCCATCAATATAGATATCTAAGCTGCTGACTTGATTCAATTCAACAACTTCGATACCCACTGCTTTTAAGCGATCTTCTGTTGCTTTCGAACTCGCAACTGCACCAGCCAGTTTTAATTGAGGTAATAAATCAATCAAAAAATTGACAGTACTTCCCGTACCCACACCGATCACGCCACCTTTCGGAATATGTGCCAATGCCGCTTGAGCAACTGCTTGTTTTAATTGATCCTGACTACTCAATACTGCCATACAAATGCACTCGTCCAAATATTAAAGAGACTAAAATAAATTGGCGCTAGTTTATCGCACTTACCCATATCAAGCGTAGCAGTTTGTTTAGCAATCCAGATCTGATCACTAAATTTTTGCAGGCAAATTACGATTCACTCGAGCACGTAATTGTGCTAAAAACTCAGAGACTTTACTCGTTTCCACTTTTTGAATTGGATCAACAGGAGCCTCAACCACTTGAGTCTGCAAACGCTCAGGTTGTGCCTGAAGCGAACGATGACGCGCGATTGAGGATTCAATACTTCGCCCTAACAAACCTTTACGCACAGGTTTTGGTAGATAGCGAAAAACTTGAGCCTGATTAATCAATTCAACTAATCGAGATGTATCTTTAAAATTGGTTAAAATAATTGTTAATAACTCTGGATGTTCTTGCTTCAAGGTTTTGATCATTGAACTCAGATCAACATCACCTAAACTCAACTCAGTCACCATAATCGCAATGGATTGACTCGTCAGAATATTCAATGCAGATCCAACATCTTGACTCCAAAACACCTCATGCGAAGCACCTAAGATATCTTTAACAACAAGATAAGTATCTTCATCACGATCCAGCACTAAACACGCAAGACGTTTATTGACGACTATTTCTGGTTCAGCAGCTAATGCAGAAACAGCATTTACAAGTGGTTTAGGAATCAGTGTTTCCAAACTTCCTGCGATATTCGCTGCTTGAGCAATGGTATCTCGTAGCTCTTTTGGCCCCCACGGTTTATTGATATAACGGAAGATTTCTCCATCATTCAACGCATCCAACGCTGCATCAGCATCAGAATAGCCCGTTAATAGAATCCGAATTGTATCAGGAGCAATATCACGAGCCTGACGCAGTAACTCTGTACCGGTCATAATCGGCATACGCTGATCAGAAATAATGACGTGGATGTTTTCTTGACGCAAAATCTTGAGCGCCTCATGACCATCACTAGTTGCAAAAATCTGATACTGCGTGCGCAACAACATGCTCAATGAACGCAAAATTCTTTCCTCATCATCCACTAATAAAATCTTCGGCTTATCACTCATCATCTTTCTCCAATCGGATTCCTGCCTACAAACCTCAACTCATTTTGTAGGTTGAATGTTATGCTTCGGCTAAAACGGCTTGCGTTGCTTGTACAGCTTGACGTTGGCGTGGTAATGAAATGCCAAATCGCGTCCCACGTCCCACTTCTGATGCGACGCGAATACGACCACCATGTTGCTCAATAATTTGGAATGAAATAGACAACCCTAGCCCCGTTCCCTCACCCACAGGTTTGGTCGTAAAGAATGGATCAAAAATCTTAGCAACGACTTCAGGCGGCATGCCTTTACCCGTGTCTTGTACGGAAATATAAACATTGCTCTCATCCGCCCATGTCTTCACTAAGATCTTCCCTTCTCCCTCGATCGCTTGAGAAGCATTGGTCAATAGGTTTAGTAATACTTGATTAATTTGCGATGGCGCACAGGCGATCTTTGGAATATTGCCAAGCTGTTTGATGACTTCAATTCGATGTTTTAACGTATTTTTAGCAATCAACAAGGATGAATTTACACACTCATTAATCGACACACTATCCGTCATCGCTTGATCTAGACGACTAAAATTTTTCAGACCAACAACCAACTCATTGATTTGCTCCAAACCATACATCGTGTCATTAAACATGGCTGAAATATCATCAAATAACAGATCAGGCTGGATCTCATTCTGTAGATCATCCAGCTCTGCTAGCTTCTCAGCAATTGCAACATCATTGCTATCTGGCGATAGAATCACATCAATCAGTTCACGATGCGACGAGTGCATCTGATGCAATTGAGTCATGAACTCTTGAACCATTTCAACGTTGTTTTTGACATAGCCGAGTGGCGTATTAATTTCATGCGCAACGCCAGCCACCATCTGACCGAGCGATGCCATTTTTTCGGATTGCACCAACTGGGCTTGTGATGATTTCAATTCGCGATACGCGTTTGACAGTTCACGTGTATTTTTAGCCACTTGCTCTTCCATCGCACTCAGCAGCGCAATGACTGAACCCAAACCCAGATATTGTCCATTTTCAGTAATGACAAAATCTTCAGTTAAAGGTGAGCGAATTTTTGCAGAAATATAATTGGCAGCTTCAGCGACGGGTGTATTGACATCAACTGATAAAAAACTACGCGCCATAAAATTTGCAACAGGTTTACGTCCAAACAGCTCACGTCCAAAGTTTTTCATAAAAATGCCGTGAAGCTGATGACGCGTAATCACACCAACGGGAATGCCTTCATGGACAATCGGGACAGACAAAATGGCTTCATACTCTGGCAAAAGTAGTTGTGCAGCGATCTCATTGACCGAATCCGTTGGCGCAAATGCGGGAATATGAAGCGCTAACGAATAAATATCCGTTGTTGAGTTTTCTTTCATGATATTCACATTCCATTTTGCCAAAATATATTGCCCATTCACTTCATCACGATAAAACCGCGATATTTGCCAGTAAATGCACTTGTTGCCTATGTTTCTATCGATTTCACGGTTGAATTGGAGAGACCTCAAGACACAAAATAAAATGTGAATCATTATGAATAACCAGCATTACTCATAAAAATTCAAATTATTCTGTTATTTGGGGTTAATAAATGTAGAGAAATCGAAAAACTGCTTAGGGCTTTTAGACTAATGACAAAAGATGACAGAACTGTGAAAAACACATTTTTTTTAAGATTATTTTTTAAATATAAACAATTGTTTAACATTTAAACAAACCATGTGTGATTATCACTAAAAATGGTTCGCCTATGCTTTTTGTTATTCGCAATACACCTTGTACACAACCCTAAATCTCTTATTCAGTCCATCAATATCAATCTGGACTGAATAAGAAAGCAAAACATCAAAGCCGATTATTTAAAATAAGGCTCACTCAACTCATGCACCGCATCGACAAAAACACCTGCATGCGCTGGATCTACCCACTGAGTAATGCCATGACCGAGATTAGCCACATAACCTGTTTTGCTGGCATCGGTACGATAGACATCTGACAGCATCGCTGTAACCGATTTGCGAATCTGTTCGGGTGAACCATACAACGTACTTGGATCAAGATTACCTTGCAGCGCAAAGCGTCCAGCAGCGAGATGACGTGCATCGGCAAGCGATGTGGTCCAATCAAGTCCAAACGCATCGGCGCCACTTGTTGCCATCTGTGAAATCCACTGACCGCCACCTTTGGTAAATAAAATCACTGGCACACGTCGACCGTGATGCTCACGAATCAGTCCTGCAACAATTTTATTCATATATGCCAGCGAGAACTCGACATATTCACGATGGGCAAGCGCACCACCCCAACTATCAAAAATTTGTACCACCTGCGCACCAGCCACAATCTGTGCATTAAGATAATCTGTCACTGCGACAGCTAACTTATCCAGCAAAGCATGAAGCAACTCTGGTGAACGATAAAGCATTTCTTTGGTATGGCGGAACTCACGCGAGCTGCCGCCTTCAACCATATACGTTGCAAGCGTCCAAGGGCTACCAGAAAAACCAATCAACGGAACGCTGCCACCCAATGCAGAACGAATCGTGCTGACCGCACGCATCACATAATCGAGAGAATCATTCGGATCAATCTTTGGTAATGCAGCGATCTCAGATTCCGTGCGCACTGTTTTTTTGAATTTTGGGCCTTCCCCTTCTTCAAAGTACAACCCTAAGCCCATCGCATCAGGCACAGTCAGAATATCACTAAACAAAATTGCTGCATCTAAAGCAAAACGACGCAGAGGTTGCAACGTCACTTCACAAGCTAAATCTGTATTTTTGCACAATGATAAAAAATCACCCGCCTGACTACGTGTTGCCTTATATTCAGGTAAATAACGCCCCGCCTGCCGCATCATCCATACAGGCGTCGTGTCCACAGGCTGACGCAACAATGCGCGAATAAAACGATCATTCTTTAGCTCAGGGAAAACAAGCCCAGATTTAGACTGCGAATTTACATCACTCATCATTACGCTCAACTATTAACTAACTTTTCAAAAAATATACTACAGAATTTTCCACCATTAATCTTGTCGATTCAGGTGAGTAAAATCAGCTCTCTTTTTACACGTTACTTTCACATTTCTTCTGCCACATTGCCAACATCGCTGCAACAAAGTCCTGTGCAAATTGTTTCTCATTAAAGACGGGGGTCTGCCTGACCTGCTCTCGCATTTTTGTACGCAGTTGAGAAAGAACAGAATATTGAGAAGACTCTAGATTTCCCCACTCAATCGCTTTTTGCACATACTCCTCTTCACTATGTGCAACCCAATCTGGCAATCCTGCGTTTATCAATAACGCCTCACCTTGTCGCCCAAGCATCCCTGGCATAGCAAGCGTCAATGTTGGCACGCCCATCCACAAGGCCTCTGCCGTTGTCGTCCCGCCTGGATAAGGAAAAGTATCCAAAAGAATATCAACATCAGCGTACGATGCGAGATAATCTTTTCGATCCATTCCAGCTACAAGAGCGACACGCTGAATATCAATATTTGCCTGATTGAGCCGCTCAATAAATCGAGTTTGAATGTGCTGATTACCCAGTTCTTGCGCTTGAATACGAAGCTTTGCTTGAGGACACGCTGCTAAAATTCTCGCCCAGCATCGTAAAACACCCTGATTTATTTTACGTACATTTTGATAGCAAGCGAATGTCACATATTGACGACTCAAACACGGTGGCTCACTCACTTCTGGCGCATCGTTGGGCACTGAGAAGCAATATCGCAACGATGGAAGTCGCCAAATCTTTTCAACAAACCATTTTTCTTCATCGACAGGTACAGAAATTGGATCTGTTAAGACATAATCGATGCTCGATAGCCCTGTCGATCCCCAATATCCCAACCAACTCACTTGTATGGGCGCTGGCTTCTGAGCAAATACAGCTAAGCGATTGTCATCGGTATGACCCGATAAATCAATTAAAATATCGATCTCATCTTTTTGAATTTGCTGAACAAGTTCTTCATTCGACCAAGATTGAACTTGATGCCATGCCTTAAAAAACAATTTAAGCGCCTGAGTCGTATGATCTTGTTTACTATTCGTGTAATACGCAATCAAGCTAACATGTTGATTTAGTAAAGGATATAGATTGATCTGGGCTAAAATACTCTCTAAAAAATACCCAACTGGATGGACGCGGAAATCGCCTGAAACAAAGCCTATTCGTAATGGTTTATGCAAATGACAATCTCGTTGTTCAACCATACTTGTTTGATGAAAGAACTCACAGCACCTTTGCAAATCATGCTGGTATGCTTCCATATCTATTGGATATTGATAATGTCGCATTGATAATATACTGCTCATTGCACTGAATGAATGGGGATCTTGCTTCAGCACATTCTCATAAGTTTGGTATGCAGTGTCGATCAAACTATCATTTTGAAGTACAAATCCTTGATCTCGAACAGCTCCAGCAAAATACAACATCATTTCTACCGACTCAGGACTTTGCTTTAAAGCATGTTGGTAACTCACCATCGCTTGAGCAAAATCATGATTGTTTGATGCGGCCAAACCTAACCCGAGATGTGCTGAGGTGTTGTCAGGCTGATCAACAAGAATACGCTGAAAATATTGAATCGCCTCTTCATAACGCTGTAATTGGATCAGTACGACACCAATATTACCCAGATTCATAACATCTTTTGGATTCCAAATTTCGATGTCTTGCCACTGCGCTAACGCCTGCTCATATTCAAACATTTTCATCAATGCAGCTGCATAAATTCCTTTCGCTGAATAGTGATATTCAGGATGATGTTGAGTGCCCGCAATACACAACTGTGTTATACGACAAACTTCTTGCCACTGTTCCGTCTGTAAAGCATGCATGGCCTGATGTAAATATTGACCTGCTGTCGCAGTATCAATCACTTTGGATACTGGCTTAGGTGTAATCATCGGTGCAGAAAATTGGAGCGAAACGGGTCGATTGCTGCTTTTCTTTTGCTTAAAACCGCTCTTTTTTCCCATATCACTTCCTAGTTCCAATTAGTTCCAATCAATTGAGTGCGAGATAACTTGTCCGATCCATAATGATTTTAAAACTTACGCGCTTTCTATAACAGGAACGCCACCGTGAAACCTAATTTCTGTATCTGGCGACTCAATCAACTCTCGTTCCACTTCACGAAACAAGGCAATCCGATCATTAATCGCAATTCTCTCAGAATCAGGGACTAACGTTCGAGCCAAAGTTAAGTAATCTTCAAAATGACGCGATTCAGACTTCAACAAATAACGATAAAACTTCGCGAGCTCATCATCAACAAAAGGAACCAACGCAGCAAATCTCTCACACGAGCGCGCCTCAACAAATGCACCTACAATGAGTACATCCACCAACGCCGCCGGCTCATGAGTACGAATATGCTTTCTTAGCCCTTGTGCATAGCGACTCGCACTGACTGCTTCCCACACCTGATCTCGCGAACGCATAATGTCGATGACTTGCTCATAATGCAGCATTTCTTCGCGGACAAGTTGAGCAAGTTTGACTTGTAGCTCAGTATGATAACCATAACGAAACATCAAATTCATTGCCGTGCCTGCCGCCTTTTTTTCACAATTGGCATGGTCTTGCAACAGTAATGGAATATGCTGACATGCCACATCAACCCAAGCCTGAGGGGTTCGGCAAGCTAAAAAATCATAAATTGGCTTTAATAAATCTACAGCAACGTTCATTCAAAATCACTCAACCAAAACACTCAACAAACCCACTTGTTACATGAAACACTTTGCGCACTTGAGTATAAAAATCTAACGGCTCAATTGGTTATAATTACGGTGGATTACAGTATACAACAGGAGTAATGCTCTATTTATTTGTTAAACTACCGATTCGTCAAACAAAGCTTCATAAAAATTTACGAACATTTTTAGTCTAGAGCGCGATCCAATTTCAATATGCTCTCATTATGACGCATTTTAAGAGAAACACTGCGAGAAACATTGTATGAAAAAGAACATCATTGCTATATCTCTCTTAATGAGTTTATTACCTTCCATTGCTTTTGCTTCCGGCGGGGATATGCACGAAGAGTTATCCAGCATTCTCGTCGCAATGTTTGCTCTGGTTCTATCCGCTCAGGTTTTGGGCTGGCTCATGTCTCGCTTTGGACAACCGCGCGTCATCGGTCAGGTATTGGCAGGCGTTCTCGTCGGCCCCAGCGTACTAGGACTTGTTCATGTCAACGTCACATTACAAGCACTGGCAGAATTTGGCGCAATTTTTTTGATGTTTGCAGTCGGTCTTGAAAATCGTTTAAGAGATCTACTCGTCGTTGGTAAAGAAGCCATTATCGTTGCAGTTTTGGGGATTATTTTACCTCTACTTGGTGGATATGCTTTTGGATATTTTCATGATCTAACTCAAATCCAAAGCCTTTTTATCGGTACATCAATGGTTGCGACCAGCGTCGGCATCACTGCGCAGGTTCTTAATGATTTAGGCGTCATTAACAGCAAATACGCGCGAATCATTTTGGGTGCGGCTGTAATCGATGATATTTTAGGACTTGCGATTCTAGGTGTTGTTTCTGGGATGGCAAATGGTGAAGAAGTTTCTCTCATTGGTGTTGCAACCACATTAGGCATCTCTTTGGGATTTGTTGTAGTGGTTCTAATGATTGGCGTTCCGCTCATTAACCGTATTCAATCACGCCTCAATCCGCAAAAAATCTCAGGTGGTTTTGGGCTAATCATTTCATTGAGTTTGGGCTTTGCTGCGTTATCTGGATTTGTTGGTCTTGCCCCAATTATTGGCGCATTTCTGATCGGCATGGTGCTTGCCGAAGTCAGCGATAATTATGATTTTCAAGATAAAGTTCATGCTTTAGAAAGCTTTCTTGCACCCGTCTTCTTTGCAATGGTCGGTGTTCAATTACCACTGGCATTACTTGCAGATGGTACAGTATTGCTGAATGGTGCAGTATTAACCTTGATTGCTATTCTAGGTAAATGGCTAGGCGGCTTGGCAATCAGTCCAAAACAAGGTTTCGTCATCGCCAATAAAGTGGGTATCGGCATGGTTCCTCGCGGTGAGGTTGGTTTGATCGTCGTCGGGATTGGTTTGAGTACCAATTTGATTGATAACAAGTTATTTGCTGAAATCGTCGTGATGATTATCGCCACAACAATTCTTGCGCCTGTTGTTTTACGGATGCTCATTCAGCCCGCAACTCAGCCAAGAATCAAGGAAGCAGACGCGCTGGGTACATCGGACGGTAAAGGAATTTAATTAAAGGTAACTTTACAGAGCAACTCTAAAAAAGACACCGTAAAAAGTGTCTTTTTTTATAATCTCAGCAAACGTTCGGCTACATTTAATGGCATATAAATACCTCATGTCGAACCTGTAAAATTATTCAAAAAGTGCAAATCATGCCATCGCATATCGCACTTTTGAGCATTGTGTGCCGAGTATCAACACAATCATAATAACATGTTATTTGATCAACTTAGCGAATAGGAACAATATGACCATCGTGCAAGGAACGCCCTCTCAAGCAGAAATCGTTGCAGGTATTATTTCGAAAGTTTCACCTGACTTCATGAAATCGGGAATTCGAATTGAACGTATAGAGTTACCAGAGACGGTCTGTGTACTCCCCTTTCATACCAAACAAACTCGTCCTGGTAATACTATTTCTGGCCCAACCATGATGTTCTTGGCGGATTTAGCCATGTATACGTTGGTACTGGCATTGGATAACACCCAAATCATGTCAGTCACGCAGGATTTACACATGCACTTCCTTGCTCGCCCTGCGGCGCAAGACTTACAAGCTGTGGGAACTGTTGTCAAAAAAGGTCGTCGTACCGTCGTGATGCGTGTAGATATTTTTAGCATGAGCCCAGAAGGTGAAAAAAAGTTAGTGGCGTTTGCAACAGGAACTTATGCGTTGGTGGCGTGAGTTTGCTATCAAATCACTTGTTAGCTAAAATATTAGCTAACCATTAGGTCAATGTGAGAAACTCACAATGCAAGTCAATATTCACGATGCAAAAAGTAATCTTTCTCGCCTCATTCAAATGGCATTAGATGGCAAAGAAGTTGTGATTGCACGCAATAACCAGCCTGTCGTTCGTCTGCAAGCGATTACTCGCCCCCCTGCAAAACGTAAACTCGGGTCATTACATGGGTTGGTAAAATCAGTTTCACCTGATTTTGATGCACCGCTAGAAGATTTTCAGGATTATATGTAATGAGTGGTTTAAGAGTTTTATTAGACACTCATGTGCTCTTATGGCTTACCAATGACACAAGTAAACTTCCCGCTCCTGTAATCTCATTGTGTGAAGATGGAACAAACTCGTTATTTGTCAGTATTGCTAGTTTTTGGGAGCTAGCAATTAAAATGAGTTTGGGAAAAATTGATTTGGCAGATAATGCAATTGAACAATTACAAGCATGGTGTACTGATAACGCGATTGGCATTTTGCCCATTGAAATGAATCATTGTATTCGATTGCAAACCTTACCATTTCATCATCGTGATCCATTTGATCGCTTATTGATTGCACAAGCAGAATGCGAAAAACTCTCGATCATTAGCGCAGACGAAAATTTTCCTGTTTATGAAATTGAAGTGATTTGGCGATAAACTCAACAAAAGTCATCAACTTAATCAAATGTAGAACAAACAATATGAGTAGAGCTAGAAATGGTGGTGCAGGTTTCAGTCTCGGCGTAGTCGTCGCTGTCGCGTTATCTTGGAGTGCTAATCACTCGATTATATGGGCGATCATTCATGGCTTCTTGAGTTGGTTTTATGTAATTTATTGTTTTATTTTTAAGCATCATATCATTATCCAATAAATACTTAAAAACAAATATCAAACGCCGCATGAATCGCGGAATTAACTGCGGACTGAGCATCGTCATTTGCAGCTTCAGGTGAAATATGAAAATAATGGACGTAATATTGAGATAACTCGCTGATGGCTTGTTTAATCTCAGCTTGGTGTTTTTTATAAAAACGAGGATCTACCTCATCAATATCCTCATCATCATCTTCGTCTAACAGATCGATACGATGCAAGCTAATTGCATTTAGAATCTTATCGTATTCACGTTCTTGACTAAAACGAATCGTACCATCACAAGGTGGTTGTACAGCATTAGCTTTATTCATCAAACGCAAGAACTTAGGCGTAGCAGGTAATGTTGACCAACAATCAGAATAGATCAGATGATTATCGATCGCACCACCATACTTTGCGCCAAGTGCATCAATCAATCCTGGTCTATGAATCATGGCTGCACATGGCAAAGTGAGGTCATAAGCACTGACTGAGACTGTATCCAAAAACGCAGCAAATGCTCCATCATCAGCAACTACGTCATTTACTGTTTGAATATCTTTTAGTAATGACCACTCTTCATCGTGAACAGAATTAAAAGGTTTGCTAATTAATGGATTAATAATTTTGGTTCGATCAGTGACATTGTCTAACGTTGCGTATCGATAGATCGCCTCATAAATTGGAAAAGTTTTAGAATCTTGTCGAGCCAGTTCTGCTAAAGCCGCATCAGGAGTCTGAAAAAGCGCTGCAACTGCCAAATCTTTTAAGCGAGCGTCATACTGATGTGCCAGACAATCATGAATACTATTTTTTTCTTTTAGGCATTCCTCATCACGACTTTTAAGCCATTGTCTTTGTTCATCTTCCTCTTTAGATAATCCACTACCTAATGCACTGTTACGCGCAGCGGCATACAACACACTCATCGTCCGATCTTTTGCAGCTAAAGCATTATCGGTACATATGATTTTTTCAATCTTGGTTGGAGACAAACAAGAAAAGCTAGGTTGCGATGATAATGGCGAAGTGAATGAAGCTTTGGCTATACCAATCGTACCGATCAGTATATTGATCACAACAAATACATAAAAAAAAGCATTCATAACACCCAAAATCTGAAGAAGTTTTGGAAATTTAGAATGCTTCATTTTCGACACGTTCAATCTCTCACATATTTCAACTTGCAGACAATCACGCCTAGACCCTTAGCCCGCAGGAAGTTGGAATAGCGCTCGAACTTCATCCGTCGGTTGACTTTTAAATGCCCAAGCATGAACTTCAAGAGAACTTGGACTCAGACCTGAATATATCTTTGCAAACCCTGCACGAGTCAAAGCCGCAACAAGAGACTTCTGGGTAAATCCTGTCTTGTGAGCGTAGAACTCTACTCCACTTCTCTCAATCTGAGTGGTATAACCATAAAACACATCCAGAACCATAATGGGGCCAGCAGGTGAATGATAAAGGACATCATCTATATCTAAACCACGGTCCAATGTCTGACGCATCACTTCATGCATATCAGGCACAATGATATGTGCAAAACCATCATCCTTGAGAACATGTTGAAACCCTGCAAGGACTTTGGGTACATCATGGCGATAATAATGTTCTAAGTTATGCGAGTTATAAATTGCATCAAACTGCCCAGACTCCAATGTTGTGAGCAAACGTGCATCACATAAAATATCCGGTTCGCCTTTTGGATCAATATCAAGTAATAGATGCTCAAAATCTGCATATTGAGGCGGCAGTGCAATTTGCTTACTATTACCACCAACGTTTAACACTTTTTTCAATGCAATACTCCTTTATTTAAGAACAAGACTTTCCGTAGCTTTCGACTGATTGTAAGGTATTTTGCATGGCTAAAAACCACGATATACAAACAAAAACTTATCGGGCATATTCAGGTTTGGAATCCAAGCCTTAACACGCAGGAATCACCCCACACAAATCCAACAAGCGATTTGCATATCCCCATTCATTATCATACCAAGCCAAAACCTTAGCTTGTCGTCCAACCACCATCGTCTGCAAACTATCAACCACAAGTGAAAACGGCTGATGATTAAAATCACTTGATACAAGCGGTTG
>Ga0209023_10004347_pt1 | contig 16211 bp, 17 predicted proteins | sample LakOneMetagenome_FD_187468 | JGI IMG/M metagenome (GOLD analysis project Ga0209023, IMG submission 187468) | Freshwater and sediment microbial communities from Lake Erie, Canada (SPAdes) (version 2) | ecosystem: Environmental > Aquatic > Freshwater > Lentic | place: Lake Erie, Canada... | reverse complement strand
GTTGATCGGCAAGCGCGTCCGCGTCGCCGAGCTTGAGGTCGAGCTTGTCCCACTCCTCGGCCGCCTTGACGAGCCCGCCGATCTCTTCGCCTGCCGCGAGCAGCAAGGCGGTGAGATCGGCAGGGGAGAGACCGCGCACAGACGCGACGGTCTCTCCCTGCCACTGGACGTTCACGGTGGGTGCAGCAGAAAGTTCCTTGAGCATGAAGGTCTCCCGATCCTGTTGAGGTGGTTACACGCCCATTCCGGGGCGGCCGTTGGCGTAGGCGACGGCGGTGTCGTTGTCGCGCTGGAGCACCTGGACCGTGAATCCGAGTTGCTGCCAGTCGTCGCCCTTCAGCGCATAGTCGCCGTCCGGGGCGAGTTGCACATAGGGGAAGTAGTAGTCGAGTTGCTGGCCCTTCGCGTTGAAGGACTTGTAGAACAACTCGCCTTCCAGCGTCGCACCGTTGCCGGTGGTGATGCGGTTGAACGACACCGCGCTGACGTCGAACGTGATCGTCATCTCGTCGCCATCTTCGATGTTCGCGGCGGTCTTGAGCAGCACGAAGCCGCCGGTCTCCGCGTCCACCTTGTAGTCGGTGCCGAGCACCAGGTTGACGTCGGTCGGAGTGTCCTCCTTGACCGCCGTGACGTTGGTCACGCCGCGCACACCGCTCGGGTTGCTCGGCGACACGCCGAGTTGGTAACGCGTGCCGAGCTTGACTTCGGCCACGTTGAGGGTGCTGGCGGTAGCCGCCGCCTGGGTGGCGACGGCTGCGAAGCCGGTAAGCCACTTGGCGACGTTGGCGGGCGAGATGTGGTCGACGACCATCGCGCCGCTCATGTTCTTCTCCAGCAGCACGGAGTCGTCCTTGGTGCGTACGCCGTGGTCGGTATCGAAATGATCGAGGGTGTCGCTTTCGACGGACAGGTTGAACTCCGTCGAGTTGCCGAAGTAAGCCTGGCCTTCCGCCGGAACGCGGGTTCCGGGGGCGAACGCTGCGAAGTACAGTTCGCCGCTGCCGAGCACATAGTTCTTGTCGGGGAACATGCGATTTCTCCTGGTGGTTAGTTGAGCTTGTATGGATCGTTGGGGTCTTCGACGAATTGCAGCGTGATCCGCATCCAGAAGAAAGCCTTTGCGGAGACTTGCTCTATCGGCGGTCGCGCGATGCCCGGCTCCATCGTCATACCGGCAATCAGACCCCCGAGCATTAGATCGGGGTTCGGAGTTTGTGCAGCTTCAGTCGGATGCTCGCGCTTGACGATCTTCGCCAGCGCCTTCCGCACGTCCGCCATCAGTTCGTACGCAGAATCGGTAGGGTTCTCCTTGTCGTCTTCACACCAACCTTGCACGAGAAGAACCCACTGCTCCTTCGACGTCGCGAGTTCGTAGTCACCCCCGGCTAGGCGCGGAAACCGATCCGGGTCCAAATTCTCCATGATCGACACCAACGGCACGGCGTCATTGAGGCCGAAGAACATGCGGCCACGGAACACGCGATTTTTCAAGTCATGCTTGTAGCCGTTGGGCGGGCGCACTTCCCGTTGCAGGAAATCGCACAGCCGCTTCAGCGTCGTCAGCTTCTTGGAGTCAGCCATCGAGCCGCCTCCCGAGGTAGTGCGCGAATCGCTGCGCGACTTGCGCGGAAACTTCATCGGTCGTCTTCTCGGCGACCGAGCGGTACACCTGGCCTACGGACGGGCCGTAGAGCAGGTAGACATCGCCGCCGATGGGGACCATCTCGTTTTTGTTCTTGATGCGTTCGCCTTCCTTCAGGCGGACGGCCAAGCCTACGTTCGCGTTCTCGTCGCGGATGATCGAACTGCCGCGACGCAGGCGCAAGTAAAAACCGCCACGGATCGAACGCGATGCGCCCGTGGCCCGTACGCGCACACGCGGCGCGTTGCGCTGGCGGCCGAACGTGGGCGTGCCCTGCGCGAAACGCGCCAGGCTCGTCGGGCGATCTCGGCCCGTCACGACCGCTTCCAGGTCGTTCGGCTTCGCCCGTCGACGCACGACGAGTCGTCCGCCGTCCAGATACGGAGCCTTGAAATTGATGCGTCGACGAATTTCCTGCGAACCGAGTTTGCGCGCGAGCACCGCGCCGTCGTTGAGCGCATCAGCCGCAGCCGGCTCCACCGCAGCCCCGAGATTCTGGAGCAACGTGTCGAACTGCTTGATGCCATCGGTGTCGATGTAGTAGCTCACTTCTTCAAAACCTCGCTCGCGATGCAACGCGGATACCGCGCACGATCCAAGTTGTCGATCACGGTGTCGATGCTGTAGATGCGACCGCGACCAAAATCCACGACTTGCTGCTCGGCTGGCGTCCACTCCTGCGTATCGAACACGATCACGTTCTTACCTTCAAGCGAGAAGGCGTAGCCCTCTCGGTCGAGATCGCCAAAGGCCCTGCTGTCGGCATTGTAGAGACGCGCATGCACGTTGCCGACTTCAACGCCCTCACGGGAAATGATGGCCGGCAACGCGAATTTCGCGTGGATCGCAGAGCGCGATTGATCGCGAATGTCGTCAAGGTTGCCGGCCATCTTGCTTCTCGTTATTGCAGGTTCGATCAGGACGCGTTGAAGCCGTCGCCGGCCTTGCTGGCGTCGCCGGCCTTGCCGCCGCTGACGCTCATTGCGTTGCCGCCGCGATGGGCGAGGCCGCCGGCCGGGTCTTTGGCATCGGGATCGCTCTTCAGCGCACCGCTCGGGCCATCGCCCACGGTGCCTTCCAGCGATTCCCTGTTGACCTGTCGCTTCGATTCCTTGATCGCGCCGCGCTTGACCAGCGAGTCGAACTGATCGCCGAGGGCTTCGCGGAGTTCGTCGGTGAGCACGGTTCCCGGCGCGATGCGGGCAGACGAACCCAACTCGTCCTGGTAGATGATCTCGTGGACGGCCTTGTGTTCCATGTTGCAACTCCTTCGAGTGTTGTTCGATTTTTCAGGTGACACCCGACGCCCGAAGGCGTCGGTATGTCGTTTGAGCCGCAGGCTTTATCAGCCGTTGACGTGGATGACCATCGTCGCGTTCGGGCGACCGGGGATCATCAGCGGGGCGCTCTGCGTCATCACGAAGATGCCGCTCGGGTCCTGCTGCTTCCACATCTTCGGGAACTTCTCCAGCGGCTTCCAGTCGGCGTCGTCGTCCATGATCGCGCCGAACGCACGCACGCCTTCGACCTCGCCCGTGAGCACGGCCAGGCCGTCCTGCACGAACGGGACTTCCACGCCGTCGTTGTTCTCGTAGACGTCGTTGTAGACCCACACCTCGACGCCGCCGGGGATGTCCATGACCTTGTAGGCCACTTCACCCGAAGCGTTGGCGCGTTCGGCCGTGGCGAGCGATCCGCGACGCGTTTCCAGGATGTCCTGCGTTTCCTGCGCCGCGAAGAACGCAACTTCGGCCGCCGGGGTCAAGGTAACGCGCTTCAGGCGACGCCCCGACACGGACAACATCTCGCTGGCCCACGACTTGATGTCGGAGATCGGCGTCGCGGTCGACGGCTGGTTCCAGCGGGCGGTGCCGGTCAGGGTCTTGGTGTTGCTGGCGCGGCGGCCGAACCCGACGATCTGCGTCGGATAGTTCTCGCCCGTCACCGTCACCATGCCGTTGACGATGGCTTCGCAGGCCATCCACTCGAAGCGGCGGTCGATGGCTTCCGACTGATCCAGGAGCGTGTCGGCGATGATCGCGTCGTTGCGTTCGGACGGCGAGAGCGTGCCGCCGAGACCTTCACCCGCACGGCGGCGGAAATTGCGGCGCGGGTCCAGGGCGTTCTTCGGCTTCAGGTAGGCCGGCTTGAACTTCTGCACCGCCTCGCGACGGTCGAGCATCGGCTGGCCTTGCACGTTCGGCGCGACGAACGGGGCGAGGCGACGCGCCTTGTCCACGATGTCGAAGTCGATGTACTCGGATTCCGAGAAGTGGGAGTTGGGGAAGCACAGGTTGAGCCAGTAGCTCGACTGCGGCGGGAAGTTGCGGATGACGCCGACGAGTTCGTGCGTCTCCAGGATATCGAATGACATTGTTGCGGTCCTCGTGGTTATTCGGGGATGTAATGGGGTTGCTGCCGCGATACGCGCGACCGCGAATCGCGATCAGGTATCCGCGATGACGAGGGTGAAGGTCTGCGAGATCGTGTTGCCTTCGGCGTCCACGACCTTGATGACCGGGTGGTAGGTTCCGCTCGCCGACGCACCGACCGTACCCGAGATCACGCCGGTCGAAGTGTTGATCGACACACCGGACGGGAACGTACCGCTGTCGAGCGAGAAGGTACGCACGCCCGAACCGCCTTCGAGGATGCTGTCGACGTCGAAGCTGTACGCCGCGCCCTCGGCGCTCGCCGGCAAGGTGGCGCTGTCGGCCTGGAAGGCAAACGGTTGGCCGCCTGCTTCGTTGCCGGGGCCGACGTACGCGGACTCGTTGCCGGTGCGCTGGTCGCTGTAGAGCAGCTTGCGGTAACGGATCATGCCGGTCTGCGCGAGTTCGGCCTGCGCTTCGGTCGTGCCTTCCGGCCAGTTGATCGCATCGATGTTGAACATGCCGGCGGTGTAGAGGCACTTGCGGTAAGTGCCGACCGGCAAGTCGAACGCAGCGATGGCGTCGACACTGGAGCCGGCGGTCCACGGCACGAAGCCGGCGCCGTTGTCGCGCTTGAGCGGGGTGAACTGCTTGATCGTCGATCCGGAGACCGTGATCTTGTAGTCCTGGGTGACGACGGCAGGCGTGTCGCCGGCCATCAGTTGCGGCGGCAGGCCGGTGTCTTCACCGTTCGGGCCTTCCGCGTAGTGGATGTCGAATTCGGACATTGCTGCTCTCCAGGGACGATGGGGTTGTAACGCGACGCGGGTGCGGCGAAGCCGCGCCGCGTTTTACTTCTTCGGCGCGTTCGTCGCTTTCGCGTGCGCCGCGTTGATGCGGTCGGCGGCCGACTGCTTCTTGTCGGGGTCATCGCTTCCGCCTTGGCCGGCCGTGCGTCCGACGTCACCGGCCATCGCGGTTTCCAGCGGGCCAGGACCGCCAGCCGCAGCGGCTTCGGGCTTGTCTTCGGCGGACGCGGCGAGCAGGGCCTTCGCATCGTCGACCGACATCTCGGTCTTGAACGCGAGGTGGTTGGCGAGCTTGCTGCGCTTGGCGGCTTCCTCGCAGTTCAGGATGCCGTCGATGCGGGTCTGCGCGGCCTTCGCGCCTTCCTTCGCGCCCTCGGCCTTGGCTTCGTTGCGTGCGGACTCCATGCGGGCGGCTTCGTCACCACCACCCTCGTTGCCCGCCAGTTGCGTCGGGTTTTCGTTGCTCATTTTCTTGGTTCCTTGGGTTTGGGTGGAGGTAGACACCTCCGCGAGAAACGCAGCATACGCCGCACGAGGCGACATCACGGCGTCGATGAGACCGACGCTCAACGCTTCCTCGGCATCGTAAACACGAGCCTCGGTCCCGCGAACGACGTCGGCATCCATGTCGCGGTTTGCGGAGACGAGCGATACGAACTTGTCGTAGCTCTTCTCCACCGAGGCTTGGAATGCCTTGCGCACGTCTTCGGGCAAGTCCTGGTACGGATTGCCGTCGACCTTGTGCTCGCCTGCGAAGATGAAGGTCGGTTCGATCCCCATCTCCGAAAGCAATTTTTCGTAGCTCATGTGCAGCATCACCACGCCGATGCTACCGATGTCGGCAGACGGCGTGGCGTAAATCTGGCCCACGGCGGAAGGGATGGAGTATCCACCGGACAGCGCGCGCGAGTCCACCACGGACGCCATCGGCTTCTTGCCGCGAGCTTCACGGATCATCTCGCACAACTCGAAATTGCCCGAGACGTGGCCGCCGTAAGAGTTGACGTCGAACAGGATTCCCTTCACGTCGTCATCGCCGAGCGCCGCACCGAAACGAGACGCGATGTAGTCGTATCCCGTAGCCCACGAATCGCACCACGGGTCGCGGTGCAGCAGCGCACCGTACACCGGGATCAAGGCGATGCCACCCGCGAAGATGAAGGGCTTGCCCGACGCGCTCGCATCGCTGCCGTACAACGTCGCACAACGCTGCTCGGCTTCGGCCGTGGTTGCGGCGCTACGCACGGGGGCGTTCGCCAGCGAGACGAGTTCCTGCGCATGCGCCGCCGAGATCAGCGACGGGGCGCGGGCGAACCGCTGCACTTGATGCAGGTTAATCGTCGAATCCATCGTTGCTAGTCCCGTTGTTCGTATCGGTAGCGTGTTCGGCCAGCGCGAGTCCGCGCGTGACCGACAGATCGAAGTCCAGACCCATCTCTTCCTGCATGCGCTTCTCGCGCTTCCACTGCGCGTAGATGTCGCGGAAGTCAGAGCCGAGCTTGGAGCATTCGATCTCGTAGGTAGACATGCCCGAGGCAATACGCATGATCGCCGCCGTGGTCTCCTTCAACTCGTCAACCTGGCCGCGCGTCGCGCCGATCCAGGTCGCGCGGCAGAGCGCTTCCTTGTTGAGCCGGTCGTAGAACCAGTTACGGTTGGCGTTGGTCAGGCTCCGCGTGGTTTGCAGATGGCCTTCGGTGATCGCTTCTTCCAGCCAGCATTGGTAGAACGCGTTGGCGGTGCCATCGGCGATCAGGCGCTTCTTCGATTGGACCGAGCGCAAGGTCTTATTCGTTGCCGCACGCAGCGAAGAGTAGTTCGTCTGCGAGTAGTCGTGCGTGTATTCCTCGTACGAGATGCCGAGCGTCGCGGAGATGTAGCGGTTGAGCGATTCTTCCAGCTTGTCGCCCATGCCGCCGCCTTGGCCGCCCGTGGGGGTGAGCTTCAGCTTCGTGCCGGGGAAGAGGTACGGAATCTTGGTGCCGTCAATCTCGATGTTCTTCGATCCGCGCGAGTAATCGGAGATCGCTTGCAACATCGACATCGACGCAGCCGTGCGGCTGTCCGTGGCGCTGGTCCCGCCGAGCATCTCGAACGCCATGTCGGGCGGAAGCTCGGACTCGATCGCGGCGGCGAAGGATGCCTGGACGATGGCGTTCGCCAACGCGACCTCATGAAACCGCTTCGCCATCCGAGTTTCTTTCAGCGCAGCCACCATGTCGGCGACGCCGCGCGATTGTTCAGGCCGCGTGGTCTCCAGCAAGTGCAACGTCTGGAGCCGACCCCAAGGTTTGCGGATCGCCCAATAGTCCCACGAAAAACTTTCGTTGAGCCGCGAGTTGTCGTTCGCCATCGCTCGACGAATGTGCAAACCGAGCGGTGCGCCATCGCCGTCCAAGACAACGCCGCGCCGCAGGAACTTGGTGTCCTGCGTGTCGTTCGGATTGCATACGCGATTCGCATCGATCATCTGCATCGCGGAGCGGAACGGACGACGGCCTTTCATCCAGTTCATCGTCGCCACGGCTTCGCCGCCCGCGAAGAAGCAGCCGATGGCGAGGCGCACCATGCCCGTGAGCGTATTCTTGCGCTCGACGTCGACCCAATGCGCGTCCGACTCGGCGTAGAGGGTGAACATCTCCTCGACTTCCATCTGGAACTCGTCGGCCCACTGCTCGCTCAAGCCGAGGTAGCGGAAAGCCGGGTTCGCATTGAGTCGGTATTGTGCCCCGACGATGGAATCCTTCTGCGTGTTCGCTGCGCCGACCGTAGGGCCGTTGTTGCGCATCAAGTCGAGCGCACGGCCGTCGAGGATCAGCTTGTCCTTGCCGATGATCTGATCGGCGGACTTGATCGGGGGTGCCCAGGTCTGGAGTTCCCGGCCGAGGCGATCCGCGCCCTCGAACGCGCCGCCGCCGACCGCCGCATTTTTCCTCGGCATCAGCGCCCCACTTACGGAGACGCCGGGGTGGTCGCCCCGGCGCGCGGTTTCTTCGCCGAACCCGTCGTCGAATGCGGTCACAGAATCACCCCCAACGGCGGCGCGGTAAAGCCGCAAAGCAAGCCGAGGCCGAGTTGTGCTCGCAGCCAGTTGATGTAGCCGAGCAACTGCGAACGATTGCTGGAGGAGTAGACGATTTTCTCGCCGTTCTGATCGGTGAATTCGCGGATCGAGCCGCCGATCATGACGTTGTGGAACGCTTGCATGGCCGCGTCCAGGTTCGCCTGGTACTGCGCGCGTTCGGCGTCCGTGAGGGTCGGGCAGCAGGCCATAGTGGCTAGGCGAGTTCGTTGGCGAGGGCGGTGAAATCTTGAGCCTTGCCTTCCCCCTTGTCAACTGCCCCGTTTTGTGCTGCGCCGGACAGCGTTACCAACGGGTTGCTGACCCACGGCTTGAGCCACGCCGGAGGGTCGCGCCAGTTGACTTGATCCACGCGCTGCCACACGCACGCGCCGATGAAATACGCGAGCAAGTCCCACGACTCGTTGCGCCGGTTGGCCTTGTTCTCCCAACCCTTCGGCGACTTCGTTTCCACGGTGAGTTCTTCGTAGAACGAGACGTCTAGCCAATCGGGGAAATCGATCTTCCCGCCACCGGCGATGTCGCGGTCGAGCATGTTGTTGAGCGTATCCTTCAAGGCGTTGGCGTTGAAGAACAGCACCGGGATTTCACCGCGAGCTTGCGCGAGTCGATCCTTGCGCTTCGTGTCGGGATACGACACGGCAGCGCGTGGGGAGCCCGGATGGTTTTCGCCCTTGACCGGCATGAAGCGCCCTTGCTTTCCCTCGCGCTTGAGCTTGCGGTAGAAGTCGTAGACTTTCGATGTCACGCCCTCCTTACCGCCGGAATCGCAGAACGTCATGCGGATCGCCATGTGCCCGGAACCATCGTAAAGCGGATAGGTCTTCTCCATGACTTCGCTGACGAGCAAGTCCCAATCTTCCAGGTACGCGGCGGGTTTCACCCACAACCGTTCGCCGTCTTCGTCTTCGCGTTTCGACTTGATGATCGGGAATCGGTCGACCACCACGATGTCGTATCCGGTCGACGCTGGGCGAATCCCCATGATCTGAACTTCCCAACGGTTCTTCTGCACGTCGACGCACGCGAACAAAGCGCGCACATCCGGCGGCACCATCTTCTTCGGCAGCGAGATCGCCTGATCCATGATGTCTTCGGCGAGACGATTGGTCTCGTCGCCGCGCATGACGTAAGGCTCGCCCTGGTCAGTGTTGACCGTGGTCTTCAGCGACTCCTGCGATCCGGTTTTCTCGTAATCGCTCTCGGCGTTGAGCATCTTGACGACCAGCGTCTTCCACGAGACATACGCGGCAGCCGGCCCGCGAAGCCAGAACGTCGCCGACTCCGACGACACGGGCTCACCGGAACGCACGCCGTCTCGGTCGATGCGCTCGCCGTCGCGCAGCCAGACGCCGCGCGCGTTCATCGACTGCTTCGACGTCGGCACAATGCGGCAACCGTTCTTCGGGCACTCCATGTACGTCGAGTCGCCGGATTTCTTGGGGGACAGCGGCACCTTCTCGCCGTTGACGACTTGATGCGTGTCGTATCGCAGCAGCCCGAAATGGCCCTCGAAAAACTCGCCGCAGTGCGGGCACGGCCAATACCAGCGGCGGCGATCTCCTTGGTTATAGAGAGCGAGCGTCCCCGTGCAAGGCGGCGCTTCGTGCAGCGTCCTCGGCTTCCATTTCGGGTCTTCGACGATGCGTGAAGGCGAAGAGTCAACCACGGTCTTCGCCATGCTGCCGAACGTCGTCGTACGCTTCTGCGCGAGGATGAAGGGTGCGCCTTCGCCATCGACATCCTCGGGCATGCGGTCGTACTCGGTGAGCATCGTCACCGGCACGGGCTTCGACGACATCTCGTTGCCCGAAGGCCACGACACCGACAGCATCATCCCCGAACGGTAGGTCTTGTCATGCGTGTTGTCGGCGTGCTGGCCCGCAAGCAACTCCGCACGCAGGTATGGCGAGTGGCGGTGCATGCGGTCGATGCGTCGCTTGGAGAAGTCACGCGCTGCACTCTGCGACGGCCCGAACAGGATCACGTCCATCGGGTTGCACTTCACCAGGTACGCACACCCGTTGATGATGAGCCCTTCAGTCTTGCCGGTCTGCGACGGGCCGCAAAACACGATGGACGTGTGGTCACGGCTGGTCAACAAGTTTTGCGGCTCGACCATGTACGGCGTTTCTTCCGGCTTGTACGGGCCGGAGTAACGGGGCGGCGCATGCACGCGAACGTATTTGACCGCCGCTTCGGCGACCGTCAATCGTTCCGGCGGCCGGAAGATGCCCGCCGCATCGGTGACGATCTGACCGAGGCTGACGGGAGCGTTAGTCATCGTCAAACCCATCATCAAACTCACGCGCTTCCTCCCCGGTCTCAACCACGATGGACGTGCCGTGGCCGAGCGGTGCTCCGTGCTCGTCGGGGGGAGGGACGTAGTTCTCGAACTGCTTGACGAGCCCGTGGTGCATCGACTCCAGCAGGCCGTCGCTCAACGACTCCAGCAGCGCGCGCGCTGTGGGCGAGAGTTCTTCTTGTTGCTCGACTTGTTCCTTGAACATCAAAATCGCCATGCGTACTGGCTTGAAGCAATCGGCCAATACGCCCACTACCTTCTCGGTGCTCCAGAGGTTGCCGAGGGTTTCTTCGACTTCAAGGCGAGATTTCTGCGCCTTCCAAAAAGCATCCTGGAGCATCGGCGGGAACTTGGACGGCGTAAGCGACTTCAGCAGCGCCTCGATGTCGACTTGAGGTTCGCACAGCAGCGGGGCAACGTCGCGGATGTGATATCGCGTCGCGTCCTTCTCGGTCTGGCCCTTGGCGAGCGACGGCACCGCGCGACCGAGGATGCGCTGGTTCACGGTCTTCTGCGACATCCCGAAGATCGTCGCCAACTGCGCCACGGTCGCGCCGATGTGGAGGATTTTGGCGTCTTCTTCAGGCTTGCTTGACATAGTGTTCGACTCGTTTCTTCAATGCGTTGAGCAAGGCTTCCTGCATGTCGTTCTTGCCGGCCAGGGCTTCCATCACATCTTCGTCGATAGTGCCTTGCACAATGAGGTGGTGGATCAGCGTCGGCTTGGTCTGGCCGCTACGGTGCAGTCGCTTATTCAACTGGATGTAGCGCTCCAGGGAATGCGTCAGCCCGTACCAAGCTACGTTATGGCCGCCGAATTGTAAATTGAGCCCGTAAGCCTGGTTGGGGTGGATCAGCAGGATCGGAATCTCGCCACGGTTCCACGAGTCCTCGGTTTCCTTCTTCTTGTCGAGCAGTCGCGCGCCGGGAAACTCTTTCATGATGCGGCGGACGTCCGACTGGAATGCGTAAGCCACGAGAATCGGTTGGCCTTGGTATTCCTCGACCAATCGATGCAACGCGTCGAGCTTCAGCCGGTGGAAGAAGTATTCGACCTTCTCTTCGTCTTCGGTGTTGTAGACAACTCCGTTGGCGTACTGCAACAGCTTTTGCGTGATGCCTGCTCCGTCGAGCGCGGTCAGCTTTTTCTCGTCATTGAGTTTTAGGATGTAAGTCTTCTCGAACTTCTTGTATTGCTTGAGCGAGTCCGAGTCGAGCGTAAGGTGGATGCGGTTGTAGATTCGCGGCGGGAGGTCGCTGTAGTCTTCCTCGCGCAAAGTGAAAGTCACATCGGCGATGCGCTTTTCTATGATCGGGATCGCCCAGGTCTTGACCTTGTACTTCTTGCCGTCGTCAGTCGAATAGCACCAACGGTCGCGGAAGCCGGTAATCGTTCCACCCAAGCGCTGTCCGCCGTCCACGAGATAGAACTGCGACCACAAGTTCTGATATCCCTCGGTGGCCGGAGAACCGGTGAGGCCGACGAAATACTCGACCATGAAAGCAAACTGTTTCAACGCGTGCCAACGGTTCGTGCTGCTGTCCTTGACCAGCGAGCTTTCGTCGAGAACGACGGCATCGTACGGAAAATCCTCGGGGGGCTTCCAACCCGAGTCAGCCGCCTTGATGGTGTCGCCGGGCTCATAACGGAACGCGGTGTCTTTTCGCGCCTTGTTGATTTTGCCGTTACCGACGCGATACAGGTTGCCGTCCGGAGATTTCACCGTGTCGCCGCGCTTCAGTGGCTTGCCGCCGAGGAAGAAACCTTGCGGCGTCTGTTCGATCTCGCCGCCTAGGACCGTCGTGAAGCGCGGCACGTCTCCACCGAACTCCTGCAACAGCCACGGCAGGAGTTCCATCGAAATGATGTGGAAGCAGACGTTCCTCTTCAACAACTCGCGGCGCTTCTTCGGCGTGCCGTCGATGATCGCGTAAGAGCGATTCTTGAGATGCGCCCACGCCGCCATCTCCGCGTGCCAGGTATTACGGGCCACGTTAGGCGGCGCGATGACGAGCACTCGGCCGCAGTCGAGGTTATCCATCAGATCGCACATAGCCGTCAGCGTCGAAGCCGTCTTGCCGAGGCCAGGATCGATGAACAGCAAGCAGCGTTTGGTCTCCTTGATGAACCGGACCGCCGCGCGCTGATACTGCCTTAGCTGCTCCCTAGTACGCACGGTTGTATTCTTTGAACCCTTCTTCGGACTCAATGTCGTCTATCTGGCAATCCTCCATCAGCGCCAGGGGCTTCCCTTGGGTATCGCGAAGAAACTCCCCGAGGGCCGCCATCGTCTCCGGCTCATCGGAATAGAAGCTGGTCATTTTCGACTCGCTGTTCTGACTTTGGCCTATCCATATCTTCGCCTTGGCTTCGACGCAAACCAAAGAATATGTCTTAGACATCGGTCTTCTCCTCGTCAGGCTTTACGCTCTTCCTTGCGAGCGCGCACAACTCGATCACGGTCTTCGGTAGGAGCGCAACCATCGACTGATGGCCGATTTTACGTTGCGCCTCGGCTTCGACTTTGGCGATATCTTCAAGATTCATGGTTGCACCGGATGGTGGCGTCGTTGGGAGGGGATAACACAGTTGATCTCGTCATCGATGATCTCTTTGCCGATGCGGAATTGGTGGACACTCGCGTAGACGCGATAACCATGCCGCGCCATCTCCCGAGATACCTCCATCTGCAACGGGGTCGATTTTTCACCTGGACGTTTGACTTCCATGTAGAAAGGGCCGCAGAACGGATGCGACGGGTTGCGATCAGGCCAACCTTTCTTTCCCGGCGAGACCGATTTCGGGAACAACCCGCCTTGAGACTCCATGTACTTCTTCAAGTCTTTTTCCAGTGTCGATTCGCGTCCGGTCTTTTTCATAGGTCACTTGCGGTAGAAGAAACCTTCGTAGCCTTCCGCTCGGCACGGCATCCCTGCCGCCCATTTCGGGAGGCGCGTCATGCACTCGACGAGTTCATCGACCCCGAGGTCTCCGTCTTCGTCGACCAGCGTCAGGATTTCGTCGTGGTAGTGGCCGATCACCTCGAAACCGGCAGCATCCGCGTTACGCAGACCTTCGGCAAGTAGATCGCGCGCGATGGCCTGCACCGCCTGTTCGATGAAGCGCCCACCGTGATTTGCGCGGCGGACCCACTTGCCGCTGGTCTGGCTTGCACGTTCGTAGGTGAGACCGATCTTCTTGCTCTTGACGATCTCACCGTCTTCGTCTTCGTACTCCATCTCGACCTGTTCGATGCGCGGCCGGCAATAGTGCAGGAAGCGACCGCTCGGCAGGCGCATGCGCAGGAACGGCGCACGGATGTCGAACACGATGAGGCCGCCGAGCGCAGTCTGCGGCTCGCCGCTGCCAACGCACTCCAGCGCGGCGTCCTGCAATTCGTACCACGCAGCGACGATTTCGGGCGACAACTCACGGTAGACCTTGACGGCCGTCTTGCACTGCTCCTTGGTCAGATCGATTCCCATGTTCGCGCCGTAACCCCACAGCCCGATCTTCTCCAGGTCTCCCTTCGCGTTGATGATCTCGCGGCCAGGGCCAAGGCGGTAGCCGCAGCCGAGCGCGGGCGGCTTGCTCCAACCTCGCTGCTCCTTGGTGATCTCGTCGTACGGCACGCCCAACCACTTCTCGCCGAACGCCTTGTACGCGTCCTTGCCGGCGCGCACGACGCCGAGCCAGAAGACGCAATGCGTCAACCACGAGATCACGACAAGCTCGATCGAGGCTAAGTCGGCAACCACCAACTTGCGTCCGTTGGGAGCCTTGATCGCCGAACGGATCGACGTCGCGAGGACTTCAAGCGCCTTCTCGAAAAACACTTCGATGTCGTCGAGATCGCGGCGCGAGATCATGTCTCGCGCTTGCGACAGGAACTCCTCGACACCCTTCCACGGGCGCGGCATGTTCTGCCCGAGAATGCGACCCGCCCAACGGCCGGTCGCGGCTGCGCCCATGTACTGAAACGTGCCGCGCATGCGACCGCCCCACGATGCTCGCTGGATCGCGTCGTACTTCGCGAGCGAGGTCTTGTTGGAGTCGAAGCGCAACTGGAGAACGACCTTGGCCTCTTCCGTCAGCTTCGGCTCATCCCGCATCGCGATCATGGCGCGATTCTTTGCAAGCGAGGCGTAGGGGTAGCCGTGCGCCTGGAGCCACGCGAGCATCTGCTTCGGCGAGTTGGGATTCTTGACCCCCGTCAGCCGCCGAAGCTCGGCCATGTACTTCGCTTTCGACTTCGCCGCGATGATCTTCGCCGATTCAATGAAGTCGTCGTCGACCGGCAACCCGGTCGCGTTGATGCGCATGTCGAGAACCCACAGGTCGAACAGCCCATCGATGTTGTCGATGTATCGCAGCATCGTCTTGTAAGCCTTGGTCTCGACCGCGACGTCCTGGCGGTTGTAGGCGATGAGCTTCGCCCAATCGACAGGGTGCGTTTCCCACGTAGCCTTCGACGATGGATACGAAAAGAGCCGCAGCAGGCGATCTCCTTCCGGGCTCTTCCACATATCCTTGGAAAACTTGAGCGCATCGCGCACGAGGATTTCCAGTTTGCCGGACAAGCCGAGCGACAGCGCCATCACAGCGACGCACCGCCATTGGCGAGGCTCGGTCGGAATCTTCAGGGTGTTGCGCGTGATCGCGATCTCGAATGCCGCGTTGAACGCGATCTTGCGGACGTTCTTGTCGGTCAGCGCTTCGCGCAACTCCGGCGGCATCGGACCCAGGTGCGGCTCCCACACCTTGATGAATTCGTCGTCCATCTTCCACGCGAGCGACAGCACCTTAGTCGACTCGTGCCGCGAATAGACATCCGCCCCGGCCTTCTTGAGTTCAAGTTTCGACTTGGTTTCGTAGTCCAGGTGCAACTCACGCATCTTCGGGTCCTCCATCGAAATACGGATCGAGGTCTTGCTCTTCGATCAGTTCGTCGAGGCTAGGGCATTCGCAATCAGCGACGTGCTCTCCGCGCAGAGTGCAGTAGAAATCGTCGCAATCCGGGCAGCGAATCCAGCGGGGGTTGTTCACGGATTTGTTTCCAGGTACGACCGGATTACTTGCGCTGCGAGGTACGGGACGATGGCGTTGCCGAGGGCGCGCAGTTGAGAATTGCGAGAGGGAAACCCATCAGCCAGCAGGCGAATTGTGGGTTCAATCCGCCGAGCTTTTCCGTCGTGCCCGATGATGTAGGTTGTGCTGCTCCACGGCCGGTCCGTATCGAGATCGCAGCCAGCGACTTGCTCTGTTGCGAGTTGCCCGCCAGTCGGTACTTGTGTTCCGAAGCCGTCGGAGTCGGATTCAACGTCGCTGCGATCTGCGTCATGAGCGTGTACCTGCCTTGCGGGTGGAGTCGCATCGCTTCCTTCATCGCGCTCGGGAGGAAGCCCACGTTCGAGTTCCCCGAAGCCGTCAACGTCGCCCACACTGCGGCCGTCACCTGTCGCGGCAACTGATCGACCCTCGAACGTCCATCCGGTCGGGTAAGCGCCATCCCCGGCGTGTCCTTCCAGTCGCGAGTGGTCACGGTGATCCAGACGGCCATCTCGACCGATGGGGGGGGGATTGGTCACGTCCGACGAAATAGAGACGATCTCGACGGTGCGGGGCGTTGATGGCGCAAGCCGGGAGTACGAACGCCCGCCGGGCGTAGTCGATGCTTTCCAGGTCAGCGAATACTCCGTCGAGCCAATGCAGCCCAATCGCTGCCGCAACCTGTTCTCCAAAGAGGACAGCGGGCCTTCGGGCACGGAGCAATCGAAAGAAGTGGGGCCATAGATGCCGATCATCTGCCTGGGCGAGTTGCTTGCCTGCGTGCGAGAAAGGCTGGCAAGGCGCTGATGCGGTCCAGACCTCTCGATCGCGCGGCCATCCGGCGAGTCGCAATGCGTGAGCCCACCCCGCGATGCCCGCGAAGAAGTGGCATTGAGTGAAGCCAACGAGATCGCTGGCCTCGACATCAACAATAGATCGACGATCAAC
>Ga0209023_10004346_pt1 | contig 16212 bp, 20 predicted proteins | sample LakOneMetagenome_FD_187468 | JGI IMG/M metagenome (GOLD analysis project Ga0209023, IMG submission 187468) | Freshwater and sediment microbial communities from Lake Erie, Canada (SPAdes) (version 2) | ecosystem: Environmental > Aquatic > Freshwater > Lentic | place: Lake Erie, Canada... | reverse complement strand
AGATCGCAATTGTATTCGCAGTCGCGATGTTATTCGCAGTTTCGGCCATGGCTCAGGTAGCCCTTCGCAAAGCGATGGACTATGACAATGACAGCAAAGCCGATTTCACGATCTTTCGCCCAAGCACCAATACCTGGTATATCAAAAACAGCGGCAGCCCGACCGGTTTTACCGCTCAGCAATTTGGTATTGCAAATACCGACTACCCTTCGCCGGGTGATTTCGACGGCGACGGCAAAGGGGACATCTCGGTCTGGCGCGATACGGACGGAGTTTGGTATCGTCTCAATAGTTCCAACAATACATTCGTGGCAACTGCTTTTGGCCTGACCGGTGATGAACCGGTTGCTCGTGACTACGATGGCGACGGCAAAACGGATCTCGCGATTGTTCGACGTACCGGCGGTAACATGATCTGGTATATTCTTGGCAGCACTGCTGGTTACTCTTCGACGCAGTTTGGCCTATCGACCGATTACACCGCTCCGGGCAATTATGACGGTGACACCAAGTTTGACATCGGTGTTCAACGTCCCGGTGCGACCGCAGCCAGCCAATCGACCTTCTACATCCGTAACAGCAGCGATGGCAATTATCAGATCATCAGTTGGGGACTGAGCAATGACCTCGTCGTTCCGGGCGACTATGATGGCGACGGTAAAACGGACATCGCGGTCGTTCGCGAAGGTGCCACACCGACGTCGAATCTTGCATGGTACATTCGCAAGAGTTCAGATGGTAATTTGCTTGCGACATTTTTTGGCCTAACCGGATCTGATCTGAGCGTTCAGAATGATTACGATGGCGACGGCAAAACCGACATATCGATATGGCGCGACACGACGGGTACATTTTACGTCTTGACCAGCTCGAGCAATTTCCAGACGGCAACCCAGACACAGTGGGGCGTCAGCGGCGACTATCCGGTTGCTGGATATGACACTCACTAGTCTGATTTTGAGCATGCTTTTACAAATGGTTGAGGATATTACATCCTCAACCATTTTTGTTTATCGCACTGATCTGTAGTAATTTTTGTTTTTGATCGATGTCAGAACTAACGCAAAATATCGACAGCCTGTTTGCCACGAAAAGGGTGATGATCATCGGCGATCTAGTCGCGGACCAGTATCTCAACGGCACCATAGCACGTGTGTCCCGCGAGGCTCCTGTTTTCATCCTCCGCCACGACGAGACAACGACATTACCCGGAGCTGCCGCCAATGCCGCAGCTAACGTCGCGTCGCTCGGCGGCACGCCAATATTGATCGGTGTCGTCGGCACCGACAGCAACGGCGAACTGCTGTGCGACGCCCTAGAGAAAAGCGCTGTCAACACCGACGCCGTGATCTCAAACGGCTCGTTTACGACCACAACGAAGCTGCGTGTTCTCGCCGGCCAACCGCACGCCGTTCATCAGCAGGTTATCCGCATCGACTACGAAAATCAGGCCGAGTTTCCCGCGGCGGTTCGCCAGCGGATCATCGAAAGCATTGCTCAAGGCGGCGAATCGGCCGATGCGATAATCATCTCTGATTACAATTACGGCGTTGCAGACGAGTCCGTGTTCGAAGCAGCTAAGCAATTGGCGGCGAAGCGAGGTATCCCAATTGTCGTTGACTCGCGTTTTCGGCTTCGCGATTTCGCCGGTGCGACTGCCGCAACGCCTAATCAAGAAGAAGTCGAACAGATCCTCGGCAAAGGTTTTACCCCGGACGCGGTCAAACAACTGTGCGGACAGCTTGGCTACAGGGCACTCTTGGTTACAAACGGTAGTAAGGGCATGCAAGTTATTGAATCAAACGGCTCGACCTGCCAGATCGACGCTGTCGGTTCTCTCGACCCAGTAGATGTAACGGGTGCCGGAGATACGGTTATTGCCGCCTTCGCGCTCGGCCTCGCCTCGGGGCTGGATTTTGCCGAGGCTGCACGAGTGGCCAACCATGCTGGCGGCCTCGTTGTAATGAAAAAAGGAACTGCTACCGTAAAGGCATCTGAACTTACTGCATCGCTTGAAAATGATCCAAAAGCTGCGGCATCTAATCCAAATGGCTGAAACGACCATCGCTCCAATATTAGATCGAGACTTGCTGATCGACGCAGTTCGCGATCTGCGATCGAATAGCAAGATTGTTGTACTCGCGAATGGATGCTTTGATCTTTTTCATGTCGGGCACGTCAGATATTTGCGGGGAGCGAAGGCCGTTGGTGGCGTGTTAGTTGTCGGCATCAATTCTGACCGTCAGACGCGGAAATTGAAAGGATCGAACCGTCCGTTTATGCCGGAAAACGAAAGAGCTGAGATCGTCGCATCGCTTGGCTGTGTCGATCTGGTAACGATATTTGACGAGCCGACTGTCGAGGAATTAATGCGGGCCATTCGGCCCGACTTTCACGCCAAGGGCACCGACTATACGACCGAAACCGTGCCGGAGCGGGAAATAATGCGAGAGCTTGGCGGTCAGGTTGTGATCGTTGGCGACCCGAAAGATCACTCTTCGACCGAACTGATCGAGGCCGTCAGAGATCGTGATTGAGAGCAATGTGGAATGCCCGAACAAAAGACGAACTGATCATCGAAGTTTGGGAAAAGCTCGATTGCGAAAATGTCGGACGTGTCGAGATCGAGGCGATAGAGACAGCGGTATCAGCCCATTTTGGAAGATCAGCCGTTGAATCACCAATGATCCTCGCTAGGCTTTTGGCCGACGAAGGTGCGGAATTGCGGCACTCCGAGATCATGGAGCTATACCTTGAACGTGCTTCTGATCGTCCGTACGACGCCGCTTTGCGAACCGTATTGCGGCTCGGTAATTTGCAGTCTGCGTTAGCGACGATCCGTGACCTTGAAAACCTGAGAAAGAAATTCCGTTCGGATGGCGACAAAAACGGTCTGCGCGAACTCCGCGAAACCGCACTTCGCGGCAAGCGCGAGGTCAGCGAGGCCGCCGATTCTCCCAAGACCGGTGCTGTCGAACGCCAGATCGCTACCGAGATCAACCAATGGCTGTCACTGTGGCTCCAAACTCCAAAGCTTTTCGATAGCTGGGTTTCGATCCGCCAAGGCACTGCCGAATTCAAGGAATTGTTTGGAGGCATCGGATCTGAATAGTTTTTTATGCGAAGATTTTACGCACCGATATCCAATTTTGCCGATCAGATCGTCTCGCTAAGCGAAGACGAAACGCGGCACTTGCGTGATGTGCTGCGGCTAAAGACCGGTGATGAGGCTTCAGTATTTGACGGTTCGGGCCGCGAATTTCGGTGTTCCATTTCAACAATCGGCAAGAAGATCTCGGAATTGGCGATCGTCGAAGAAATTCAACCTACTTCACCCGAATCACCACTCGAACTTGCGATTGCCCCGACCGTTCTCAATGGTGAGAAGTATGATCTCATCGTGCAGAAAGCGGTCGAACTTGGCGTATCGAGCCTGATCCCGCTCATCACGGTCAGGTGCGACGTAAAACCAAAGGACGCGGCCAAGCGTCTCGAACGCTGGCGAAGGATCGCTCTCGAAGCGACCAAACAGTGCGGTCGGGCGAAACTGATGGAGATCCGCGAGCCGATCGTTTTCGCGGATTTCGTCGAAGATCCCGTTGCGACTAACGTGATAATGTTTTCGGAACGTGAAGGCTCCGATTTTTCCGTCGTCCGGGCGGCCAGCCAGACAACCGCCTTGTTTGGGCCAAAGGGCGGTTGGGATGATGCGGAATTAGAATTGGCCCGCAAACGTGACATAAATGTGGTCACGCTTGGGGGCCGAATATTAAGAGCAGAAACTGCTGCGATCGCCTTGACCGCGATATTGCAGCATCGTTTCGGAGATGTAAATTAGATCGAGCTTTTCGGTGTTCGCGGCCTGTAATATGCGTCGCCGCGTTGAGTTAACTTGGCCTTGGTTCCGAGTGTCTGGATGACCGAATCGAGCAGTTCTTTGTTTTCGAGCTTAAAGTTCACCAACCCTTTTACGTCCGCGTCCGGATCGTCAAACTGAAGCACAAGATATCGCCGCTTTTCTTTTATCATGCTGGCGAGGCCCGCGCCCGGCAGCGGAATATGGCTGACGACATTACCGGTCGTTGACGTGACCGAATCCGAGTTTGGATAGATCACGATCAACGAATCAAACGCGATCGAGAACATTTCCTTTTGCGTTTTACCGTAGAACACAAGACGGTTATTCGCGTCATCAAATTTGAGCGTGCCTTCGGCCTTTTCGGTGAAACCAAACAAACCGCCTTCGTACTTGGCAGCAAACGATGAAGGTGCGGGTTTTGTATTAGGATTTGCCGACTTCTCGATCGGACGCGGCTGGGCAAATCCGATCACCGACAAAGAAAGGACACAGAACATCGTAAAAAGAAACTTTTTCATACGTACCTCAGATCTAGTTTTTTGCAAATTTGTCGGACTTTGCATTATTAGACGCTAACTGATGACGTTAGGTTGTTATTTAGCGACCGAAAATTTGCGTTCGACGAGATAAGGACTCAATCGCTGTTCTGCTATCGCGACGTATTCGGACGAGATCTCCGATCCCAGCCATCGGCGACCGAGTTGATTTGCGGCTTTGGCGGTCGTACCGCTGCCCATAAAACAGTCGTAAACGAGATCGCCCTCGTTCGTCCATGTGTTTATCTGATCGAGTGCAAGCTGCTCCGGAAAGATCGCCGGATGCCCGAACGCAATCTTGTCCTTCGAGCTTGAGCTGCCGACGTTGTAAAAGAAAATTTCGCTGTCGCCGTAATAGAAAATATTGTCCACTTTTCGCTGCTTGGGAGCGATGTGGTTATGAGCCAGATCGTTTCTGCCAACCTTGGTTATTCGAAACGACTTGAACGCCTTTTCCTGATTAATGGTCTGAACGATCGGATTGAAAGTCTTTGGCCGTTCCTTGGAAAAGCAGAACATGTATTCAAAACACTGGCGATATCGCAGCCCACAGTCGCTCGGGATCGGATTATTCTTGGCGTAAATCATCGTGTCATGAACGCGAAACCCGGCTTCCTTGAACGCAAACGCGTGTTTGAAACTGCTTAGTGTCTCGTCACCATTTAGCGTGCGGTCGCCAACGACCCAGATCACGACGCCGCCTGGCTTTGTCTTTGCAAACAAACCGTGTGCGATCTCATCGACCGGACAATGATAGCCGTTGTAATCGCGCAGATCATCGTACGGCGGACTTGTGATCGTCATATCGATCATGTCGTCAGGCATTCGCGCTAGCGTTTCGGTACAGCTTTCGTGATAGATCTTGCCAATATCCATATTTAGAGTGGCCACTTTTCGGTAAACTCTGTGAGAAATGCCTTTTCTTCCTTTTCAGCTTCAATTTCGAGAAAGTTTCGGAATTGTTCGGTCTCGTCGAAATATTGTTCTTCGGTCAGTTTGCCGGCGAAGTAAACGAGCCTTAGCCAGACGAGGTAAGTATTAAGCGTGTCGATCTGGTTGTACTCGATTATCTTCGTAAAGTTACGTTCGAGCCACAGATCGGTCACCTGATCGCCTTTTACATCGATCTTGCCCGGATAACCGCAGAGTTTTGCGAGTTCGTCGAGACGCGGCGTCATTGCCCCGCCCGAGAGTTTTTTTAGAATGTCCAGATGAGCTTCGCTGTTTCGCGAATCGAAATAATCAGGCCCTTCCCAGGGCTTTCCCGGCCGTTCGTTAAATTCCGGTGCACTCACCTCATTGATCATTCCGCGTTGAATCAAGACCTGTAGGTCGGATTCGGCGGAGTTGTACCCGACGAGTTGCGGACGCCGTTTGCCGACAAAATAGAGAAATTGCTGGATGATCTCGGCCTCGTTGACGTCTTCGTCGATAAATGGCAATTTCGGCAGCGAGTTAAGTCCAAACTCTATCGTGCGTTCGCCCTCGCGATATACGACCCGGCGAGAGAGAAACGCGATCGAAACTACCCGAGAGAACATGTACTTTAGAAACGGTCGCGGATTCTTTTCGGGATCGAAATTCGTCGAGTGTTCCCACAGCCTCTGCATCGCGTCTATCTCGGTCGTGTCATCCGGCAGATCGAATAAACGGCGTGCTCCGGCCGCATCCGGCACCCATTCCAGATCGTAGTACAGGCAGAGTTCGGGGATATCACCTTTTAACATCTATTTTGTCGCGGCCATAAGCGCCTGTCTTTGCAGACGCTTATGTTTGAATTGATTCAAATTTTACCACACTGCGCGCCGATGTTAAATCAATTTGCGCTCTTGCGAGAGATTCTTATTACGTGGTTATTTTTCGCCGACGAGATAGATAACGTGCTCGTCGCCGAGCACTTGGGCGGAATGGTATGTTCCGGCTGGCATGAAATCGCGGTCGCCCGGTTCAAGAATGAACGTACCGGCCCGCTCTACGGTCATCTCGATCGACCCGGATATTATCCAATGTGTCTGGTGACTTTCATGCTTGTGGTTCGGAAATCCCGTGCCCGGCGAATCGCCCCACTGGAATACACGGTATCCCTCAGACTCTAGAATATGCCGCATCATTGCCGGGTTGGGCAGATTGTTTGACTTCCACTTTTCGACTCGATACATAGCTTTGATAATTGTCAGCGATGATGTTTGGCGTTAATATAATAAGCAAATTGCAGCAATTTTCACAGTTTTTTTTCACCGTGCAGTACTAACAGATCGTGTTGTTTGGAGAAAAAACTATTTGCATAAAATAAAGATAAATAACCAATGGAGAACACAATGAACAAAAGAAACGGCATTCTGGCCGCTATCCTGCTCGCGGTAGTTGGCATCGCTTGCTCCGGCTTCGACGATACCGAAAAGGCAAATGGCGTAGTCGACGAAGCTAATAAATTCGTCAAATCTGCAAATGAAAGCGTCGATAAATCGCAAAAGCTCGGAAGCGAGTTTGACTCCAAGATATCAGCGATCAACGATAAAGATGACCTCGAAAAGGCCCGTTCACTCGCCAAAGACCTCAGCAAAGAGTACGACTCGATGATCGAGAATTTCAAAAAAGCCGGCGAAAAATTTGATGAAGCCAGCAAATTGAAACTTAACGACAAATTCAAAGAGTATCTCGAAACCAAAGGCAAAGAGATGAAGCTTCGGAGCGACTATGCAGTGGAGCTCAAAAAGGTTCCGCAGAAGCTGATCGAAAGCGACAGCAAGTCCGAATTTGATACGGTCTATAAAGAGCAATTTGACAAGGCCAAAAAGATGGTCAAGGACGCTCAGGACCTCGCGGACAAGGCCGACAAGATCGTCAAGGACAATCCTGACGTTATGAAGGCTCCGAAATAGTAGATCGATCCTATCAGAGCGGCGGTAGCTGGATCTCAGTTACCGCCGCTTTTTCTATGCACGATTTCGTCGCTTTGTGGCCGATATCGGTCGCCTGCCCAATAACAAAATTCTCGTTTGATCACATAAACCCAATCATTGCATCATTTCACCAGCCGTGGCACGCTCCTTGCCATCTACCCAAGTGTCGAGGAAAACTTTCCTCAATCCAATCAAGGGGAGAAACAAAACAATGAAAAAGCTAATTTCGACATTTGTAATGGCAACAATGCTGGCAGTAATGGTCCCGGTACTTGCAGGATCTGCGAGTGCACAGACGACACGATACTACGGTAACGGCCGTACGACCACAAGCACTTATAAAAAGCCAAGCATATATCGACGCCATCGAAATCTGATCAACATAGCGATCGGTACGGGTGCAGGAGCATTGCTCGGCGGACTGATCGGCGGTAAGCGAGGAGCACTCTATGGAACCGCCATCGGCGCAGGTAGTTCGGCGTTATACACCTACAAATTGGTGCCTAAGAAGCGCAAATACTATTCGCAGTACTATCCGCGATATTAAATTGTCAAAGATCACTTTTTGCGAAATGGCCGCGGAATCAGATTCCGCGGCCATTTCCTTTTGCGGTAAAACGAGACCTTAGTAGGTGTAGGTATTCGCGGCGATCATCACTTCGGCGATCCGTTGGCGGGCGGCGATGGTGTTGACGGGCGAATTATTTTTGGTGAACCGCTTGAGAGCGACGAGCAAAGTGCGGCCTTCGTCGCCTTCGCTAATGGCGGCGATGGTGTTTTTCGCTTTCGCCTCGACACGCTGTATGGCATCGTTGCAAAAGACGCTCGCCATGTCGATGTAACGCCCTGCGGCCTCTTCGCCGTTCTTGTCGGCGTATTTTTTAGCACGCAGGATCGCCGTTTCCATCTGGTAGGCGTCCATGATGATATCGGCACAGTTCATCAGCACTTCCTGCTGTTCGCTGAGGGCCATCATGTATTTTTGAGCGGCGGTTCCGAGAACCATCAACGCAGTTTTCTTGGCGTTCTGCGCAAGTTTCGTCTCATCCGCGAGCAGGCTTGTGTCTTCGTCAAACGACATCGACGGATTGAGCAGTTCGTCCTGTAAAGCCTTTGCCGCTTGGAGCAATCCGAGTTTGCCCTTCATCGCACGCTTCATTAGTTGTCCGGGGATCAACATACGGTTGATCTCGTTCGTGCCTTCGAAAATGCGGTTGATGCGCGAATCGCGGTATGCTTTTTCGGCCGGATAATCATTTGAGTAACCATAGCCGCCAAATATCTGAACCATTTCGTCAACCACGTAATCGAGAGCTTCGCTGCACGCGACTTTGTTTATCGACGATTCGACCGCATACTCCTCGATCGACTGTAGTTTGGTCGCGCTGTCGGCGCCGTCGCCGATGAGGGCGTCGATCATGCCGACTGTGCGATATGTGATCGATTCGGAGACCCATGTGCGGATCGCCATCTCAGCCAGTTTGTGTTTGATGGCACCAAATGACGAGATCGGTTTGTTAAATTGATGCCGTTCGTTCGCGTATCGAACCGCCTCGTGAATAGCGAGCTTTGAACCGCCGGTGACACTTGCTCCGAGCTTGAAACGACCCACATTCAAAATGTTAAACGCGATCTTCGCACCGTCACCGACATTGCCGATGAGGTTGGTTGCCGGAATTTTGCAATCAGAGAGAATAAGCGCCGTAGTCGAGGACGATTTGATGCCCATCTTGTGCTCTTCGGCTCCGGGACGGCAATTGTCGCTGCGTTCGACGACGAAGGCCGAGAACTTGTCTTTTTCGCCATCGACCTTTGCAAAGACGATAAATACATCGGCAAATCCGCCGTTCGAGATCCACATTTTTTCGCCGTTCAGCGTGTAGGTTGTGCCGTCTTCGCTAAGCTTGGCAATAGTCTTGGCCCCAAGAGCGTCCGAGCCGGAACCGCTTTCGGTCAGGCAATACGCCGTGACGATCTCGCCGGAAATGATGCCGGGGATCCATCTTTGTTTGAGTTCCTCTGAGCCGAAATACAACAGCGGCAGCAGGCCGATGGATGTTTGAGCACCAAATGTCGTGCCAAACCCGCCGGCGCGTCCGATCATCTCGGCGATGACGACGCCGGTCGTCTGATCAAGCCCGAGGCCGCCGTATTCCTCAGGAATGGTCGCACCAAGCAAGCCCAGGTCACCGCCTTTTTTGACCAGTTCGCGGGCAATCTCCCAGGCGTGATTCTCAAGCGCGGGCAACTGCGGCCAGATCTCGTTATCGACAAATTCGCGTGTCGTATCGCCGATCATCCGCTGCTCTTCGTTAAGATCCTCCGGCGTAAAAAGCTCCGCCGTCGTCGAATCAGCGATCAAAAACTCGCCGCCTTTTACATATTCCCTTTCCATTTGTGGTTCCATAATTCGCTCCTTTAATGAACCACATAGGAACATAGGAAACATAGATTTCTTTGTTCTTTTTTCCTTTCCTATGTGTTCTATGTTTCTATGTGGTTAATCTACTAATCCAATCTTTCAAATATCCCCGCCGCGCCCATGCCGCCGCCGACGCACATTGTGACCATGCCGTAGCGTTTTCCTGTGCGTTTGAGTTCCTGCAAAACTGTTGCTGTTAGCTTTGCTCCGGTGCAGCCCAATGGATGCCCGAGTGCGACGGCACCGCCGTTTACGTTTACCTTGCTCGGGTCCATTTCGAGGACCTTCATTACTGACAGGCCTTGGGCCGCAAATGCTTCGTTGAGCTCGATGACGTCAATCTGATCAAGCGTCAGCCCGGCCATTTTTAGAGCCTTTGGGATCGCATAGACCGGTCCGATGCCCATTTCCTCGGGCAGACAACCGGCGGTAGCGAACGATACAAATCTCGCGAGCGGCTTGATGCCGAGTTCGTTTGCCTTGTCCATCGACATGACAACCGCAGCCGCGGCTCCGTCGGACATTTGCGACGAATTACCGGCTGTCACCGTGCCGTTGACGTGAAACACGGCTCTAAGTTTCGCCAGTCCCTCGATCGAAGTATCCCCACGCGGGCCTTCATCCTGGGAAAAGACGATCTCTTTGCGGCGAACTCTTCCCTTTTCATCGATCTCATCGACAAAGACATTCATCGGCACGATCTCGTCAGTGAATTTGCCTTCGGCGATCGCGGCGAGGGCTTTGCGGTGCGAATTGTATGAGAATTCGTCCGCCTGTTCGCGTGTGATCTCGTATTTGCGGGCGAGGTTCTCAGCAGTGAGGCCCATGTTGAGGTAGTAATCGGGATAAGTGTCCGCCAGTCCCGGATTGGGCCGAAACGTATTGCCGCCCATCGGGATCACGGTCATCGATTCGAGCCCGCCCGCGACGATAGCATCGGCACCGCCGATCATCACCCGCTCGGCCGCCATGGCAATTGTCTGCAGACCCGACGAGCAATATCGATTAACCGTCATCGCCGAAGCCTCGACCGGCAAACCAGCGAGAATCGACGCCGTCCGCGCGACATTCATTCCCTGCTCAGCCTCTGGAAACGCGCAGCCCATGATGACATCGTCGATCAGCGAAGCGTCAACGCCAGCTCGAGCAACAGCCTCCTTGATGGCCGTCGCCCCAAGCTCGTCCGAACGCGTATTCCTCAAAGTGCCCTTCGGCGCCTTACCCACAGCCGTACGCACGGCCGATACTATTACTGCTTCTTTCATTGCTTTTCCTTTTTTGTTTTTGCCTTCTCTGCCCTCTGTTTTTTCAATCTTTTGGAAAACTCAAACCATGAGTCAAACTCTCCTTTTTCCAACTGCTCAACTATTGCCGTTCGCTTTTCAAATGAGCCCACACAGCCGTGCAGCGTCATAACATCGCCAGCTGCAATCGTCCCGAAAAAAGGAACGTTCTTCTTTTCAGGCTGATCCGGTAGTTTGAGGAAGCGATCAGTCGCGTCTCTCAAACAATCGCAGTTAAGAATTCTCAAACCTGCAAGCCCATAAAGCCCGCCAACACCTGCATTGGTCGTTGCCAACTCGTAGAGAGCATTTGGGGCAGCCACATCTTCCATCAATACATCGATTGCTTTCTCGCCATCCGAAATGTTGCCTCCGTACCCGGTGCCTCCGAAAGCAAAAGTTGTTTCCCTATGAAGTTGAGCGTACGCAGTTTGGGCGATCGATCCCAATGTATATGGCTCACCACATCGAATTTGCGCGGCGACCGCCGAATTAAGACCAAGGACCGAAAGTATCACCATTAAAAGTTGTAATAACTGTCTCATTGCTCCTCCCTTAGCCACCCGCTACCGCAGGTGGTACTGACAATTCCGCTCGTCGCTTGATCGTTTTCAACATCTCCATTCTTATCAGACCGCTAAACGGCTGGATGAACATCCAGTAGCGTCCGAAGCTCCGTTTCGTGTCGTCACCCAGACATTTGATACGCGTTTCGGTAGTCAGACGCGTTTTGTCACCGTCGGGATCCAGCGAAAAATTCCAAACCGCTTTGGCATAACCGAGTTTGTCGAACGCCTTAAAGTTCTCGGCGTTCACGTCCTGCAGATCGCCCAACGGGGTCCAAAATCTTCCGGCGAGGCCGATCAGCAATTCCTTTGCAGGTTGCTCGCCAAGTATTCGAAACTTAGAATATCCCAAATTTCGAAGCGACAACGCGTCTGCCGACATACCGCGAAGCGTGAGGAGCAATCTTACGATCCACGACTCGCCGAATTTAGCGTTTTGGGCCGCTTCGTAAACGGTCGCCGCGTCCGCATGGATCGCTATTGAGTGCGTTTCCTCAAAATCGTATTCGGCCAAAAAATCATCTATCAGCATTTAACCGCTCCAGTTTTTCCGCGACCCGATTTACGTCCGTCATCCTCGCAGTTCCCTCGCCTCCGCTGGTTGACCATGAGGCGAAAGCCGACCAATAATTCTGCGACTCACGATATTTCTCCGCTGCCTCGGGCGTTTTGCCGAGCGAGTCGCCCCACGATTCGTAGAAACCGGCCCTTGCAACGGTGTTGTCGCCATACGGGTCGGCCTCGGCGGTCTGCGGCGTGCCGTTGAGCATTAGCGGCTCGGCCTCGGAATAATTGCCAAGTGCGACGAGCAAATGCCACGACTCGCCTGCAAATTCCTTGCACCTTTCCCCGGCATAATCGCGGGCCGAGAACACCTTGCCTTCGCCCCCGACTATAAAAGGGTCTTCGCCATACATGCAGTAATGCTTGAATAGCTCGTCCGCCGTCCGGCCGCGTGAGGCAAATTCAACCAGCGAGCGGTCGACAATTCGTTTTGCCGTCGCGATCGCATCGTCTAGGCTGTCGTACTCACCCGCACTTCGTCGTTCCGACTCGTCCATGTAATGCCAATTGTCATCGACGAAAACCTGATATGTCATATCGCAACCTCTACAGGCTTGGCATCGAGATGTTCCGCAACAACGGATGGCGAGATCTCGACGAGAAAACCCCGTTTGCCGCCATTTATATATATGCGGCCCATATCAAAGATCGTTTTCTCAACATACACCGGCATATTTGTCCTAGTGCCAAATGGCGATGTGCCGCCGACGAGATAACCCGTATGTTTGGATGCACGCTCGGGTGTCGCTGGCTCGACAGATTTGACGCCTAGAGTTCGTGCCAGATTCTTGGTCGAAACCTGCCGGTCGCCGTGCATCAGCACGATCAAAGGCTTTTTCTCATTAGTTTCAAATATCAAGGTCTTAACGACCGCGTGTTCGTCCACGCCCAGCTGCTTTGCCGATTCGCCCGTGCCCCCTTTTTCGACGTAATCGTAAAGATGCGGAACAAAGGCGACTTTTTTCTCTCTCAAAAATCTAACGGCTGGTGTGATCGGAAAATCTGTCGTCATAATTAGTAATTACTAATTCTTTAATTACAAATTAGTAATGCCAACCTCTTTATATCGGAAACAGCTCGTCAGGTGATCATTGACCATTCCGGTCGCCTGCATAAATGCATACATGATGGTCGAACCGACAAAGTTAAACCCGCGCTTTTTCAGATCTTTCGATATAGCATCAGAGATCTCGGTTTTCGCCTGTATATCGCCGTGGCTCTTCAGTTTATTGACGATCGGCTCGCCGCCGACGAAGCCCCAAATATAAGCGTCGAATGAACCAAATTCTTTTTGAACCGCGAGAAATGCCTTTGCATTTCTTACTGCCGACGCGATCTTGAGGCGATTACGAATGATGCCTTCGTTGAGCATCAATTTTGCGCATTTCGCTTCCGAGTATTTGGCGACCTTGACCGGGTCAAAATTATCAAACGCCGCGCGATAGGCATCACGTTTTTTCAAAACTGTATCCCAAGACAATCCGGCCTGTGCCCCCTCAAGCACCAAAAATTCAAATAACAATCGATCGTCATGCACCGGCACGCCCCATTCAGTGTCGTGATATGGGATATTTAGTTCGTTACTTGCCCAGGTACAGCGTTTCATAATGATCCCGGTCGCTACCGCTCGCGGTTCTGACCGTCCGGCGGTTCTAGCATTGATGTAACAACGAGTCCTTTTTCCGGTTCACGGTTGTCGTATTTCATCGTGTGCAGTTCGCGGCCGCCATAATGTGCCGTAAATCCGGTTTTTGCCACTTTTAGCTTGCTATCGTAAAAATTGTACGAACACGACGCATATATCTGACTATCGATCTCACGCGTTTTCAGCGTTTTATCGGCCTTGATCCACAGGATCGATTGCGGGCTGTCGCCGCCGCACGGGGCCATTGGGTCGGAGATCGGCGAACGGCTTTGGACGTTGGCGACGAGGTAAAGAAAGCCGTCCTTTTGGGTCGTAAACAAAACGCGATATTTATGCGGAGCCTCGCCCGGCATTGTGCCGTTGGTTCCGGCGAGGGCTTCGTCGAGATCGAAAGTGACCGAGTGCTTGCCGTTGACAAGCTTTACCTTAGAATATTTCATCGGCACGAGACGCAACTGGCCAAAGACGGCCGCGCTAAGCAGCAGCATCAGGCCAATTGAAATTGCGATTTTCCGTCTCATTGCTTCTCGATATTATTTACCATCACGTAACAACCGGGAGTGCTCTCGCCGGGCCTGTCATAAACTTTGACATCGGCGATCAGCTTAACCTTTTGTGTCCGCTCGATTATTTCGCCCTTGTCGTCTTTTATCTTAAGTCCCTTGCCCTCTTCGTAAACGTCGATCTCGCTCGCGCCTTTTCCCTTATCGATGTCAGCATTGATCGACGTTTCACTGCTCAGATCTGCCTTAAACTTGACCGGGCAATGCATCGGTTTGCCATAGCCGCTTGAGCACATCGCACTGCCGTCGTTGTCCAGATAGCCGACGACCTGGACGCGTTTTTCGTCGTTGGCCTTTTCACAAACACCTGAATATTCGACCGGCGTACCGCTGCCGCAGCGTATCGTCATCAGAAATGCGAACAAAATTAAAGAAATTTTCATTTTAGTGTCTCCTTGCGTTTTGAAATAAAGATCGTCTTTTCAATGAACGCATGTGGCACACCATTCTTGTCCTTTAGCTCCAAATTATATACCCGGTCAACCGAACGCTCGGTCGCGGCCAGCCGTTTTATCTCATCTATCTCGTCCTGCTCGAGCCTAAAATCAGCAAACAGCGTTGCCTTTCCGGGCTTTTTGAACCTTATCTTCGCCGCCTTGTCCCAGATCACATATTCCGGGCCGAGTATCCTGATCAGCATCAGCATATAGATCGCGTCGATCGCCCCGTACATGCTGCCGCCGTATATCGTGCCGACGTAATTTCTCGTTCGCCACGAAAGCGGTATTTTGACGCGAATTTCTCTGAAATCATCCGCGATATATGTCACTCTGCCGCCCGTTCCGCGATATGCCGGAAAGAGATTAAATCCCCAGCGAAAACGTCGGCTCTTGAAATTCTCGGGCATACTGTTCAGAGTGCAAGCTTTAGTTGTCTCTATGTGCACAGGATACAAGCTAAAGCTTGCACTCTGAACGCTATTAATTCCTCAACGGCTTACCGGTTTTGAGCATCGCCGCGATGCGATCCTGTGTTTTACGTTCCCCGCAGAGCGAAACAAAGGCTTCGCGTTCGAGATCGAGCAGGTAGCGTTCCGAAACCTGCGTTTTATGATTTATCGTGCCGCCCGCCATTACATGAGCGAGTTTTTTTCCGATCAATTGATCATGGTCGGAGATAAATCCGCCTTGCTTCATCATGTGCAGGGCAAGCTTTAGAGCCGCTTCGACCGGCTCACCAAGCACAGTAATGTCGGTTCGCTCGACTGGCTGTACGTATCCTGCGGCGGCTAGATTCAACACCTCTTGCTTTGCGTCCTGTATCAATCGGTCGCCGTTCATCGAGATGGCATCGCTGTCGCGAAGGAATCCGAACGAACGGCCCTCCTGCGCCGAAGTCGCGACCTTGCCCATGCCGAGGGTTTCAAATGTTTTCTTGAGAAAAGCGAGCGGATCGGCATCCGGCGCTTTTGCCGCAGCGTCCATCGCACGCATTGTCATTTCCTTAGTACCGCATCCGGCAGGGATAACGCCGACGCCGACCTCGACGAGGCCGATATATGTTTCGCCGGCCGCACGGACCTTATTGCCGTGCATAGCTATCTCGCAACCGCCGCCAAGCGTCAGGCCGTACGGGGCCGTGACGACCGGTTTTGCCGAGTAACGCAGACGCATCACGGCATTCTGCAATGCACGGACCATCATATTGATGTCGTCCCACTCTTCTTCTTGAGCCGCGAGCAAGAGCATCATGATGTTGGCTCCGGCCGAGAAATTGCCGCCCTGATTGCCGACGACAAGCCCGGTAAAATTCTTTTCCGTCTCGTCGATAGCGAAATTCATCATCCCGACCGTGTCGCCGCCGATGGAGTTCATCTTTGAGTGAAACTCAAGGCACGCCACGCCGTCGCCGATGTCGATGAGCGAAGCTCC
>Ga0209023_10004345_pt1 | contig 16214 bp, 13 predicted proteins | sample LakOneMetagenome_FD_187468 | JGI IMG/M metagenome (GOLD analysis project Ga0209023, IMG submission 187468) | Freshwater and sediment microbial communities from Lake Erie, Canada (SPAdes) (version 2) | ecosystem: Environmental > Aquatic > Freshwater > Lentic | place: Lake Erie, Canada... | reverse complement strand
CCTCCTCCTCCCGTGGCGGATTCAGGACAAATGGGGGCAGCTCCAACGCGCGCCGCAGCACGCGGCCACCGGAGCGGATGTCGACGGCCGATTTCCTGAATCCGCCACGGTAGGCCCTCGCGACGGCCCGGTGTCGCCCGGTGTCGCCCGGTGTCGCCCGGCGGGATTAGGCTCTTTCTATGAGCGGGTCGCACGCAGACAACAGCACGATGGACCACGGTTCGATGGACCACGGCAGCATGAATCACGCCGGTCACGGCGACCACGTGGGCCAATTCCGACGACTGTTCTGGATCATGCTCGTGCTGGCTGTGCCCACCATCGTGTTCAGCGACATGTTCGCGAGCATCATCGGCTACAGCCTCCCCGACATTCCGGGAATCGCATTCGTTTCCCCCGTGCTCGGAACCGTCATGTACGTGTGGGGCGGCAAACCGTTCCTCACCGGAGCGGTCAGCGAACTCAAGGCACGCGCCCCCGGCATGATGCTGCTCATTGCCCTCGCGATCACGGTGGCCTTCATCGCCTCGTGGGGCGCGAGCCTCGGTCTGCTGGACCATGCCCTCGATTTCTGGTGGGAGCTCGCGCTGCTCGTCGTGATCATGCTGCTCGGCCACTGGATCGAGATGCGCTCCCTCGCCCAGACCGGCACGGCGCTGGAATCGCTTGCAGCGCTCCTCCCCGACGAGGCCGAGCGCATCGACGGCGACGCGACCGTGATCGTGGCGCCCGCGGAGCTCGTGCTCGGCGACGTGGTGATCGTGCGTCCGGGCGGCCGCATCCCCGCCGACGGCACGGTCACCGAGGGCACGGCCGACGTGGACGAGTCCATGCTCACGGGCGAGTCCCGTGCGGTGTCCCGCGGCCCCGGCGACCACGTGGTGGCGGGCGCCGTCGCCACCGACTCCGTACTGCGGGTGCGAGTGGATGCGATCGGCGACGACACCGCCCTCGCCGGCATCTCCCGCCTCGTCGCCGAGGCACAGGCCTCGTCCAGCCGCGCCCAGCGCATCGCCGACCGGGCGGCCGGCTGGCTGTTCTGGTTCGCCCTGGGATCCGGGGCGCTCACCTTCCTCGCCTGGACCCTGCTGGGTTACCCCGATGACGCGGTCATCCGCACCATCACCGTGCTCGTGATCGCGTGCCCACACGCCCTCGGACTCGCCATCCCGCTCGTGGTGTCCATCGCCACCGAGCGTGCCGCGCGTGGCGGCGTGCTGGTGAAGGACCGACTCGCCCTGGAGAGCATGCGCCGGGTCACGAGCGTGCTCTTCGACAAGACCGGCACCCTCACCAAGGGCGAGCCCGTTGTCACGCGCGTGCAGGCCACCGGCGAGGATTCCGAAGACGAGCTGCTGGCCCTGGCCGCGTCGGCGGAGGCCGACAGTGAGCATCCGCTGGCGAAGGCGATCATCGCCGCGGCCGCCACCCGCGGTCTCACCGTTCCCCGGGCAGCCGATTTTCAAACCGAGGCGGCCACCGGCGTGTCGGCTACCGTGGGCGGCCGGCAGATCAGCGTGGGCGGACCCAGCCTGCTGCGCGCGCACGGGGCAACACGGGTGGATGCCACCGACGCCTGGTCCGCCGAGGGTGCCATCGTGCTGCACGTGCTCGACGACGACCGGGTGATCGGCGCGATCGCCCTGGCCGACGAGGTGCGCGAGGAATCCCGGCAGGCCGTGGACGCGCTGCACGCGCTCGGAATCCAGGTGGTGATGATCACCGGCGACGCCGAGGCCGTGGCGCAGTCGGTGGCCGCCGACCTCGGCATCGACCGCGTCTTCGCCGGGGTGCACCCCGACGACAAGGCCGCCAAGGTGGCCGAGCTGCAGGCCGAGGGCCGCACGGTGGCCATGGTCGGCGACGGTGTGAACGACGCCCCCGCCCTCGCGCAGGCCGATGTGGGTATCGCCATCGGTGCCGGAACGGATGTCGCCATCGCCTCCGCCGGCGTCATCCTCGCCAGCGATGACCCGCGTTCCGTCTTGTCCGTGATCGAGCTCTCCCGTGCCTCGTACCGCAAGATGACGCAGAACCTCTGGTGGGCGGCCGGCTACAACCTGATCTCGGTTCCCCTCGCCGCCGGGGTGCTCGCACCGATCGGGTTCGTGCTGCCCATGTCGGTGGGAGCCCTGCTGATGTCGGTGTCCACCGTGGTCGTGGCGCTCAACGCCCAGTTGCTGCGCCGCCTCGATCTGCGTCCCTCGGTGAGCGCGGCCGCTGTCCTCGGCGCCGACGCCCCGAAGCCCGCTCCCGTCCGGGTCTAGCCCGGGTCTAGCCCGCCCGGGTCTAGACCTCGAGCGCCCGGAACCGGCGCAGGCGCAGGCTGTTCGTCACCACGAACACCGACGACAGCGCCATGGCCGCCCCGGCGATGAGCGGGTTCAGCAGCCCGAGCATGGCCAGCGGAATGGCGGCCACGTTGTAGGCGAAGGCCCAGAACAGGTTGGCCTTGATCGTGCGGAGCGTGCGGCGGGAGAGCCGGATGGCATCCGCTGCCGCCATCAGGTCGCTGCGCATCAGGGTGAGGTCGCTGGCTTCGATGGCCACGTCGGTTCCGCTGCCCATCGCGATGCCGAGGTCAGCCGTGGCCAGCGCCACCGCGTCGTTCACGCCGTCACCGACCATGGCCACGACAGCTCCGTCGGCCTGCAGCGCGCGGATGATCTCGGCTTTCCCTGCCGGCAGCACGCCGGCCGTCACCTCGGTGATTCCCACTTCGGCGGCCACGGCTCGCGCCACCACCTCGTTGTCGCCGGTGAGCAGAATGGGTCGCAGGCCGAGGCTGCGAAAGTGTGCCACGGCGGCGGCGCTCGTCGGTTTCACCGCGTCGGACACCCCGAGGATGCCGCGCGCCCGGCCGTCCCAGGCGACGACCACGGCGGTCTCCCCGTCGCTCTCGGCCATGCCCAGCACAGCCGACAGCTCGATCGGCAGGGTAATGTCCCACTCCTCGGCGAGCCACTGCCGGCGACCCACGAGCACGAGGTGCCCGTCCACTGTGGCGCGCACGCCGAGGCCCTGCGTGGAGGCGAATGACTCCGCGTCGGGCAGAGTCCCCAGCCGCGCCCGTGCCCCGGCCGCGATCGCGACGGCGATCGGATGCTCCGAGCCGCTTTCCGCGGCGCCTGCGAAACGCAGCAGCTCGTCAACACTGCTGCACTCGGTGGCGGTTGTGGTGACCAGCGTCATGGTGCCGGTGGTGACCGTTCCGGTCTTGTCGAGCACGATCGTGTCGACCCGGCGGGTGGATTCAAGCACCTGCGGGCCCTTGATCAGAATGCCGAGCTGGGCACCGCGCCCGGTGCCCACCAACAGGGCAGTCGGCGTGGCGAGGCCGAGGGCGCAGGGGCAGGCGATGATCAGGGTGGCCACGGCGGCGGTGAACGCGAGCTCTGCCCCGCCGCCGATCAGCAGCCAGGTGGCCAGCGTGGCCAAGGCCAGCAGGATCACAATCGGCACGAAGATGCCCGATACCCGATCCGCGAGGCGCTGCACATCGGCCTTGCCGGTCTGCGCCTGCTCCACGAGACGCCCGATGTGGGCGATCTCGGTGTCGGCGCCCACCCGGGTGGCTTGCACGACGAGCCGGCCGCCGGAATTCAGGGTGGCTCCCACCACGTCGTCGCCGGGTCCGACCTCCACGGGAATGGACTCACCGGTGAGCATGCTCGCGTCCACGGCTGAGGTGCCGGAGACGACCTCGCCGTCAGTCGCGATCTTCTCGCCCGGGCGCACCACGAAGCGATCACCCACCGAAAGCGAGGAAGTGGCGACACGGGTTTCCACCCCGTCGCGGAGCAGGGTGGCCTCCTTAGCTCCGAGCTCGAGCAGGGCCGCCAAAGCTGCACCGGAGCGTCGTTTCGCCCGCGCTTCGGCATAACGACCGGCCAGGATGAAGACGGTGACAGCGGCCGCCACCTCCAGGTAGATCTCACCCGCGCCGCCGTGCGGGGACGCCGTGAAGCTGAACCCCATGGTCATGCCGACAGCGCCGGCGGTGCCGAAGAACAGGGCGTAGAGCGACCAACCGAGGGCGGCGAGCACGCCCACGCTCACCAGCGTGTCCATGGTGGCCGCGCCGTGCCGGGCGTTGGTCCAGGCCGCGCGATGGAACGGCCACGCACCCCAGACGGCCACCGGGGCGGCGAGGGTCAGGGCCAGCCACTGCCAGTTGTCGAATTGGAAGGCGGGAATCATTGAGAGCAGGGCGACAGGCACCGCGAGCGCGGCGGAGATGATCACGCGTCGACGCAGCTGTTCGACCTCGCCGTCCGCGGGGTTGTCGATCACCTCGGTGTCGGATGTCACGGGAAGGGTGGCCGTGTAGCCGGTGGCTTCAATTGTGGCAATGGCATCCGCTGCCGTGGTGCCGGCCGGCATGAACACGGTGGCCTTCTCGGTGGCGTAGTTGACAGTGGCCTCGACCCCGGGCATCCGATTGAGTTTCTTCTCAATCCGGGCCGCACAGGAGGTGCAGGTCATTCCCCCCACCAGCAGGTCGACCTGCGCGGTCGTCACGATCGGGCTGCGCCGAGGGTGTAACCGGCTTCCTCGATGGCCGCCGTGACGGTTGCGAGGTCGAGGTCGGTTGCACTGGTGACGGTGACGGGTGACGCTCCACCCTTCACGAGTTCCACGGTGACACTGTCCGCGCCGGGAATGAGCCCGATTTCTTCTTTCACACTGGCCACACAGTGACCGCACGTCATGCCCATGACCTCGTACGTAGCGGTGATGCTCATATGTCCCCTTAGTGGTGTGCCGATTTCATTCGGACCGCCATTGTCGTCAACCTCGAAGGAAGCTATCCTGAAAGCATACCCCTCGGGGGTAATGTCCGCGAAGCTTTCCGGCAACCCCGAACAACGAAACGGATGCGCAGATGACCCACCCCGATACGATGTCCCCCGAAACCGCTCCAGCCGACGCGCATACCGGTCCCCACGGCTATATCTCCAATAAGGACGATTACCTCAAGCGCCTGCGCCGGATCGAAGGCCAGGCGCGGGGACTGCAGGGCATGGTCACCGACGACAAGTACTGCATCGACATCCTCACCCAGGTTTCCGCCATGACCAGCGCCCTCCAATCCGTGGCCCTCGGGCTGCTCGACGATCACCTCAATCACTGCGTTCGGCATGCCGCCGAAGCCGGCGGAGCCGAAGCCGACGAGAAGATCAAGGAGGCCTCGGCGGCGATCGCGCGCCTCGTGCGTTCCTGACGCCGTCTCGTCTATGGCCCTTCGGCCCTATCCGTGCCGATGCCGCCGCGAGAGCATGTCAGAGTCCGGAATCAGCCGGCAGGTCGAGAGGAACACCATGATCGACGGCCCCGCAACCGGAACAGCGTTGTCCGCACCCCGCCGGGAGGCGATCCGGGTCTTCATTCTCGATGACCACGACCTCGTGCGCCGTGGCCTGCGGGAGCTGCTCGAAGGCGAGGGTTTCGAGATCGTCGGCGACACCGGGCTGGCGGAAGACGCCACCCGTCGTATTCCGGCGCTGCACCCCGATGTGTCGATCCTGGACGCCCGACTTCCCGACGGCACCGGTATCGAGGTGTGCCGGGACGTGCGCTCCATCGACCCCTCCCTGCAGTGCGTCATCCTGACCAGCTACGACGACGAGCATGCACTGCGCGGCGCGATCATTGCCGGAGCCGCCGGGTACGTGCTCAAGGAAATCCGCAGCGACGACCTGCTCGACACGATTCGGCGGGCAGCAGTCGGACAGAACCTCTTCGATCCGGCCGTCCGTGCGGAGGTCGTCCTGGGAATGGCCAACCCGCAGGACACCCGACTCGCCTCGCTCACCCCGCAGGAGCACAAGGTGCTCACCCTGATCGGCGAGGGCCTGACCAATCGGGAGATCGCCGCAGCGATGTTCCTGGCAGAGAAGACCGTGAAGAACTACGTGTCCTCGATGCTCGCCAAGCTCGGATTCCAACGCCGCACCCAAGCCGCCGTCTACGTCACCAAACGCGCCGCCACCAAATCCGCCGGCGCCCGCTGAACCGGCGTTCCGGCCCGGCACGCACAACGATCGCTCAGGCGTGAGGGCGCCCGCTGCGCGTGATGACGGTGGGACACGGAGCCTGACTGAGGACTTCTCGGCAGACCGAGCCCATCCACAAGCGACTCAGGGCGCCCCGACCGTGGCTTCCCACAACAAGCAGCTGCGCATGTGCGGCCGCGCCCAGTAGCGCCCCGGCCGGGGTGTCATCGGTGACGAGCACCTGGTGCACAACGAGGTCGGGGTAGCGGTCGGTGAGACCGGCAACGGATTCGGCCAGCACCACGCGTTCCTCCTCGAGGCGCTCCACGATGCTGCTTTCGGGGATGTGCCGAAGCACCCGTTGGGTGGGAACACGGGCCGCATACACGGCCGTCAATTCCTGTCCCGCACGGTCGGCCTCCGCAGCCGCGAATTCCACGGCGGACAGGGCATCTTCCGAACCGTCGACCCCGACGACCACGCCGAACCTGTCGTCGACGGGCAGCTGGGGGATGACCGCCACCGGGCAGGAGCTCAGGGCCGCGATCCGCAGGCTGACGCTGCCGAAGAAATCGCCGTCGAAGCCCCGCTTGCGATCGACACCCACGACGATCAGGCTCGCGTCTTCGGACAGCTCAATCAGCACATGCGCGGCTGTTCCGGTTCGCAAGGTCGCGGTCGAGGTGACGGTCGGGGCGAGCTCCGCGGCACGCGCCTCAATTTCGCGGACCAGCGCCTCCTCCTCGTCGATGATGGTGTCGTAGTACCCGTACCCCTCCGCCAGCCAGGCTGCCTGAACGGTATGCACGAGGCTCACCGGACAGTCGAGGTCTTCCGCCCTGCGCAGCGCCCATTCCAGCGCCCCGGCACTGGGCTCCAATTCATCGACTCCGACGACTATCTTGCTGACCACGGGCCTACCTCACCTTTCCGAAGGGAGTGCCGTCGCCTGACGGCGTTCCGTTGGGGCAGCCGAGCCGCCTGTCCGTAATCACTATCCCGCATGCGCACCCACCGGCATAGGGGCAGAAGTCCCGGCACCGGCTGCAGAACACCGACCGTCCCCCGGTCGGTCTTCCCGCCGTCTTCAGCGACGGCGCTGTCGAAACTCGTGCACTTAAGGCCGCCATCGCCCGCTAGCATTGCGGTCGAGTCGTACGTGTGCTGTTTTTCCGGTGGAAGGAAGAGAACGTGATTGAGAAGTCGATCGTGGCCTGGGATGGCCGCCCACCCTCCAAAGCTGCCCTGGATTGGGCCCTTGAACGTTCTTGCGGTGGTGAGCTCGTGATGGTGCGGGTCGTCGACCGCACGGGCGATTCGGCCGACTATTTCATGCCGGAGTCCGTTGCGATCACCGCACCCATCACCCTCCAGAACGACGCCGCTGCGGTGCAGGCGGCCCATCCGGGCGTGCACGTGCGGTCGGAAGTGCTGCCGGGCGATCCGATCGAGGAGCTGAAGCGCCTCTCCAGCGAGAATGCGCTCGTGGTTGTCGGCACGCACCGGCGCGACGGCCCGACGGTGCGCTACGAATGGTCGGTCGGCGCCCGGCTCGCGGGAGCGGCGAATGGTCCCGTGGCCATCATCCCCGAAAAGGACGGCGACCGTGGCACCGGTGTGGTCGTCGGCGTCGACGGATCCGCCGCCTCCAATTCCGCTGTGCGATTCGCCGCCGCCGAGGCCGATCGGAGCGGTGAAGAACTGCTCATCCTGCACGCCTGGCAGGAGCCTCTCGTCTGGCCGGAATCCGCCCTTCCCGACGCGGAATTCCTGATGTCACTTGAGGAAATCCACCAGCGACTCCTCGACGAGTCCGTCGCGCTGGCACAGACCTCGTACCCCGATATCAGCGTGCGGTCGGCGCTGGTACGCGGTGCGGCGCAATGGGCCCTGCTCGAAGCGGCCCGCGGTGCCGCCCTGCTCGTGGTGGGAAACCATGGCGTGCACGGCATCAAGCGTTTCCTGCTGGGCTCGGTCAGTCACTCCCTCGTTCTCAACATCCAGTCCCCCACCGTGGTGGTGAATGCCGCTTCCTCGCCCTGAGCGCATCCGCGGCACTCGTTTGGCAGGAGGGCACGTGGCTGAACGAGTGCCGACCGGCCCACCGAGTGCCGTGAACAGGTAGCAGCATCCGGCGCGGATCCCGATCGGCTCAAGGCCCGGGTAGGGTTTTATGCATGAGGCCTTCAACAGTGGCGCGCCACCGGTTCCTTGCCCTGGCGAGCATCGCGATCGTGGTCGGCGCTGCGCTTCTGGCCGGTTTCGGCTCTTCTGCGGCGCAGGCAGCGCCGCAGCACGCGATCACGGCGAACGACAGCCCGACACCCTTCGACCCGGGGTTGATCGTGAGTGATTACAACTTCTTCAACCCCGACGCCATGGACGAGGCCGAGATTCAGGGCTTTCTCGAGGACCGGGCCTGCGTGCGCACCGACGCCTCGCCGTGCGCCTGGGAATACCGGGAAACCACGACCGATCAACCCGCCCAGCAGACCGGGCACTGCACCGGGTACGTGGGCGCCGGCCAGGAGACAGCCAGCCGCATCATCGCGAAAGTTGCCGCGGCTTGCACCGTATCGCCGCGCGTGCTGCTCGTGCTGCTGCAAAAAGAACAGTCCCTGCTCACCCGCCCCACCGAAAGCGGTTACCTGCGCGCCACCGGGTATGCCTGCCCCGACACGGCCGACTGCGACGCGGAGTATTTCGGATTCTTCAATCAGGTGTACAACGCGGCCTGGCAGTTCCGCCAGTACACGCAGGAACCCGATCGGGCCTACCAGCGCGGTGCGGTCGACGTGGGCTTCAACCCCGATGCGGAGTGCGGGGCCAGTACCGTGAACATTCGCAATCAGGCCACTGCGAATCTGTACAACTACACGCCGTACCAGCCCAACCAAGCTGCCCTTGCGAATCCAGGACAGGAGGGTGACGGATGCTCGACGTACGGCAACCTCAATTTCTGGGCCTTCTACGAGCAGTGGTTCGGCGCCTCAGAGTCCGTGCCGTACCCGGCCGTCCTCGGCGTCTGCCTGAACTATCCCGGCGGCCAGGCCTGCTCCGCGCCCAAGCTGCTGCCCGCGCCCTGATCCGGGGTCAGGGCGCGGCTTCGACTCATCACAGGGTCTTGTGAGGTGGTTCCGGACCTCGATACTGTGAGCAACCAAGCATGTTCGATGGACGACGGGGTCCCGAGGAGAAAGAGACCTGTCCCCGCGGTTCTCACGGGCATGCTTCCCGCGAGGCACGTCACTGTCGTCGCCCCGGTTACTCGTGCGGCGGCCACGACAGCGGCGGCCAGCGGACGATACAGAGCTGCCACGACGACCAAGGAGAACACCGCATGACACTCATCATGGATGAAACCACTGCTGCCCGGTTCCTCGACCCCGAGGTCTGGTCCGGACGAATCTACATCGACGGAAACTGGGTCTCCGGTTCCGGCGGCCGGATTCCGGTGATCGAACCGGCCACCGGGGCCGAACTAGGTCACGTCGGCATCGCGACTCCGGCGGATGTGACCCGGGCAGCCGCCGGTGCGGCGGCGGCCCAGAAGGCCTGGGCTGCCACACCCCACCCGGTGCGGGCCGGCGTGCTGCGCCGAGCCGCGGCACTTCTCGAGCAGCACGCCGAAGAGATCATGGATTGGAATGTGCGCGAGGTCGGGGCCGTACCGGCGTTGGCTGGTTTCGCCCTGCACGTGGGTGCGCAGGAATGTTACGAGGCGTCCGCGTTGCCGTCGCATCCCCTGGGCCAGATCCTGTCCAGTGAAGAGCCGCGACTCTCCATCGCCCAGCGCGTGCCGGTCGGCGTTGTCGGCGTCGTGTCACCGTTCAACGTGCCGATCATCCTTGGAATTCGCGCGGTGGCGCCGGCGCTTGCACTGGGCAATGCGGTTGTGCTCAAGCCCGACCCGCGCACCGCAGTGACCGGTGGTGTGATGATGGTGCGCATCTTCGAAGAAGCGGGCCTTCCGGCCGGGGTGCTGCAGTTGGTCACCGGTGGAGCCGATGTCGGCGAAGCCATGGTCACCGACCCTCATATCCGGGTGATCGCCTTCACCGGCTCGACTCGGGCCGGCCGAGCCGTGGGCGAGCTCGCCGGCCGGCACCTCAAGCGGGCCCACCTTGAACTCGGCGGCAATTCCGCGTTCCTCGTGCTCGCGGACGCCGACGTCGACAAAGCAGTGAACCTGGCCGCGTGGGGATCCTTCCTGCACCAGGGCCAGATCTGCATGACGGTCGGGCGCCATATCGTGCACGAGAGCATCTTCGACGAGTATGTCGAGAAGCTCGCCGCGAAAGCCGATTCGCTGGCCGTGGGCAACCCGGCGACCAGCCCCGTTCACCTGGGCCCGATCATCGACGAGAACCAGCGGGATCGGGTTCATGCCCTGGTCACGGCATCCGTTGAGGCCGGCGCGCAGTTGAAGGCCGGCGGCAGCTACGAGGGGCTGTTCTACCGTCCGACGGTGCTGGCGAACTCGCCGTTGGACGCTCCGGCGTTCACCGAGGAGGTGTTCGGCCCTGTCGCATCCGTCGTGCCGTTCGCCACCGACGACGAAGCCGTGCAGATCGCCACGGCGACCGAGTACGGACTCTCGCTCGGCATCGTGACGGCGGATGCCCTCCGCGGCCTCGAGCTCGCCCAGCGCATCCCGTCCGGCATCGTGCACATCAACGATCAAACGGTCAACGACGAGGCGAATACGCCGTTCGGCGGCGTCGGTTCGTCGGGAACCGGATCCCGGCAGGGCGGCGCTGAAGCCAACATCGACGCGTTCACCGAGACCCGCTGGATCACCCTGCGCCGGGTGCCGGGCGCCTACCCGTTCTAGGACGGCGACGGCACACGGTCGGCCGCCGGCGGGCCGCTACTTCTGCAACGCCAGCGACTCGAGAAGCTCGGGGGCGCGTCGGTCCAGCCGCGCGCCTCCCCAGCGAATGCCCATCATGAAAACCACCGGGCCGAGGCTCAGCCCCACCACAAGCGCGAGCCAGCTGAAGAGCATCTGGCCCGTGGATATCGCCACAATCATCAGGACCAACTCGGGCGCGACCAGCACCGTGAGGATTCCCCAGGTGACGAAGGAAGAGACGGACATCGTGAATCCGGCCCCCGTAGGGGCTTTGAACGGGCTGTCCCCCGGTGCCGGGACGGGAAAAACCACGATGGCAGACGACAGGCTTGACAAACCGAGACCGCTCAGCAGAATCCCGATCGACAGCCCGAGGATACCGGGCAGCAGACTCCAGGAGCCTGACAACCACACGGAGGCCACCGAGAAGATGAGCACAACGGGACCGGCAAAGACCAGCACGGCGAGCGCCCGCCCGGTGCGGTCGGCCCGTCCGCTGACCCCGAGCGACATGTGCAGGGCGAAAGCCGTGCTGTCATAGGAAAGGTCGGTGTAGATGGCAAGCGCCAGGAACAGCGCCACGATCGGCGCCATCGCATTGAAGTAGGCGAGCGAATCGTTCATGGAGCTGTAGAACCACAGGAGCGCGGGCATGAGCGGCACCAGAATGAGCTGCTTCGAGTATCGCGGGTCACGGATCCAGTAGGTGAGCGCGCGGGCGAGGACGGCACCGGTCGGCGTCTCGGGGACGAAGGCGAACAGGCCCAGGTGGCCCTTGGCAGTCCTGCGCGACGCGGATCGAGCCGGTGTGACAAGCACGATGGCCAGTGCTCGCCGCCAGACCAACGCCATCACCGCAAGCGTCGCCACTCCGATGGCGAATTTGATCCCTGCCACGCCGAACTCACCGAGCGCGAGTTCCGACGGCACTGCCCACAGCGCACCGAGCGGAGTCCACGACAGCGCCTTGGCCGCGCCGGGCAGCGCGCCCTGCGCGCTGTCCATTCCGTTGAAGGCGCCGGCCACGATCGGTCCGGCCAGAAAGACCGGAATCAAGATGAGCGTGCCACCCACCTCGCGGAACCGGCGTCCCGAGGTGAATGTCGAGCTCAGGGCCGTCACCATGCGAGACCCCACCACGCAGGTGAGTGCGGCGAGTAGGGCACACCCGACGGCGACCAGGGCAATGAGCGGATCCCGCCACCACGGCGCTGCGGTCGCGACGGCTGCCACCACGGTGACGATTCCGGGGATGCCGATCACCCCCGCCAAGGTCAGTCCGATCAGCAGCTGACCCAGCGGAATGGGGAAGTTCACCAGGCGGGACGTGTCGAGCGTCTGGTCGATCCCGGAGACCACGAGGGGGACCACGATCCAACCGAGGATCGCCGCCGAGCCGCCCAGAACCACAGTGGTGCGAACGACTTCGGCCGGTGCGCCGCTCAGCGAGAACAGCGCCGTTGTGATCAGGAAGAGCAGGCCGATGGCGTAAACGGCGCCGAAGATGACGGCCACGAGCTGCCAAGGGCTGCGGCGTAGCGTGTTGCGCAACAGGAGCAGCCGCAGGACTATGAGATGTTTAACCATGCCGGCCCCTCTGCGTGGTGCCGTCCGCCGACGAGTTCCACGAACCGGTCTTCGAGGGTGGATCCGGCCCGCACCTCATCGATCGTGCCCGAGGCCAGCACCCGGCCTGCGGCGATCACGGCCACGTGGTCGCACATCCGCTGCACGAGGTCCATGGCGTGGCTCGAGACGATCACGGTGCCGCCGGAGCGCACGTAGCCCTGCAGGATATCGCGGATGTTCGCGGCCGATACCGGGTCGACCGATTCGAACGGCTCGTCGAGCACGAGCAGTCGGGGCGCGTGCACGAGGGCGCAGGCCAGTGCGATCTTCTTGGTCATACCGGCGGAGTAATCCACCACGAGGGTGCCCCCAGCGCCGTCGAGGTCGAGCAGTCGCAGCAGGTCGGCCACGCGCTCAGCCACCGTTTCGCGGGTCATCCCGGAGAGCAAGCCCGAATACGTGATGAGCTGTTCTCCGGTCAGCCGATCAAAAAGTCGCACTCCGTCGGCGAGAATGCCCACGAGCCGTTTGGCCTCGAGCGGGTTCTGCCAGACATCGATGCCCTGGATCCAGATGTGTCCCACGTCGGGACGCAGCAGCCCGGTGGCCATCGAGAGCGTTGTCGTCTTTCCGGCGCCGTTGGGGCCGACAAGGCCATAGAACGACCCCACCGGCACGTCGAGATTGATGCCGTTCACAGCCACTGTCTCGCCGAAGCGCTTGCCGAGCCCGCGAATGGAGAGCGCCGCGGCCGTGTCGCCCAGCGGCATCGGTGTGGCGGGCATCGGTGTGGCGGGCAGGGGTGTGCCGGGCGCCGCGACAGGCGGAAACGGTTGGGCTTCCATGGACTCCGGCATAGGTATTCCGTCCCTGGCTTATCGGCGACTGCGTGTGGTCCGAGTCTGCCGTGTTCTTCGGCGCCGCGGAGGACTTTCACAGAGCATAGCGTTCGGCAGAACTTTCGCACGTTCGTCATCCGGGCAGGTGGCGGCTAAGCTCACTCTCCTGAGGTGGGGCGGAAACATGGGTCGGCTGGTGCGAGTGACCTGCCTGGCGACCGCTGCCCTGTTCCTGCTCTCCAGCGTTGCCGTCGGACCACCGGCCTCGGCCGCCGACGACTATCCTTCCTGGGCCGACGTCGAGGCCGCCCGGTCAAGCGAGGCGGCCACTGCTGCCGAGGTCGAGCGCATCGGCACTGCCCTTGATTCCTTGCAGGCCCGCGCCGCTGAACTCGGCGACACGGCCGTGGCGGAGACGGCCCTGTCCGGCCAGGCCCTGGCGGCGTTCACCGCGGCGAGTGCCCAACAGACCGTGTTGACCACCCGCGCGGATGCGGCATCCGCCCGCTCCGTGGCCAGCAGCACACGCCTGGGCGCCCTCGGAGCCCAGCTGTATCGTTCCGGGGGCGGAAGCCTCGCCGCGGGGGCGCTCTTCGACGGCCGGCACGCCGACGAGCTCCTGTTCCGGCTCGGCACCCTGTCCCGGTTGACCGAGCAAGCCGGTCGCCTCACGGACCAGGCCACTGCTGAGCGCAATACGGCCGAGGCCCTGACCAGCCAGGCCGAGGTGATGACGCGCGAACGCGACCGACTGCAGGGGGAGGCCGCGGCTGCCCTGGCCGCCACTCGATCGGCGCAACAGGCAGTGGATGCGGAAGTCGCCGCGCAGCGAGCCGTCGGCGAGACCCTCTATGCCCAGCTGGCCACCCTCAAGAACTCGTCTGCGGATGTGGAACGTCAGTACCGCACCGGCGTGGTCGCGCACCAGGAATATGTTGAGCAGCAGCGACAGGCGGCGGCCAACGCTGCGGTCGCTGCGAGCGCTGCTGCCGCCGCTGCTGCCGCGAAAACGGCCGCGGGTTCAGCCGGCACCGCTCCCGCCACGGGGCAGGTTCCACGGCGGCCGCCGTCCAACGTCCCGGCGAGCATTCCGCCCGGCGGCGGCGTCGCGGATCCCGCCGGAGCCCGGAAGATCGCCGAGGCCCAGCTGCCCGCCAGAGGCTGGGCCGACGGCGAGTACGGGTGTCTGGTATCGCTGTGGCAGCGAGAGTCGGGCTGGCGCGTGAATGCCTACAATGCGAGCAGTGGCGCCTATGGAATACCGCAGTCCCTACCCGGCAGCAAGATGCAATCGGCCGGCGATGACTGGCAGACGAACCCGGCAACCCAGATCAACTGGGGCCTGGGCTATATCGCCTCCCGCTACGGCACTCCCTGCGCCGCCTGGGACCACTCCGAGGCCAACAACTGGTATTGATCCGGCGAACCGCCCCCGCACCGGCTCCGGCTCCGGCTCCGGCTCAGTCCAGGCCACTCCGGTTGTAAGTCCACGGCAGCCGACCGGTGTCCAGGCGGTGCCGACCGCCGGGCTCGTCCACGAGCGATTGGTCGTCGTAGGCCACATCGCCCGCCCAGAACAGCACAGGGCCACGCTCACTCTGCCCGAGCCGGGTCTCAAAGCGTGCCCGACCGTGCTTCGCGGCCGCCGCCACCATCTCGGCGACCGAACCGTAGCCGCTCAAGCCGTGCAGGGTCACCCAGGTCGGCGCGATCAGCGTCAGCACAGCGGATGCATGTCGCTCCAGCGCGGTCTCCGGCCGAAGCCATGCGTAGTCAATGACCTCGTCCTGGGCCAGCACGACGTCGTCGCGGGGTGCGGTGGTGAGGTAGAACCAGGTGCGCAACCGCTTGGGTACGTTCAGCGGGGGGATCCACAGCGCGGTCGGCACGAGGGAATCGGCAGGTACGGTCAGACCGGTCTCCTCGCGCACTTCGCGAACGGCGGCTCGGCGGGCCGCCAGCTCTTCCGCATGCTCGCCCCGGCCGTCAGCGTCGACACCGGATGCCGCGGCATCCATGGTCAATGCGTCCTCGGGGTCGACGCCGCCGCCGGGAAACACCCACGCGCCGGCGAACGATCCGCGGTGCCGGGGCCGCTCGAGCAGCAGGACTTCGGGGCCGTCCCGGCTGTCACGCAGCAGGACAACCGTGGCGGCCACTCCGATCGGCGCCGGGGTGGTCGGTGCATCTCGCGTCATCGCGTGTCCTCCGGTGTCGGTTCGTGCAGGCCCTCCTCACCCTAATGCGCGCTTCGCAGCGGTACCGGAGGCGAACGTCCCAGGAGCGTAGGCTGGAATCATGTCGGAGCGTACCTCAGGTGCCACGAGGGCATCGTCGGACTTCGATTCAGGAAGCAGTGACCCATTATGAAGGCAGCACGTTTTCACGGTCCAGCAGACATCCGCATTGAAGACATCCCCGAGCCCACGCTGCGCGCGGGTGCCGTTGCCATCGACGTGGCCTGGTGCGGCATTTGCGGGACCGACCTGCACGAGTACCTCGACGGCCCGATCTTCGTTCCGGCCGAGGGGCACCCGCATCCGCTCTCGCATGAGGAAGCACCGGTCACCCTCGGACACGAGTTCTCCGGCACGGTGACCGCCCTCGGCGACGGCGTGACGAATCTCGCCGTGGGCGACAATGTTGTGGTCGAGCCCTATTTCGTCTGCAACGAGTGTGCCCCGTGCTTGGCCGGCAATTACCACCTCTGCATCAAGATGGGCTTCATCGGCCTCGCCGGCGGCGGCGGTGGCCTGAGCGAGAAGGTCGTCGTCGACCGGCGCTGGGTACACGCGATCGGCGACATCCCCCTCGATGAAGCGGCCCTGATCGAACCGCTGTCCGTCGCCCACCACGCCTTCGTGCGCAGCGGTGCGAAGGCCGGTGACGTGGCCCTCATCGGCGGTGCCGGCCCGATCGGGCTGCTGGTGGCGGCGGTGCTCAAGGCCGAGGGCC
>Ga0209023_10004344_pt1 | contig 16215 bp, 13 predicted proteins | sample LakOneMetagenome_FD_187468 | JGI IMG/M metagenome (GOLD analysis project Ga0209023, IMG submission 187468) | Freshwater and sediment microbial communities from Lake Erie, Canada (SPAdes) (version 2) | ecosystem: Environmental > Aquatic > Freshwater > Lentic | place: Lake Erie, Canada... | reverse complement strand
TGGCCCAGGGCCAACGTTTCGTCCGCGCCATGGGCGGCGCCGCGCGCGTGCTGGCCGAAGGCCAACGCGCTTTCGACGCCGGCGACTATCGCTGGGCCGCTGAAGTGCTGGATCATCTCGTCTTCGCCGAACCCACCAACACCCAAGCCCGCGCCTTACTCGCACGCACCGAACGCCAGCTCGGCTACCAGCAAGAGAGCGCCATCTGGCGCAACATGTACCTCTCCGGCGCCAACGAACTCGAACACGGCGTCACCACGCATGCGAGTAGCGCCGTCGTCGCCGATCTTGTGTCGCAAACGCCGACGTCGCAGATCCTCGATCTCCTCGCCGTGCGCCTCAATCCCGAGCATCTCGGCACGCGCAGCTTCCGCTTCAATCTGGTTTTCCCGGATCGCAACGAAAGCTTCGGCGTCAGCATCGCCAACGATGTGCTGGTCTATCAAGCTGGCGTCGCGCTACGCGACGCGCCCACCATCACCGCCCCACGCCCCGTCTTCCTGCAAGCGCTCGCAACGCAACACATGGTGCAAGCCGTGCTCGGCGGCCAAATCCGCATCACCGGCGATAGAAGCGCACTCGCGGGCTTGGGCGACGTGTTCGACAACCCCGATCCAAACTTCCCGATTGTGACGCCCTGACGCTCACGCCCGTTTGCGGAAGATCACGTCGAACGCCGGCGCCCAGTGCGCGCCTGCATCTCTCGACAGCACCGCCGACTCTCGGACGGCGTCACCCTCCGCGCGCCACGTGATGCGTTGCCGGACGGTCGTGCCATCGTGCAGATGCGCGTCGCCCTCAAGCACGAGCGCGCCGTCGTGCAGTTCGCCCCACAGCACCATGATTGAGCCGCGATTGGTGAGCCACGTCTGCTGCCACTGCCGGCGAACCGGGTCGAAGCTAAGAATGCTGTCGCCGACGAGCCCATCCGACTGTTCGTAAAGTTCGTGCAATGCGCAGCCGCCAACGATCGGTGTTACCTGCGCACGCGCGATCGACGGACTACTCGGGCCTTCAGTTTCGAACGTGTCCCAGTCACCGATCCAGAAATCCAGCTGCCGGTAGTCAGGCGCGCTGCAGCGCGCTGGAGCAGGAGTGTCTGCTGCCGCGCTGGCTGCGGCGGGTACGCTGCAAATGAGAGCGATCACGGCCAGTGCACTGCGAATGCGCTGGAACGGGTACGTGGAGTGCATGGGAATGGTGCTCCGGTTCGCCCGGTTCGGGCTCAGAGGAAGCTTAAAGGCCTCGCGCGCACCGGGCTCGCCACCTTCGGACATGAAACCTGCCCGCATTTCCTAATCGCTACGCATTGATGCGTGAACGCTATGGGACGTTTTTCTATCAATAAGTCCTGCGCTGCGTCCGATTGCGGCGGGCGCTTTATGTCGACTGCTGTGGCAGCGTGACTAGTCGATAAACTCCGTACAACGCGATGCCTGCCCCCACCAGTAGACCAATTCCGTTCTCCGTCAGGAACGACGTTGCATCAGTGAGGAAGTAGGGTGCTCCGAGGTTGAAGAGGATGTTTGACAGGTGACTGTCGTCAGCAGCCCACCACGAAAATAAAACGACTGCTAGCCCGATGAATATCCATCGAAGCGCGTTGCGTCGGGTCATTGCAAACATGCCAGATAGCCTATGCCAAAAAGCCGTTGTCGTCGCACCGGCGACAGGTGGCTGTTGCGGGATAGGAGAGTTCGCGGACCGTAACTCGGGATCACTGACGCCGTTTGACTTGCGCATTCTAGCTAGTTCAGCGTCTATTTCCTGATCAGTGGGGGCTCTTTTTTCGATCTTTCCACCGCGCACCATTACGATAACTGCGCCCACTCCAATGAACACACCGACATTCCAAACAAAATCGCCCCCCAGCGCGACTGCGATATCCTGGACGGGTACGCGTTGAAAAACGCCGACGCCGCCAAGCAAGAATACGGAAAGTACCAGCGTCAGGAGGCCCACACACAGGCCAAAGAACAATAGAAAGCCCCAGCTGGGTCTGGACCAAAGCATGACCCAGCCGATGATCGGCAACATCGTTGTCTCCCACTCGCCCCTGAATGTCTGTTCGAACAACCTAGCATGGTGCTGCTCGGCGACCAGATCACGACGAGCGCGCGGCGACAGTCGCCTGCCACAGCAGCGCCCATCTTCCACCCGCCAGAATCGCCGCTAATCTCCGCCGCCGATGCCGCTTCTCTCCAACCCCGCGCCCCGCGAGCCGCGCCCGCCGCGCAAAGCGCGCGCGACCGCGCCGATGCCGGCGCTGGCTATTGTGGAGAATTGCGTCGAAGCCAAACTCGCCGACACCCGCGTTACCGCCACGCCCGAGGGCGCGCTCTGGATCGCGGAGTCCAAAACACTGATCGTCTCCGATCTGCACTTGGAGAAGGGCAGCGCCTTCGCCATTCGCGGTCAGATGCTGCCGCCGTACGACACGCACGCAGCGCTAATGAAGCTCACCGACCTGATGCTGCGCCTGCAGCCCGATATCATCGTCTCGCTCGGCGACTCCTTCCACGACGGCGGTGGCCCCGCGCGCATGGACGCGCGCGATCGCGATCTGCTCAAGTTGCTGATGTCGCGCTGCGATTGGATTTGGGTCGAAGGCAATCACGACGGTAAAGCGCCCGAAACGCTCGGCGGCGCTGTGCGCGACGTGTTGCATATCGGCTCACTCGTCCTGCGCCACCATCCAACCGCCAGCGCCGCGCCCGGCGAGATCGCCGGCCACTTGCATCCATGCGCGCGCGTTCACGGCCGCGGCCGCAGCGTGCGCCGCCGCTGCTTCGCTTTCGACGGGTCGCGTCTCGTCATGCCCGCCTTCGGCGCTTTCACCGGCGGCCTCAACATTCATGACAAAGCCTTCGCGCCGCTCTTCCCCGATGGCGCCATCGCGCTGATGCTCGGCAAAGATCGCGTCCTACCCGCGCCAATCGAGCGGCAACTCGCCGACTAAATGTGCCGCAGCACCGTCGCGAGCGGGATCAGCAAGCACACCAGCATCGCGCCGCCGGTCAGCACGCGCCGCAGCAGCGGATACCAGGCCGGCGCACCCGCATCGATCGCGCTGCGCTGATCCCAGATCATCTGCACCGCAAACAACCCAGCAAAGATCGAAGACGCGCCCAGCACGTACGGCACGTAGAGCGTAAACAGCGTCAGCGCCCAACCGCCCAACACCGGCAGCGCGCTAAACAACAAGCGCCGTCCGTCCGGCGCGTCCGGCGCACGCATGATCTCGAACCCGCAGCGCACGCCGCCGAGAAACGAAAGCAGTGCCGACGCATAAATGCTGAAACTCAGCGCGCCCAAGCGCGCCGTATCTGTATGCGCTGAGAGCGAAACCAGCGCGGAAATCGCCAGCGGCGCTAGGCCAAGAAACCCAAAGCGCAACGCGGCGCGCGGCAGAAAAGGTGGACGCTCATAGCTCACGTACGCCGGAATATGAGCGACGCGATCCATCCTGCCAACATGGCGATCGCAACCGTCACCAGCCCGTAGAGCCAGGAGAACGACGTCGCCAGGTCGTGGATGGTGCGTTCAAAGCCCACGCGCGAAATCGTGATCGGAATCCGCTGCGAAGAAATCAGCCGTCCGTCGCGGAAGAGGTAGGTGTCAGCGTGGTAGCGCGCGATCGGCGCGTTCGCAGGCAAGCGCACCACCGCGCGGAACAAGCCGCCCTGGTACATCGTCAGCCCGCCGCGTTGCTCCGCAATCGCGCGACCCGAATACCATTGGTACAAACCCTGGCCGCGCCGCAGCCGCACCAAAGCCGCGCGATAGGGCGCAGGATCAAGATCACCGGTGCCGCTCGCCAACTCAGCCGTCGCCGCCGGATCGAGCCCGTTGCGATAAATCGATTGCCCCGTCGTGATCTGCCCAATCGGCCGATTGCTCAGCACTGCGAAGAAGGATGGCGCGCGACCGAAGCGCACCGGATCGCCGTTCACCCAAAGGCCAAACACGCGCCGTTTGCGCATTACTGTCACCGGCGCATCCGGCCCGCGCACCACGACGACAATATCGCCCCGCCCGCGCCGGTCCGGGTTGACGCCAAACACCGTGACGTACGAGCCGCGATAATCCGAGCTCACTGTGATCTGCTCTTCGGCAACCGCCGCCGGCAGATCGTTGCCAATGTTCGCCGGTTGCTGCGCGCTCGCTGTCGTCGCTGCCGCCAATATCAACGCGGATATCAACAGGGCTCTCACAGCAAACCGCCCCCGAGCACGTACGGCTCAATGGGAGGGATGACGATATCGAGCAGAAACTTGATGCTCGCCGCCATCAGCAGTGCGCCCAGGATCGCGCGCAGATGTTCGCTTTTCATGCCTGCGCCAATGCGCGCGCCAAACTGTGCGCCGATCACGCCACCAAGCATGAGCACGGCCGCCAACACCAGGTCCACCGTCTGCGTCGCCGCCGATTGCATCACCACGATCAGCGACGCCACCACCAGCACTTGAAACAAGGATGTGCCGATGACCACATTGGTCGGCATGCGCAGCAAATAGATCATCGCCGGGATGACGATGAACCCGCCGCCAATTCCCATGATCGCCGAAAGCGCGCCGATGCCGAACCCGATCAGCAATGGCGGGATCACGCTGATGTAGAGCCCCGAACGCGGAAAGCGCATGCGAAAGGGCAGACGGTGCGCGATGGTTTTCAGCGGCCGCCGCAGTACCGAAACGCCGGCGGATCGTCGCCCGCGCCACACCGAGTAGCTCTCCCACAGCATCAGCGAGCCGACGCCGGAGAGCAGCAGCAGATACAAAATCGAGATGATCAGATCGAGCTGACCTAGCCGCAGCAGCTTCTCGAACAACCACACGCCGCTGGCGCTGCCGCCCACGCCGCCAACCGACAGCAGAATCCCCATACGCCAGTCGACGGCCTTGCGTCGTGTTTGCGTCATGATGCCCGAGAACGACGTCGCCGCGATCTGACTTGCGCCCGTCGCCACCGCCACCGGCGCCGGCACGCCGAGAAAAATCAGCGACGGCGTCATGATGAAACCGCCGCCGACGCCCACCATGCCGGACACAAAGCCGACCATCCCGCTCACCAACAAAAGGAGCAGCACGTTCACCGGCATTTCGGCGATCGGCAGATAAATCAAAGTCTAGCTCGGAAGCTGAATTGGGGGCGGTTCCGCCCACGACCTTATGGTCAGCGTTGCGCCGAAGAGCAACGCTGACTGAAGGTCGCGCAGTGTTGAAAGTGTTAGGCCGCCGGGCGCGCCCACGGACGTGGGCCAAACTCGCCATTGGCGACGGCGCTGCCGGCGCGCGGACGGAACGATTGCGCACGCGCCTGCGCTTGCTGCACCTGCGACGGGGCAAGTTGACCTTGCAGCGCCGTCGCGCGCGCGCCGGCGTCTTGGTCGCCCTGACGGGCCGCAACCAGGAACCAGAACAACGCTTCCGAAGCGCTCGCGTTTACGCCACGGCCCTGCTGGTAGAGAACGCCCAGATTGTACTGGCTGTCTGCAACACCAAGCTCCGCCGCTTGGCGGAACCAACGGAACGCCGCCGCTTCGTCCAGCGGCGCACCTTCGCCGCGTGCGAAGTACACACCGAGATCGTGCATGGCGCGGCGATTGCCCGCCGCAGCCGCGCGTTCCGTCCATTGCCGCGCGATCGTCAGATCGGCGGGCACGCCTTCGCCGCGTTCGTAGATCTTCGCCAAACGATACTGCGCCATCGCGAAGCCGCGATCGGCAGCGCGGCGGAGCAGGGTGGCGCCCTCTTGTGAACGGCCGGCGGCCAAACGCTGTAATGCGAGTTCGTATTGCGCGGTCAGATCGCCGCCTTGCGCGGCGGCTTCCAGCGATTGCGCGCGTGGCGCGAGCGGCCCCGCGACAACCGCACTTGCCGGCGAAGCCGTTGCACCGTTCTGCGCGACTGGCGCAGCGCTCGAAGCAGGCGCGGTTGCTGTCGGCGCTGTTGTGCTGTCCGTCGCAACCGGTTCTGCGGGCGCTTCCGCGAAAGGATCTTGCGGCGCACTGGCGCTTGGCGCGACCGCTTGTGGCGCGGCCGGCGGCGGTTCAGCGGCCGGCGCTGGGCTGCCGTGATGTGCACCGAAATACTTGGCGCCGCCGATCAGCGCGACCGCGATCAAGCTCGCGGTGCCCCAAAGGATGACACGGCTCGAACCGCGCAAGCTCAGCTGTGGCGTCTCTCCCGTTGTGTCCGCTTTGACGCGCGCCGCCTTGGGCTCGCGCACCTTCTTGGCTGGCTTGGCCGTTTGTTGTGACTGCGCCTGCGCCGCTTTGCGGGCGTTGGCGAGGTAGTCGTTCTTGCCGGGCGGCAGCGGCGGCTCAACATCAAGGTCGAGCGCTGCCAAGTTTTCGATCGGCGCCAGATCATCGAGTTCTGGCATGTTGCCCAGCGGCACGTCGGCGGCAGCAGTCGGCGCCGGCGTCGCAGGCGCAGCGTCGGCCAGCGGCGTATCAGGCGACCAGAACGGATCGTCGTCCACATGCGGCGCCGACACCGTCTCAACGAAGTCACCGAGTTCATCTTCGACCAACAGATCGTCAGTCGACAAATCCGCCGTCTTGTATTCCGGCGGCGGCGTGAACGGCGCCTCGTCTTCCGGCTCGGCTTCGAGCAGATCGTCGATCTCTTCGGCGAAATAGATGTCGTGCTCGTTCGACGTGGCCGTGAGCGGCGGTGTTTCCGTCGCAGTCAGTGGCGGCAGCGGCGCGGCGCGCGTCGGTTGCGCCGCCTCAAGCGGCGACACATGCGGCTCGGCTTCGATATCACCGAACATCGGGAAATCGTCGAACCGGCGCGCTGGCGTGGGGATCGCGTCGTGATGCACCGGCTCATCACCCGGCGCACCGCGCGCGCTCTCGAACATTTCCAGCTTGTTGGCGACGCTCGACACTGCCTTCTGCACCGGCGTGATCGCCTCGACCGAATGCTCTTCGACCTCAGCCAAGCGCTGCATCATCGAATTGATGGCTTCGTTGACGCGTTGGCCCGCGCGCTCTTCGCTGTCGATCATGCGCTCGCCTAGCTCGCGAGCGAGCTGATCTTGGCGCTGATTGAAGCGATCGGCCACGCGCGCAACTTGCTCGCCCACATGTTCGATGGCTTGCGCGCTGCGGGTCTCAACCGCGCCGACGCGCTCCTCCAGCCGCTCGGAGAGGCGGCCAACTTCAAGCCCCATGCGATCGAACGCCGCCGCTTCGCGGCGTTCAATCTCATCGAAGCGCGTTTCCAGGGTCGCCGCCATGCGCGACAGTTCTTCGCGCACAGCAGACGCCGCCGCGTCGTCATTGCGCGACTCCACGGAGCGCAAGCGCTTATCGACGGTCTCCGACATCCGCTTGATCTCAAGCGAGATGGCTTCAATCGTTTGTGCCTGGCGGCGCTCAGCGGCGGCCAAGCGGCGGTTCACGTCCGCCAACGCGCCGTCAACGCCGTCGCCGCCTTGCAGCGCTTCGGTGAGTTGCGCGGCGAGATCTTCGCGCACGCTCTGCGCCATGCCTTCGAGCTTGTGCTCGAGCATCGCGCGCATTTCTTCCGTGCCTTGCGCGCCGCCGGCCTGTTCAACTTTGGCGCCGAGCGAGGAGACGGTTTCTTCCAGCGTGCGGATCGCGGTGTTCGCGGTCGATTCCGTTTCCGCCAAACGCGCCGTCAAACGCTGCAGCGTTTGATCCAGCGACTTCACCGCGCCGTCGATAGCGTCGACCTTGCCGTCGCCACGCGAGGCTTCGATGCCGGCGAGGCGGCGCTCGAACGCGTTCAGCGCTTCATCGACAGGGCTTGTGTCTTTGCTTTCAAGGGCTGCGAGGCGCTCGCTGATATCTTGCTGCTGCTGGCGCAGATCGCTGAGATCAATGGAAGCGCCGCCGGTCGAGGCGCCGGCGATCTCTTCGACTTGCTTGACGCGCGCTGCCAAGGTGAGCTGCGCATTGCGCAGATCGGCGATGGCCGCGCCGGCGGCCTGACGCAAGCCAGCCGTGGTTTCGCGTGTGCCGGCTTCGACGCGCTCGATGCGGCCGATCAAAGCGCCTTGCTCGCTCTTCAGCTGATCGACGCTGCCGACGCGCTTGGCGATCTCGCCTTCAAGCCGCACGACTTCTTCCAGCAACGCTTCGCGAGTGCCGCGCGTTTCGTTGGCGGCCTCAGCAACAGCGGCGGCGATCGAACGGCGCGTAGAGCTTTCGGTTTCCGCCAGCCGCTCGCTCATTTCTGTTTGCAGACGGCGCAGTTCAGCGACAGCGTCGGCAGAGGCGGCGGCCGCTTGACGTGCTGCTTCTTCCGCGACGTTGCGCGCCTCTGAAAGCGTTTGCGACATCGCCGTATCGCGATCGCCAATCTCGCGCGTCAAATACGCGGTTGCCGCATCAGCGCGACGCGCAACTTCTTCAGCAACGGCGACTTGGCGTTCCAGCCGTTCCTTCACGCCGGTGACTTGTTCGACCTTCCCGCTCAGCGTGTCGCCGGCCGCGCGAAATTGTTCGAGCGCTTCAGCAATGCGCGTTGAAGCTTCGTTGGACGCGGCCTCCGCGTCATCAATGCGCGCAGCAAGACCAAGCACCGAGCGATCGATCGTTGAGACAGCGCGATCCAAACCAGTGACAGCGAGTTGCGTGCGGCGCTCTATGGATTCAAGGCGCTGGGCGATGCGCGTTGAATCCGTACCGCCGCGCTGCGCGCCGCCAACTTGCCAATCTTCGCCTTCGTCGTCCGCCGGCGGCGGATTGACATTGTAGCGTGTGAGACGCGGCGTGCGCGGTTGCGCAGGCGTTTGCGCCTGCGGTTGTTGCTGCGCGGCGCCTCCGCCACTCGCGAGCGCGTGATTCAAATATTCGCCGAGAGTCATGCCCTGACGAGCCGCGGCTTCGCGCGCCGCTTCTCGCAACTTCGGGTCGATGCCCTTCAAGCTCCAATTTTGCGCGCCGCTCATTTACTCGCCCTCGCCGCGTTGGATCCGCGCAACTCGCCGGATCACGCCCAACCCCGAAGACGAAATTCGAAAGATTCGAGAATCGCCCACGACTTTGCAGTGTCGATGAAAGCGGACGGCGTGTTAATGCCGCGTAAAATGGTGAACGAGGAAGAAACCATGACTGACACCCCAAGGCATTTCGGACCCGAAATCCAAGGCGCGGTTTATCTGCGTGGTTTGAGCGGCGCGAAGCCCGACATCCCGACCAACTTCGTTGGACTCGAAGCGCAAGCGCAACAAAAGATGTCGCCCGAAGCGTGGGCGTACACCGCCGGCGGCGCAGGTTTGGAAAGGGCAATGACCGCCAATCGCACGACGTTCGATCGCTATCCGATCGCGCCGCGCATGTTGGGCGGAGCAGGCGTCCGCAATCTCGCAACCGAAATGTTCGGCGCCCGCGCCGCCGCGCCAATCTTCTCTTGTCCCATCGGCGTGTTGGAAATGATGCACCCGGACGGCGACCTGGCGGTGGCGCGCGCCATGGCGCGGCTCAAACTGCCCATGACGATCTCGAGCCAAGCCTCGTTTCCGATGGAAGAGATCGCCAAAGCCAACGGCGACGGCGATCGTTTCTATCAATTGTATTGGGGCAAATCCGATGCGCTGGCGGAAAGCTTCGTCAAACGCGCCGAAGCCATCGGCTGCAAAGCCATTTTCATTACGCTCGACACGACGATCTTAGGCTGGCGTCCGCGCGACCTCGATATCGGCTACATGCCGTTCCTCAGAAGCCAAGGCATCGCGCAATACACATCCGACCCCGTGTTCCGCGCCATGCTTCCGCAAACGCCGGAAGAGAATAAGCAAGCCGCCGCGTTTCAATTTACGCAGATATTCTCCGATCCGAGTCTCGATTGGGCGCGCATCGCCAAGATCAGATCGTGGACGAAACTTCCCGTCATTCTCAAAGGCATCATGCGCGCCGACGACGCCGAGAAAGCTGTCAGCGAAGGCTATGATGGGATCTACGTCTCCAACCACGGCGGCCGCCAAGTCGATGGCGGCATCGGCGCGCTCGACGCTCTGGCGAGAGTAACCGCCGCCGTGAAGGGTCGCGTGCCCGTACTGTTCGATAGCGGCGTCCGCTGCGGCGCCGACATCTTCAAAGCCCTAGCGCTGGGCGCCAACGCGGTCGGTATCGGCCGTCCTTATGTCTACGGGCTGGCACTGGGCGGCGACGCCGGCGTTCAAACGGTATTGGAATACCTGTTAGCCGAGCTCGATATCACCATGGCGCTTAACGGCTGCGCGGAGGTTGCGGCCATCAACCGGGACATACTGCAGATTGCTTGAAGTTCAGTGACGGCCCCGTCAACTTTGATTGACGTTGGCGTCAACGGAAGCTATCACAGCGGCCTTGGGCGTCTGTCTGCGTGGGGTACCGCCATGACTAAAGTCGATCGCACCTACACCATCTCTCAATTGGCTCGGGAATTCGAAGTCACGCCCCGGGCGCTTCGCTTCTACGAAGACAAGGGCCTGCTGACGCCGCGTCGCGACGGTATGAACCGCGTCTATTCCTATTCCGACCGTGGCCGTCTGCAGATGATCCTGCGCGGCAAGCGCGTCGGCCTTTCGCTCATCGAGATCAAAGAGATCCTCGATCTCTACAAAGTCGACGAACGCGCGCAGGCGCAGACCATGCTGAAGCGCTTCAAAGCGCGCATCGTGGCGCTCGAAGCCCAACGCGAAGACATCGATGCGGCGATCGAGATGCTGCACGACTACACCGGTAAGATCGAAGAGTTCCTGTCGAAGCCCGCCGCACCTGCTGCGATGGGCGCGGCGCGCGCTTTCGAAGAAGAAGCCAAGAAGCGTCTCGAAGACGCTCACTAAAGCGAGTACGGAAAGAGGCGTGAAGGCGTGGAGCGAGCGCTCCGCGCCTCGCCCTAATTTCCACGCCCTCGCTGCGGAGGATTGATGCCGACCTACACCGCGCCACTTCGCGAATATCGTTTCCTGTTGAAGGACGTGCTCGACTATGAGCGCTATTCCAATCTGCCGGGCTTCGCCGACGCGCCGATGGATCTCGTCGATCAAGTGCTCGAAGAGGGCGCCAAGTTCTGTGAAGGCGTGCTGGCGCCGCTGAACAAGGTCGGTGACGAACACGGCTGCAAGCGCGCCGACAATGGCGACGTCACGACGCCGCCGGGCTTCAAAGACGCCTACAAGCAATTGGTCGACGCCGGCTGGCCTGCGCTCTCAAGCGATCCGACCTACGGCGGCCAAGGCATGCCGCACGTTGTCGGCCTCGCCTGGAGCGAGATGGTCTCGTCCGCCAACATGGCCTTCGGCATGTATCCCGGTCTCAGCCACGGCGCCTACGAAGCGATCCATCGCCACGGCAGCGACGCGCAAAAACAGATGTATCTGCCGAAGCTCGTCACCGGCGAATGGACCGGCACCATGAACCTGACCGAGCCGCACTGCGGCACCGATCTCGGCATGTTGCGCACGAAGGCGATCCCGCAGGCCGACGGCAGCTATCGCATCACCGGCCAAAAGATTTTCATCTCCGCCGGCGAGCACGATCTCGCGTCCAACATCATTCACTTGGTGATCGCGCGCATCGAAGGTGCCCCGCAGGGCACCAAAGGCATCTCGCTCTTCATCGTGCCGAAGTTTCTCGTCAACGACGACGGCTCGCTCGGCAAACGCAACGGCGTTGTCTGCGGGAAGATCGAAGAGAAGATGGGCATCCACGGCAATTCGACGTGCGTGCTCAATTACGACGACGCCACCGGCTATCTCGTTGGCCAGGAGAACAAAGGCCTCGCGGCCATGTTCGTGATGATGAACGTCGCGCGCTTGGGTGTTGGCCTCCAAGGCCTAAGCCAATCGGAAGTCGCCTACCAAAACGGCGTCACCTACGCGAAGGATCGCCTGCAAGGCCGCTCCATCACCGGCGCGAAAAATCCGAACGGCCCCGCCGATCCGATCATTGTCCACCCCGATATCCGCCGCATGCTGATGGACGCCAAAGCGTTCAACGAAGCCGCGCGCGCTTTCGCGTTCTGGACCTCGATCTACGGCGATCTCTTGCACGCTTCGCCCGACGAGGCCGTGCGCCAGAAGGCCGACGATTACATGGCGCTGATGACGCCGGTGATCAAAAGCTATCTGACCGACAAAGGCTACGCCAACGCCACCAATTGCCAGCAAATCTTCGGCGGCCACGGCTACATCGAAGAGCAGGGCATGAGCCAGTTCGTGCGCGATGCCCGCATCGCCATGATCTACGAAGGCGCCAATGGCATTCAGGCGCTCGATCTCGTCGGCCGCAAGCTCGGCGCCAACGCCGGTCGCGCGATCTTCTCGTTCTTCAATGAGATCGACGAATTCGTGCATGCCAACGAAGACGACGCCGATTTGAAGCCGTTCATCGAAGGTCTGCAAAGCGCCAAGGCGCAGCTGCAAGACGGTTCAGCCTGGCTGATGCAAAACGGCCTGCAGAATTTCGACAATGCCGGCGCCGCCAGCCACGACTTCCTCAATCTCTTCGGCATCACCGCGCTCACCTACATGTGGGCGAAGATGGCCAAGGCCGCGCTTGTCGCGAAGAAGAACGGCGCCGCCGCCGATCCGTATTACGATACCAAGCTCACTACCGGCCGCTATTTCCTTGCGCGCATTCTTCCGGATGCGGCCGCGCACCTCACTAAGCTTAAGAGCGGCGCGGCGCCGGTGATGGCGCTCACGGCCGAGCAGTTCTGATGGCGGGTTACACCGCCACCATCCGCTGGAAACGCGGCGATGCGGTGTTCACCGACAACAAATACTCGCGCGCGCACGATGTCGTCTTCGACGCGCCGCTGACGATCCAAGGCTCATCATCGCCGCACGTCGTGCCGCGCCCCTACTCGCGCGATGACGCCGTCGATCCCGAAGAGATGCTCGTGGCCTCGCTCTCATCCTGCCACATGCTCTCGTTTCTCTGGGTCGCTTACAAAGCCGGCTTCGTCGTGGATTCCTATGAGGACACTGCAGAAGGCGTCATGTCCAAAAATGACGCCGGTAAGGCCTGGGTCAGCAAAACCACGCTGCGTCCGCAGATTGCCTGGGGTGGCGAGCGCAAGCCGAGCGCTGATGAACTCGCGACGCTGCATCACCACGCGCATGAAGAGTGCTTCATCGCCAATTCCTACAAAGGCGAGGTGATCGTCGCATGAGCCAACTTGAAACCAAACGCACACAACGCGCCGCCGCCGATGCACGTCTGCGTGAGCTCAGCCAGGACGCTATGCACGGCGAGCACGATGCGTTCGGCATGGAGCAGATCAACGAAAAGATCGGCGCCGTGAAATCGGAGATCGAGCGGCTCGACAACGAAATTGCTGAGCTGGAAGAAAAATAGTTTGCCGCGCTGCGTCCAGCCCGGGCGCAGCGGTCAGCGGAGTAGGCGCGTCGCGCCAGGGACGACTCCGGTCCCAACAGGGTGCGAAAGCGGCGCGTGATCGCGTCGCCATTTGGAGTGAAGACTATGGCTGAAGCCTATATCTATGACGCGGTTCGCACGCCGCGCGGCAAAGGCAAAGCGAACGGCTCGCTGCACGAGCAAACGTCGCTGCAATTGGCGACGCAGGTGCTCGAGGCGATCCGCGATCGCAACAACCTCGACACCTCGAAGGTCGACGACGTCGTCATGGGCGTGCTGTCGCCGATCGGCGAACAGGGCGGCAACCTTCCGCGTATCGCCGTGCTGAATGCCGGCTACGCGCAAACCGTCGCCGGCACGCAGGTCGAGCGCTTCTGCGCTTCAGGCCTCGAAGCCTGCAACATCGCCGCCGCGAAAGTGAAATCCGGCGAAGCCGATCTCGCCATTGGCGGCGGCTGCGAAAGCATGAGTCGCGTGCCGATGGGATCGACCGGCGGCTCGTGGGCCACTGATCCGTCGATCGCGATGAAGTCGTACTTCACGCCGCAAGGCGTCTCGGCCGACGCCATCGCCACCAAGTACGGCTTCTCGCGCACCGATCTCGACCAATACGCGGTGCAATCCCAACAGCGCGCAGCGCGCGCCTGGAAGGAAGGGCGCTTCAAGAAGTCGATCGTGCCGGTGAAGGACCAACTCGGAGTCAATCTGCTCGATCACGACGAATTCATGCGTCCCGAGACGACGCTGCAATCGCTCGGCGCGCTTGAACCTTCATTCAAAGTTCAAGGCGAAGTGATGCCCGGCTTCGACGGCGTCATTCAGCAGCGTTACCCGGAAATCGAGAAGATCGATCACGTCCACCACGCCGGCAATTCGTCGGGCATCGTTGACGGCGCCGCAGGCGTGCTGATCGGTTCGAAGGAAATGGGCGAAGCGCTTGGCCTGAAGCCGCGCGCGCGCATTCTCGGGGGCGCGTCGATCGGCTCTGAGCCGTCGATCATGCTCACCGGTCCTGAATTCGTCACCGCCAAGCTGATGAAGAAGCTCGGCCTCACCAAGCAAGACATCGATCTCTGGGAGCTCAATGAAGCCTTCGCCGCTGTCGTGCTGCGTTGGGTTCAGGCGCTCGATCTCGACATGGATAAGGTCAACGTCAATGGCGGCGCCATCGCCATGGGCCACCCGATCGGCGCCACCGGCGCGATGATCCTCGGCACGATGGTCGATGAACTCGAACGCGCCGACAAACAGCGCGCGCTCATCACGCTCTGCATCGGCGCCGGCATGGGCACCGCCACCGTGATCGAACGCGTGAACTAAGAACAAAGCGCCGGCGGAGCCAAACTCCGCCGGCGCCTGCTTTGAAAAACGAAACTGGGTACGGGAAGGGATTAGTCCGATGGAAAATTTCAAGATCGACGTCGATAGCGACGGCATCGCGCTCATCACCTTTGATGTGCCTGGCCGTTCCATGAACACCATCACCGGCGGCGTCATCCGCGATCTCTATGAGATCGTCGATAAGCTGAAGAATGATGCCGCGATCAAAGGCGCGGTGTTTGTTTCCGGCAAAGAGTCAGGCTTCTGCGCCGGCGCCGATCTTGGCGAAATGAACCAGCGCGGCGCCGCGCAAGCCGCTGAGCCCGCCAACGAGCAAGAAAAACTGAAGCGCCAGTTTGAGCAAAGCTTCAGCCTCAACAAAGTTTATCGTGAGATCGAAACCTGCGGAAAGCCGGTCGCTGTCGCGATCGACGGCCTCGCCCTCGGGGGTGGTTTGGAGCTTTGTCTCGCCACGCACTACCGCGTCGCCGCTGATAATCCGAAGATCAAACTCGGCCTGCCTGAATCCAAGGTCGGCTTGTTGCCCGGCGCCGGCGGCACGCAACGTCTACCGCGCCTGATCGGCGTGCAGAACGCGGCGATGATGATCCTGCAAGGCACAGACAAGTCGCCGCAAGAAGCCAAAGGCTTGGGCTTCGTCAACGAAGTCGTGCCCGCGGGCCAAACGGTCGCCGCCGCGAAAGCGTGGGTGAAGGCAAACCCGAAGGCCACCGCGCCGTGGGACGTCAAAGGCTACAAGGTGAAGGACGGCCCGTTCACGCCGGCTGGGGCGATGGCGTCTGTCGGCGGCAACGCCATGGTCTCGAAGCAAACCAATCTTAACTATCCGGCGCAGCGCAACATTCTCTCCTGCATCTATGAAGGCGTGCAGGTGCCGATCGACGCCGCTTTGCGCATCGAGAGCCGTTACTTCATCAAGACCGCCAACACCCCGCAAGCGAAGGGCATGATCCGCACGCTGTTCGTGTCGATGCAAGCGCTCGGCAAAGGCGGCAATCGCCCTGAAGGCGTGCCGCCAAACGACATCAAGAAGGTCGCCGTCATCGGCGCCGGCCTGATGGGCGCGGGCATCAGCTACGTGCAAGCCAAGGCCGGCATCCAAACCATCTTGATCGATGTCAGCGATGAAGCCGCCGAGAAGGGCAAGGACTACTCGCGCAAGATCGTCGAGAAGGACATCTCTCGCGGCAAGACCACGCGCGAGAAGGGCGATGCGCTGCTCGCTTTGATCACGACGACCACCGATTACTCAAAAGTCGACGGCGCCGATCTGGTCATCGAGGCTGTGTTCGAAAATCCGGCGCTCAAAGCCGAGATCACCAAGAAGGCCGAAGCGCATCTCGCCGCCACCGCCGTCATGGGCTCCAACACCTCGACGCTGCCAATCACCGGTCTCGCCGAAGCCTCCGTGCGTCCGGCGAACTTCATCGGCATCCACTTCTTCTCGCCGGTCGAGCGCATGGGTCTCGTTGAGCTGATCATGGGCGCCAAGACCAGCAAGGAAACGCAAGCCAAGGCGATCGACTACG
>Ga0209023_10004343_pt1 | contig 16220 bp, 14 predicted proteins | sample LakOneMetagenome_FD_187468 | JGI IMG/M metagenome (GOLD analysis project Ga0209023, IMG submission 187468) | Freshwater and sediment microbial communities from Lake Erie, Canada (SPAdes) (version 2) | ecosystem: Environmental > Aquatic > Freshwater > Lentic | place: Lake Erie, Canada... | reverse complement strand
TATCGGCCTTTGCCTTCGATTTGCTCGGTCTTGATGGGGATTAGCAATGGACTGTTACTGTACTGTGTGGCCGAAGTCTTTTACGGCATCTTCTTGGTTTCAACAAGCGGTACCTACAATGCCATTACATATGACATCCTACACGAGGAGGGCCGCGCAAACCAATATAGCAAAGTTTCTGGCCGCATGTACGCCCTATTCTTAGTGGCTGCCGGCATCGCTAACGTTGGCAGTGGCTTTATTGCAAATCGTTTTGGCTTCCGGCTAGCCTTCTATGTAACAGTCATTAGTTGCATTGTTAACGTACTAGTACTCCTAACCCTGCACGAACCAAAATTTCATAAGCTTGAGCAAGCCGGCGGTTTTATCAAACAGCTCAAACAAGGATCAGGCGTTTTGGCGAATAACCGCCTACTCCGTTTACTGGCTACCGTGTTTAGCGCGTTCGCAATTGTGGATTTGTTCTGTTCCGAATTTGGGCAGCTCTATGCTTTGCGCTATGTTTCGTCCGTTCAGCTACTTGGTATTATCTGGGCTATCTATGCCTTTTGCTGGGCCTTCGGCAGCTTTATCGCACACCACTTTCGGGCACGGCTTACTCTGGTCGTCATCTTTGCGACGGTTCCTCTTATTCTTATGGCCTTCGTTGATGACTGGTTTAGTCTCGTCTTCTTTATGGTTCAGGTTATCGCTGCCGCCATCGTTGTTAATCAGACTGAGACCCGGGTCCAAGAGAACACGCCATCATCAATACGTGCTTCGGTTATGTCGGTTTTGACAACTATGGGGCAGCTTGTCTCAATTCCGGCCAGTTTACTGATGGGCTGGCTGATCCAGCACTACGACGTCATGTGGGCTTTGCGTTTTGTTGCGATTCTTGGAGGCCTGACATTACTGTACTGGCTCTGGGCCAGTCGGGGCATCCCCAAGAGTGACGTGCCTGTTGTGGCAAATATCCTACCATAAGCGTTCTGTTGATAATCTTACAGACAGACCTTGAACAACCTTCTAAGCTGAGGATATGGTTAACGCTGACGGATTTACCTTGGGAGAACCGCTTGGCCTCAAACCGGAGGCTGGCAAGCCATTCACGCCCTTCCCATTTACCGAGGGTCCGGACTTAAGTGAGGTTGACGAAGCAAAACTACAACCAAATGACCAGGGACTATTGTTAGCAAAAGCAGAGATTCCTCATTCGGACCTAAGTGGTGCGTATATCGACAATGGAAGACGCCGATATATTAATCATGTAGTCGCAACCTTCAATGGCACGGAAATTTTTCTCAAACGCACCTCGGAGGATGATATTGATCACGGTAAAATACAGCAGGAAGGTGTCGGCATACTATTCTTCGAAGAGGACGACAGCATCTTTAGCATGATAAGCCAGGCCATCGATCGCCGGAAACATCCTTGGAACCCTCCAACGATGCCCGCCCTTCCCGAGTCGACCAGCAGGTTTGGCAAAGCCGGCAATTTTGCCACTAAAGTCTTTAGCACTCTTAACCGACCCTACTATGAAGTTATAGATGATGCTCCAGAGGAAGACTTAGTCATCCTGCACGGTAGGATTATTAGCCCTCGTGTTATGCTTACGAAACCGAGACTCCTTCCCCATAATGCTTCTCCAGACGCTTCTTGATACTGCCCGGATGGCGCCCAAATGCTTTTGTTAGCTCATCAAGCGACGTACCTTTATCAAATAAGGCTTGCAGCTTCTGATCGTCTTCCTGCTTCCACGGACGATAGGCATTCGGATACTCTTGACGCATCTTTTCAATCTTTTCGGCCCAGCCCGTCTTTTTTGGTTCTTTGACGGGTTTGGCTTTACGAGTCTTTTGAGCCTCATGCCATTTGGCGATAACTTTTTCATTCCGGGCCAGGGCTTTGGCGCTGCGCGCCCGCAAATCAGCATCAATTTCTCGGGCCAACGGACTAACCCGTAGCGCCATGTTGTTCATGCCATCTAAAATAAGATGCTTCATCCCACGCACGCGCGATAACGCCACGTAACCCATACCCTCAACAAAAGCCCTTCGTAAATCAATCCGGGCGGCATCCAAGGTCATGCCCTGACTTTTATGAACCGTGATTGCCCAGGCTAACCGCAGCGGCAACTGCGCCAAACTAGCGCGGTGTTTATCACCGTCAATTAGTTCCCAAGTATCTTGTTTAATGGTGACCAGTTTACCAGTATTCAGTCTCACCATCGGATAATCAGTATTCTTCTCAAAGTCCTCCACCACGCCCAGCGAACCGTTTACATACTTTTTGTCAGTACTGTTTTTGATGCACATCACGCTGGCGCCCTTTTTCAGCTGCAGCACTTCGGGTGCCAAACAAGAGCGTTTAAGTTGGGTCACGAAGGCCTTTCCGCCCGATGTATCCATCGCATATTCATGAACCTCACCCTCGAGCCGCTCCAGATGCTCCATGTTAATAGCGTCAACGTCGGCATTGGTGGTGAGAAGCCGAGTCCGAATCGTAAACGGATCATCAATGCCCGCCTCGCGCGCCCGTAAGGCTTCCAGCTGGCGTCGAGACAGCACACCAGCCCGAATACCGTTGAGAATATCCCGATAATCACTATCTTCCGACTGACGATACTGTTTGTCCAGATAGCAGACTGCAAAGTCACCGTTATGCCAAATATTAGAGGTGGTCACAAAACTGCCCTGCCGTCCATCGCCGCGATTAATTGGTGGCAGTTGATAAAAGTCACCACATAGTACCACCTGAATACCGCCAAAGGCTTCGTCTGACTCACGCACATGTTTGAGTACATCATCCACGATATCCAGCCGAAAATCATGCAGCATACTGATTTCATCAATAATCAGCACGTCGGTTTTTTTAATGATGTCCCGGCGTTGCTTGCTGATCTTTTGGAGATGCTTCTTGGGGAGTTCGTCGTGTACGCCAATTCCTGCCCAGGCATGGATGGTGGCGCCATTTAAATGGGTTGCGGCCAAGCCAGTGGTCGCCGTCACCGAGACGGCTAAACCATCTTCGCGGGCGCGCTTAATAAACTTCCGCAAAAGGTAGGTTTTGCCAGTTCCAGCCGCACCCGTTAATAGTACTGACTGGCCCGACTCCATAATCGCTAAGGCCTCGTCTTGTGTCATGTCTCACTATTGTACTTCATATCTGTTACAATAGTCGCATGGCGCGTTGGCGGAGTAGTTACGCAGCAGTCTGCAAAACTGTTTACATGGGTGCAAATCCCATACGTGCCTCCATTTTAGTTAAAGGATTGCTATGAAATCAGTCGTCGTCTGTGGCTTCAAACGTTACCTTAAAGAAATCGACAAGTTCTGCAAAGAACTCACCAAAGCAGGGACTTTGGTATTTGAACCGAGCTTTAGTGATCCCCCTATCACCGAACAACACACCTTTAAATCTGACTTCGTAACTGGCAAAATCTTTAAAGGCCTGACTCTCGAGCATTTTAACTGGGTGCGTAAGGCCGAAGTCTGTTTTGTGTTTAATAAGGATAGCTACGCCGGAGTGAGTGTCGCAATGGAAATGGCCTACGCTGATGCGCTCGGCAAGCCAATCTTTGCCCTCGAAGCCACCACTGGCGACCCCTGTCGTGACGCCCTCATTGATAAAGTTGTGCCAAACGTCAAAGAACTGATTAAACTTTTGTAATTACCCCTGCTATAATCAAATACGATACCAGAAGGGCGAGTGGCGGAATTGGTATACGCGACGGACTTAAAATCCGTTGGCTGAATAAGCCTTGTGGGTTCAAGTCCCACCTCGCCCACCACTAAAAATGCACATCCAACAGAGGTGTGCTTTTTTATTTGTATTGCAATAAGCGGTTTGGAGGTGCACACTAAAAAGACCAATAACATGGGAGTTTTGAGTATGAACGGTCAAGAATCCAACGAACTCAGTGCAGAACCAATTATTGATTTAAATGAGATGGGTAATACTCCGGGCGACCCAATAGAAGCTACAGCCCCTATTGAAGCAACTGCCGACATCACCCCACAAACTCAGCAGGAACGAGTTTCCTTTTCGCAAGATGATGTTCCGGCTTTCTTTTATCCACCAAAGCTCTAACTAAGTATTTTTAAAAGGTCTTCTTCGCTAAGCTGTTTCGTGCCGAGCTTATCGGCCCTGGCCAGCTTACTGGCACCGACGTTGCCGCCAACCACTAAATAATCAGTCTCTTTGCCAACACTACTCTGGAAGGTACCACCAAGGGCTCGAATTTTGTCAGCCGCCTCTTCGCGACTCATTGTGTCTAAACTACCTGTCACCACAAAACTTTTGCCGCTCAACGGACCACCGGTCTTTTTGACTGCAACCGGCTCAACACCATATTGGGCAAACTTCTTAAGCAGCTGATGGTTCTGTGGCTCCGCAAACCAGGCTACAACTGATTCAGCCAACACCTCACCTATCCCCTCAACCTCAGCTAACTCCTCGATACTGGCCTTTTGGATATTTTCCATCTTATGGAAATGATTAGCTAAATCAATCGCTGTTTGGGTGCCGACATGACGAATCCCCAATCCAAAGATAAACCTGGCTAGAGGCGGGTTCTTTTTTTCGGCGATAGCGGCGATTAGCTTGCTGGCTGATATTTCGGCGAAACGATCAAGCTGCAGTAATTGCTCTTTGGTCAGTACGTACATATCGGCTGTCTCTTTTATGAGGCCAGCCTCGAGCAACGCTAGGACATTTTTTTCGCCCATACCATCGATGTCGAGCGCTCCCTTGCTGGCAAAATGCTGAATGTGATTATGCAAACGAGACGGACACTGGATGTTTGGACAGCGCCAGACAGCTTCTTCGGCCTTAAGCTTAACAAGTTTAGTATTACACTCCGGGCAATGTGTCGGCATTTGATAGGCTTGCTCGGAACCATTTCGTAGCTTTACCAGCGGCTCAACGACCTCAGGGATAATGTCCCCAGCCTTTTGAATAACCACTGTGTCGCCAACCCGAATATCTTTGCGCTTAATCTCGCCCTCGTTATGTAATGTCGCCATCTGAACGGTACTCCCGGCTACCACCACCGGTTCTAGCATCGCTACCGGTGTAGCTGCCCCCGTCCGTCCAATCGAGACAAAGATATCTTTTACTTTTGTTGTACTCTGCTCGGCCGGATACTTATAAGCCACCGCAGCACGAGGGGCTTTGCCAACCACACCCAAGCGGCGGTACAGTTTGCGGTCATTGATTTTGACCACTAACCCATCGGTATTAAATGGCAGTTTATGCCGCTTGTCTTCCCATTGCTCAATAAACTTGATGATTTCAGGAACCGTCTGTAAAACCGGCGCGTCTTTATTGCACAAAAAACCAAGCTCACGCATTACGTCATACGCGAAGCGGTTGGTTGGCACATCATTCGGTGTATCACGCAAGATATCATATGCGCGGAAGTATAATGGTCGCTCGGCCACCAACTTTGGGTCGAGCTGACGAATCGTCCCAGCGGCCGTATTGCGTGGATTGGCAAACAGTGGCAAGCCTTTTTCGCCTCGCTTCTTATTCAGTAGCTCGAAGTCTTTTTTGTACATGACAATTTCGCCACGGACCTCGGTGCGCCCGCTTAAAAAGTGAGCCAACTTCTTGCTGTTGCGCAGTTTGAGCGGCACCGATTCTAGCGTACGTACATTAATCGTGACATCTTCGCCAACAAAACCGTCACCACGCGTAATCGCCGTCTGCAACAACCCGTCCTGGTAAACCAACGCGCAGGCGAAGCCATCCATCTTTAGGTCAACAAAATATTCATGTGTTGCATCTGGGGATAGCTTCTTAATTCGCTCAACCCATGCCAGCAACTCAATCTCACTAAAAACATCGTTTAAGCTCAGCATTCTCTCGGAATGTTGGATTGGCTTAAATTTGGCCGAAGGCGCCCCCGCGACTCGTTGTGATGGCGAATCGTGAGTGATAAGTTCGGGGTATTGGCTTTCGAGCTGGGTTAGCTCATGTTTTAGGCTGTCAGCGGCAGCCTCGCTCATTATCGAACGGTCATTAACGTGATACTCGTGACGATATTCATTAATTAGTTCTTTTAGCTTCTGAACACGTTCGGCTGCCTGGTCCTTTGTCAGCTGCTTCACATCAACTCTCGGTAAAGATTATAGTAATAACTGTGTCCAATAATCACCGTGGCTAAGCTTAGTACAAAGAATATCCACTCAGCCACGCCAGTCAATAGTAAAACAACCGGCAACATGATTAGACTTATCGCCACAACCAGGACGATTGGTAAAAAAAGTACCTTACGAATTATCGTCCAACGGCGCAAGCGCACCAGCTCTTTGGCCGAACGGAGCGCTTGCATTGGGGTCGCGTCGGGTAGCGTCACAATATAGAGCGCGAACACAGTACCAGCCATCATATAGACTGACCAGGTCGCAAAAATAAATAGCATGGCCAAACTGACCAATCGTTCCGGCGCACTAATAGCTATGCCCCCATTGACAATCAGCGTATACAGGGTTGTACCAACCAGTAAAGGAATCAGCTCTACGCACAAAACCAGTAAAACCAATACAAACGGAATCAGCGGGTTCATACTCTTATAAAAAGATGCTTTGAGTGGAGCCTGCTTCAGTTTTTTGCCATGGCCCTGTCGGAGCGCCCAGATAATAACCAGGCTCATCACAATGAACAAAATAGTTTGATAAGTGCTCGACCCAGCTGTGCTCGATCCTGCCGTTGTAAATAGGCTGCCGAGTAAATCGCTACCGGTTTTAAGCGTGCCGGAATTGCCGGACTGAAGGACAGATTTATAATCGCTGAGCTTAGCCGACTGACCAAAACCCTTAACCAATATCAGTGAAACGATTGTATAAATTGCCAGAATACCGCCAAACAATGTCTTATTCCGGCGTAGGTCACCCAGTGAATGGCGGAAGATTTTCCAGCTACTTTCCAACCTAGGACCAGGGTGCTTCAAGCGCTTCTGAAATTTGCCCCGCTGGTATTGGGGTAACTTGAGACGTCTTGGCTCACTGTTTGCCGGAGTAGCTTCCGTGACAGGCTTTGAGGGTTTTTTAGTTTTCTTTGCCATGGCTACTGCTGTGTTTCCATCTGTTTGAGGCGAGCGATCCGCTGATCGATTGGCGGGTGAGTACTGAAAATATTATTGAGACTCCTCCCTTTTAGTGGGCTTGCAAAGAAAAGGTGGGCAGTTGAAGCATTTTGGTGCTTCATGGCACTACCTGACTGCTCAATTTTCTGCAGTGCGCTAGCGAGCCCTTCGGGATACCGAGTGGTCAACGCGCCAGTTGCATCGGCCAGAAACTCACGTTTGCGCGAAACTGCCATTTGAATCATCAAAGCGATAATCGGCGCCAAGATTGCGGCGGCAATCCCAACCAATAGCATGACACCACTCCTGTCATCATCGTCACTAAACCAAGTCAGCCGAAGGAGGATGTCGGCAATTAAGCTAATTGCCGCAACCAGACCAAACACAATCATGGCCACGCGAATGTCATAGTTCTTAACGTGCCCAAGTTCGTGCGCTACCACACCTTCGAGCTCAGTGTCTGTCATCATGGCCAGCAACCCACTCGTTACAGCCACACTGGCATGCCGAGGGTCACGACCGGTGGCAAAGGCATTTGGTGCAGGATCTTCAATAATATAGACTTGTGGCATCGGTAAACCATCGGTGATACTCAGGTTTTCAACGATTCGATAAAGCCGTGGGTTGTCCTTTTTTTCAATTGGCTTGGCGCGGTTAAGCGCCAGCGCGGCCTTACTAGAAACAAAATAGGCGATAGCTGCATAAACTAAGGCGCCGATGATTACCCCAATCGTAATACTCGGCTTACCATCAGTCACAAACAGGCTAAATATCCAAGCCAGCAAACTAATCACCGCCAAGAAAATGATAATCAGAAGAACGGTCTTTCTTTTATTGGCAGCAATCTGGCTATACATAGATTTGGAAGAGTCTGGCTTAAGCGCAGTTAGGCGACTTAGTTAAAATTAACGTCAGTTGGCTTAGCGATTGTGGCGGCTTCGGCTTCCTCGACTTCGAAGAATTCACGGCTCTTGAAACCCAGCATGTTAGCAAAGATATTGGTTGGGAAAGTCTTAACTTTTATGTTCAGGTCCCGCACCGAACCATTATAGAAACGACGTGAAGCTTGAATCTTGTCCTCAGTGTCAACCAGCTCAGCCTGCAGTTCTTTGAAGTTTTCGTTAGCCTTTAGGTCTGGATATGCTTCAGCGACCGCGAACAGGCTCTTAAGAGTTTCCTTGAACTGATTCTCAGCCTTGGCAGTTTCGGCTACACCCTGCGCTCCCATGGCACTGGCACGGGCTTTTGTGACATCCTCAAAAACTGACTTTTCATGCTTGGCATAGCCTTTTACCGTGTTAACCAGGTTAGGGATAAGGTCATAGCGGCGCTTAAGCTGGACAGTAATATCGCTCCAGGCTTCGTCAGTACGGGTATTGAGCCGCACTAAACCGTTATACATCATGACAACTGCAAGAGCGATGAGACCGAGAACAACCAAGATAATTATGAAAACCATTTTTGCTACTCCAAGAGTTATATTTACCCTTTAATTATAGCACTTCTTGGTCTCCGTGACAGCGGTCATTTGCGTTAGTATTATTTTTGAATTCGCAGGTGTCACCGAGCAATAGAGCCGTACCAACTGAGTCACTAACCTCAAATGTATTATCTACAAATGTCGCTTTACCGGTGGTGACCAAGAATAGACCCTTACTATCTTTATCGGTGGACCTCATCTTGTTCCGTAGGGCAGTTAGGGAGGCCTTGGTGTCATCATCCCCTTCGCCTACGCCTACGGCTAGCGAAACCGCATAATCAAGTATACTGTCTTTGATTACGGTAGTACTTGCTGGGTTGCCAAGATTGATTTGAAAATTAGCATCTTTGCCATGGAACTTAACATGGTTAAGCGTAACGTGGTTTGGTGTTTTAGCTTGTTTTGTCTTTTGATCCCTAGGGATATCAAATATTACAAAGTCTTTTGTTTCTAGCTGTACGTTACTCATCTGGAATGTACTCCCTGGTTTGAGGTGTATCTTGCAGTCAATTTGTATGACTCCTTTTTGATTTGAGAAGTTACCACCTGCCATAGTAACGTTTCCATATCCGTCGGCATCCTTGTCTTCGTGACAGGCTCGATTGAGTTCGGCAACAGTATCGATTTGCTGGCGGGATGTTTGGTAGGCGTATCCCCCGCCGCCCACTAACATCACTAGTCCAGTTAGCATTGCGCTGATAATGAGTGCCCTTTTAGTCCGCATTGTTATACTCCTGTAATATTGCATTTGCCATGGCTAAAGTTCCATTACTATTCGGATGTGGGTCAAACTTAATAGCTACTGCTTTTTGAGCATCCATTCCTCGAACCAGGCTTAAGAACCAGGTTCGGAATACCGCATCAATCTTACATTCTGAGCCAAACACATAAGAATCTTGGCTACCTGCTCCGTGCCCACTAAATTTACGTCGAAAGTCTGTCACACTAAGGTGTGATTGATGCGCTCGATCAATTAATTCAGTGTCAAGCGTATCTACAATCCTGTTACCGATTTCTTTTAAATCTTCACATCCAGCAGTATCAGCATCGTAAGGATTGTAGTATGCGGTTACGATGACTTTTGCTCCATTCTCTTTTGCATCCTGCAGTGAACCGAAAAGCTTATTAAAGTCTTTCTGGCGAGTTTTGATTACCGCCTGAACTTCTGGAGTAATATGGTCCCCTCCCGGCTTTAGATACAGTTTTGCCCACTTAGCAACGTTACTAAACTGCATATCATTAATTCCCAACGCACCCGTTACTAACTGGCGAGCCCTTTTTACTGCTTCGAGTTGCGGCATCCAGTTTCCTACTTCATTATGACCATTTTTTTGGGCTCGCACCGCCTCCTGAGCCGTATAGCCCCAAATACCGGCTCGATAGAGCCCAAGCTGATTTGTTCGGCCCTGGCGATAGTCTTGTGGGCTGTCACTGTAGGTCAAATGTAATGCTTGAGCTACACGGTTAGGATATGGCACAGCAGCAGTTGGATTCTCTTTACAACCCCATGGCGAGCTGCCTCGATCATCTTGGCAAGTTGGTATGGAGCTACCTGTTGTCAAGGAATCACCAAATGCCACATAGGCTGGGGAATATGTATTACTCGCCAGCGAACTAGGGCCAAGCGCGCTGACCGGCACAATGAGATGACTCGAACCAACCACCGTCAACACTGATAAAAGAAATACTACTGTGGTCCTTCCACCAACCTCCAGTTTATTTTTGAGCACTTGCATAGAAACCCCCTCTCTATAGGATCTGATTTATTCATCCGCAAGGCTCTGTAACGGGCTCGTTACTGCTGATGATTACATTATTACAGACAGGATATTTGAAAAGCAAAAACAATGAAAACGAGTTAAGAATTGGCAAATAAAAAGCCCTACAAAGTAGGACTCTTTATGTGGTGGAGCGTCGGGGACTCGAACCCCGGACCCCCTGCTTGCAAAGCAGGTGCTCTAGCCAACTGAGCTAACGCCCCTGGTGGGTGATGAGGGACTCGAACCCCCGACCCTCTCGGTGTAAACGAGATGCTCTAGCCAACTGAGCTAATCACCCACGATTATAAGACAGTGCACCGATCTGGCTTGGTGCGCGAGAGAGGACTTGAACCTCCACAGGATTACTCCCACTACCACCTCAAGGTAGCGCGTCTACCATTCCGCCACTCGCGCTTGTAGTCTTATTGGCAATAAATTAGTAAAGAACCTAGCTATCTTACGGTGTTTTGACTAAAAACTCAAGGGGTAGGGGCCAAAATTAGCTGTATGGCAGGTGGTCGAATAAATGGCCCATGTTGTATTCATGGCGCAACAAAGGCTTAATATCATCAAGATTAACGTTGATTTTAACACCAGGGTTAAGGGTACCATGTGGATCAAAAATAGCCTTAACTCGCTGAAAAATCTGGTAAACTTCCTGGCCGTACAGCTTTTCTAGATAAGGGCCACGGAGACGGCCATCACTGTGCTCGCCACTCGTACTACCGCCTAGCTCCATAACTAACTGATAGTACTCATCAATTACTTTAAAGGTTTTTTGGCGTCCGCTGACCTCTGATAAATCCAAAAACGGTTGCATGTGCAAATTCGCGTCACCGGCATGGCCCCAGACAGCGGCTTTAAGATTGTACTTTGCAAAAATAGCATAAATCCCTTGAATGTATTCCTGAAATTTCTCTGGGGGGACGATGCCGTCTTCGATAATTGGCAAGGCCTTAAGACTGCCCTCGTTATGGCTAATTAGAGCGGCGGCGCTTCGACGAATCTTCCATAATTCATCCTTTTGTAAGGGCTCGCGTTCCAGTTGATAGGTAATTTCATACTTATCGAGAATCTTTTGAGCCTTTTTTGTCAGACGTTTCTGCTGGCGATCATTATTATCATCAAACTCAATCAGCATTACCAGCTTATGGAACGGCTTTTGCATCACATTTTTCAAAGCATTCGGATTCTGTTTATCGACGAATTCCAATAGGTTCTGGTCAACTACCTCGATAGCACTCGGACCATCAGACATCCCCCGCAATTCGAGGGCAACCTGTTCGGCTACCTGAATGTCATCAAAAAATGCTGCTATCAAGGTAGATTGATCATTGTAGGCTTCGGTGTCCAATTCAACTTGCGTGACAACACCTAGGGTTCCTTGTGAGCCAACAAATAAAGGCGTCAGATCCATCGAGCCATCTTTGCGCTTTACATCCCATATGTTATAACCAGCCGCATTCTTGGTGACCCTGATGGGATTTTCGCCAATAATATCTTTGGCTTCTTCGTACACCTTGTCTAAGGCACGGTAGATCTCGCCTTCAAAGGTTGCTAGGCCCAGTTTGCGGTTTACTTCGCGTTTATTGATGCGGCCAGTTTGAATAACTTCCCCATTTGCCAGTACAACGCGAAGACTGCGGACATATTTGTTGGTCGTCCCGTACTTTAGGCTTTTTTCACCACCAGCGTTATTGGCAACCGCACCGCCAATCGTACTGTATTCAAAAGAGGCCGGGTATGGTGGCAGGAAGCGACCATGCGTATGTAAGGTCTGCTGTAGCTTACCGTAGTTCGTACCAGGCTGAACAGTAACAACGCCGCTTTTAGCGTCGAGCTCAACAATATGGTCCATGTGGGCCGGAAAGACCATCATAATACCACTACCGATGGCTGCACCACCTTGATCGGTACCAAGCCCACGGGGGGTGATTGGAATAACCCGGCCTCGTTCGGCCAATTGCCACGTAAAACGAGCGGTTTTACGAACGTCATTCTCGTTGCGAGGATAGAGGACTAACGACGGAGCAATCGTAAAGACACTGCCGTCAGTTGCAAAGTAGTTGCGCAGACTAGAAGAAGTTAAGACTTCCCCCACAACGTGTTCCTGCAAATAGTGCGCAACTTTACTCATATAGCAGAGGTAATGATACCACAGCCGAGAGTGTTCACGGAAGCACTGTTGCTGGTGCCGCGAAGAGGACTTGAACCTCCACGGGGTTGCCCCCACTACGTCCTGAACGTAGCGCGTCTACCAATTTCGCCATCGCGGCATCAACAAGAGAGCTTTACTGTTGTGAACGTTGTTTATCTTACGATTTTTAACCTGAAAACTCAAGTTATTGTGGGATATCTTGAGCTTTTTCGCGAATCATCCAATTTTCGACATTACTGAATCGATCAACTGGGGTGTTGATAGTATGCTCATTTAGACCGGCAATCGTTTGCCTGGCGATATATAAGAATCGCGGCTGGTACAAACCTATAGCCGGCGCATCGTCTCGCCATGCCTGAAGGAAGGGTCGGTACTTAATAGTCCTCAGGCCAGTATCGGCACGCGTACGGCCGGCCTCAAGCGCACTATTAGCGATGGTTGACTTATATTCGGAGAAGTTAAGTCGATTAGCTGAACGGATATCTGCCTGTGAACTATGCCAGTAAGCCAAAACATCCGGATCAACACCAATTGATATGCCATATAACAAGGCGTCGTAAGTGTGGAAGGCCAGCGCCGTCTGCAAGTCACTGGCAGGCTGCAAGCTCACTTCAACGTTAACACCCACCGCTTTCCAGTCGTCCTTAAGCTTATTTGTAACATAGGTGTACTCAGGTGTATTCTCAGTTACCAAACGGAAAGTCAGGGGTTTACCGTCCTTTGTGCGCATACCGCCATTGCCTTTGACCCAACCAGCTTCATCAAGCAGCTGATTCGCTGCCGAGGGGTTGAAGCGAGCCTGTGCCAATGTGCGATCATAGCCTGGCTGTGATCGCAAAAACGGTTCATCGACAAGTTGAGCCGGGTAACCAAGCCCACTAATAATTTGTGGCACATTCGTGGCTGTAACCAGAGCCTTGCGCACCCGTACATCAGACAAAGGCCCATCAGTCGTCTTCATGAAGACCATAGTCTGGCTCGTCAGTGGGAAGCTGTACTGACGAATCGTTCCCTTATCAGGTATTTGTTCCGGCAACTTATTAAATCCAACGACGCCATCAAGTTCTTGCCGATTAAAGCTTTTTATCAAAGCCTCCTGGCTGTGAAAAGCTCGGACAATAAATCCATCTAACTTTGGTGTACCGCCCGCATAATACTTGTTAGGCGACAAAGCGACTCGCTCTTCACGATTTTCGGTATCGGTTCCGGTGACTTCAATTGTTTTCCACTTGAATGGACCGGCACCAATCGGGTTGGTGGTATCAAATGAGATCGATCGTAACTGGCTGACAGGCGTACTTTTTAGAATGTGACTAGGAACTAACCCGTTAACCATCGAATAGGGGAATGAACTCAATGCTTGGGGCAATGTAAAGGTGACGGTTCGGCTGTCGACCGCTGCTACCTTAACACCGTTCCAGCTATTGAATAAAGGGGACTCCGCGTCAGGATTCTGAATCGTCTGATAGGTAAAGACCACATCGGCGGCTGTTAGGTCATGCCCGTCCTGCCAGTGCAGATTTGGCTTGAGAACCACCGTGTAAACATTACCCCGCTCATTGACTGCCCAGGACTGGGCTAAGTCACCAACTAAAGCATTTTGATCGTTGTACTTGAACAAGCCGCTGAAGACCAGGCGGGAAACCGAACTATCCACCGAACCGGTTGCGTATAACGGGTTGACCGTAGTAAACGTACCGAGAATACCCTCCGTAAAGGTACCGCCCGGTACTGGCTGTTGGGTCTGATAGTAAATCCCCAACCCGCGTGTCTGGATCACCAGAGTCGTAATGAGCAGTGTAATGAGTAGCCCCCAGGCCAACAGGAAGCGGCGGACACTCCACAAACGCCCCAACCGACCAACCAGATGTTCTTCGAATTGCTGCTCGGCCTGCTCGCCAATATTCTCAACTTGCTTGCGACTACGTCGAAATCGTCTGCGCCAACGGAGTTTTGTTGCTCGATCAACCATTCACCACCTCTTGATAGTCATCTAACTAAATCGTTACACTCAATAAAATTGAACCAGCGAATACCACGGCAACGACAATTGTGAACTGATGCAGGCTCTTATCGGAACCGCGTCGCACGGTGTTTACTTCACCGCCACCCCCTAGCCCGGCGCCAAGGGTTGCACCGCGAGTTTGAACCAATACTAAAATAGTTAACAAGACTGCCGAAATAATCGTCAAATAATTATAAAAACTCATCCACCCTATTGTAGAGCAAAGTGACCAGCTCGGAAAGGGTTAACTGTTTTGGGTGTTGCGTTGACTATCAAGAATGGTTGTCACCAAATAGTTCACAAAACCAATTACCGCGCCAGCGAGCATAGCGGCACCAAAATTACTGACCTGCAAGGGCGAATAGAGCGCACTTGCCAATAACACCATCAGACCGTTGATAACAATCATAAACAGACCCAGACTAAAGAGGATGGCCGGTAACGACAAAATCACCACCAGTGGCTTGATAACAGTATTAAGAATGGCTAGCAGTAAACCAGAGACGATAATTACCACTACGTTATTGCCAAAGGTGATTCGACTGCTGCCCAATAGAGCAGCGGCTATCCAGAGACCTAAGCCACAGACAAACCAACGAACTAAAAATCTTCCGATACCAGTATTCATAATATAAACTTAAGCCTTATTGTAAGCTAGGCGATATCGCGTGGCAAGCGCGCACTTAAAACCTTGTGACCTTTAGCGGTCACCAGAACATCATCCTCAATCCGTACCCCGATACCTTCTTTGGCAATATAAATACCTGGCTCGACTGTTAAAACCATACCGGGTTCAAGCGGTCGCGTATAGTCTCCTACGTCATGCACATCCAGGCCTAAAAAGTGGGAAGTGGCATGGGGAAAATATTCACGCACACTTTCGCGGTCAATCGTTTTTATAAGTCCCAGCTCACGGAGCTTCTCCCCCATGTAGTGTTCGATTAACTGCTCGTTTTCCTTCAGCAAGGCACCCGGTTTTATTAGGCTAAAAGCATAGTCCTGAACTGCCAAAACAGCATTATAAACAGTCTTTTGCCGCTTACTCGGATTTTTGGTTTGATTATAGGTTCGGGTAATATCGGCGCTATAGTTATCAACCTCAGCGCCAATATCTACAGTTACGAAGTCTTTGTCGCCAATCAGGCCATTGTTCGCATTTTGATGCAGCACGCAAGCGCGCACCCCCGCCGAAACAATCGGCGTAAAGCCGTGCCCCAAGACACCCGCCAGCCGAAACTGGCGCGTAATGGCCGCTTCAAGCTGGTATTCATACTGATACTGATGCTTTTGAATATACTTAAATGTTTTAACGGTGATATCAATTGCTTCTTGAAGGGCACTAATTTCTTGCGTCTGCTTAATCATCCTCATGACGGTAAGTTGCGGTCGCAGATCGAGCAGCTCTAACTCCTTATTGGTGTCTTTGATTTTTTCAATAAGTGCAGCCCGTGCAGGATTCGTGTAAAAACCTTGCTGTGCGATATAACTTGGTGATGCCCCCAGCGTTGCGACGTGCTTCACTTTTCGCAATCGGCTAGCCAGAATCTTCCAGCCGTCAGAAAGCGTGTGGATTGTCTCGACACCTGATATCTGTTGTAGTGCTTCCCTGTCTATCGCCCCATCAAAAACTTCTTTGGACTTTTCGTGTTGGGGAATTATTAAATATTCTTTATTTTTATCGATTACCAGAATAATATCCGGTTCATTAATCCCTGTTAAATACCAGAAGCTACTATCCTGACGGCTGG
>Ga0209023_10004342_pt1 | contig 16221 bp, 21 predicted proteins | sample LakOneMetagenome_FD_187468 | JGI IMG/M metagenome (GOLD analysis project Ga0209023, IMG submission 187468) | Freshwater and sediment microbial communities from Lake Erie, Canada (SPAdes) (version 2) | ecosystem: Environmental > Aquatic > Freshwater > Lentic | place: Lake Erie, Canada... | reverse complement strand
GTTGGCGGTTGCTGGAAAACCCAAAAAGATATTTCCATTTGCAACTCTAATATTTATCACGATAAAGGACACGAGCTTTATTATAGCCGCAGGCTAATTCTGTACCACGCCAGTTACCGCCAACGTTTCGCCGCTACGCGATCGTTGCGGCTTCTGGAACGAGTTTTTTCCGTTACCAAAAAACGAATTTAAGAAATTAAACGTTCCGTTACTGAAAAACTTAGCAATGGCGCGTAACGGCTGTTAACAGCTGTGCGAATTAGTTTTCTTTTTCAATTTCATCTAACAAATTCATATGATCATTTGATATAAAAAGTAATGTTTTGCTATTTTGCGTAAACTCAAAAAAAAGCATTTTATTTATGTCTATTAATGGTAATAAACTATCATTAATTTGGAACTTAAAATTAGGGTTTTTAGTTATCAAAAGTGTAGACTTTTTTGTTTTTCTAACTTCATAATTTTTCGTTTCAATCCTAACCTTTTTACCTTTTCGTAAGTCAAAATATTTTAATAAATTATTCCATTGAAATGTCAAATACAAAAAGAAAAAGATTGCTTCTATATACAAGAATCTATTTAGAAAACCATTTGTTGGATTTGTTAGGCAATGAGTTACGAAAGCAATTATTAAGATTAACAACACAATTCCGCCAAAAATAACTGACGATATAAGCAATGAAATCCTTAAGTCCAATTTAATTCTTTTTCTATCTAAATCAGTAATTTCCATTTGTTGGTAAGGTATTTTGTAGTCGCGCGCTCACGCATTGCTGTTAACGTTCCCATGCTAACTCTCGTGGCGGCTTTGGAACATAGTTTTTTCCATTAGTAAAAAACGAAGTTATGAAAAAGGAACGAACAATTTACCGAAAACTTAGCCATGAGAATTAGCATGTGTTAGCGGTAGTTCGAATTATATTTAATTAATGATTTCTAGAATTCCTCCAATCAATAATACAATTCCACCAATTTTAAAGAAAGTTCCCCATTTGCTTTGCCATAATTCTTCTTTCGCAATTTCATTTTCATCTTTAGCTTTAGATTTAAATATTTTAAAACCTTTTAAGATCATAAATATTCCCATTGCAATATTGAAAAAGCCATAAAATAAATCCATTTTTTCTATTTTTTATTTGAATACCATTTTACAAAATAAAGTATTCCAATTGCGATTAATATTGTTATTGAAGTAATAATAATTTCAGTTTTGCCTAATTTTCCGTTCTGTTTCCATTGTACAAAAAGTACGAAAGGAATCGAAGCAATTATTGCAATCCAAACTTTTTTTTCTGCTTTTTGGTCAAATAATTTCATTCAAATATTCCATTAAAGTTCCGATTTTCCTGATTCGCGAGCGAATTACCGCTAACGTTCCGCTGCTAGCTGACAGTTGCGGCTTTTGGAAAGAATTCTTTCCATTTGCTGCGAACGAATTTAAGAAAAAAAACGTTCCATTTGCAAAGACAAAGCAATTGCAGTTAGCAGCTGTTAGCTGTAGTACCGTTACCCCCAAACTTTATCAATTACTTTTATATTATTCTCTTCTAAATTTCTCTTTAATTCTTTCCAAGTTCTATTTCTTAAACTACTTGCGCCAATATATTTTGTTGAATCTTTAGTTTTCACATACAAACAGATTGAAGATTTACCACCAGGAAATACAATTGAAACTTCTTCTATGTCAACAATGTCAAACTCTATATTCTTCCAAAACCAAATTGGATTTCTAACCAACAATTTTTTAGAGGTTAAAATGAAATAATTCATTCGATATGTTAGGCCGGCAAAAAGAACTATCCAAACTGCCAAAGCTGCAAAACATTTGCTATTTTCTTCTACGATTCCTTTAAAAATCATGAAACTTGAGAAAATAAAAAATCCAATAAGGATAAATCCATCAAAAGATATAATATAATTACCAGTGTAAATTTTTTGGTTGTCGGAATCTTCCATGTTGTTTTTTTGCAGTTTCGAAGGTATTACAGCTAACGTTCCCATGCTAACTCTCGTGGCGGCTTAGGAACATAGTTTTTTCCATTAAGGAAAAACGAATTTAGGAAAAAGAAACGAACAACTTACCGAAAACTTAGCTATGAGAATTAGCATGTGTTGTGCGTTCGTGCTTTCTACCAACTTGACCTTTCAATTATAACTGATTTGTTATCGGTTAAGAATCCAACTGAATATATTTTTCCTCCGTCTACTTCTTTTGAGAATTCTAAAATATATTTTTTACCTTCTAACTTACTTTCGATATAATTAAGTTCATCACAACCGATTTTGTTACTTTTATTTTCGAAACCATTTTCAATTAACTTCCTTTTTAATTTTTCTAAATATTGCTTTTCAAATTCAATAAGAAAACAAGAAGTGTAATCTCCAAACTGGTCGGGATATGAAGCCGTTTTATATTTAATAATTGCGTTTTGTGGAAACTGTAAACTTGTAACTTCTTTGAAATCTTCTTCATAAAATTCATCTGAAGGATAAATTGCAGTAAAAATCAAGTAAGCAAAAATTAGCAAAGGAACTAAAGCAATTACTCTAAATTTTTTGTCAACATTTTTTCTTTTGATAAATCTATAAATCAAAAAAGATAAACCAATAGGGATTGAAACGACAAGAATAATTACTAATATGAATGCAAAAATCATTTATATTTTACTTTAATTAATTTGTTATTAATTTTCATTTTTTCTGTTTTCTCACAGCATGACGCACAACGTTCCGCGTGCAGAGCTCGTTGCGGCTTGGCGAACGAGTTTTTTCCGTTAGCGAGAAACGAAAATAGGAAAAAGAATTTACAATAAACCGAAAACCAGCAATGAGTTTTGCACGCTGTTATGATAGCCTGCACAACTTCTCGCGAGCAGACAAAACGATTCTATTGCAATATTCCTTTCCAATATTCTACAAACATATTTTTTCCACTTTTGGTTTTCAATTTTCTTTTTTCAAATTCAAGAATTCAAAGCAACGCTTTTCGACAAACACAAAAATTGTTTCGAAGAAACTTCAGCAATGTTGCTCTTATTTATTCCAACTTCAAAACAACTTTTTTAGATTCCAATTAGTAAAAATTCCAACAACAAGATTCGAGAGGAAATCGTCTTTTCGACCGTAAATATCTTGGTTAGTTCCGCGCGGTGCAGGCAGTCATAACGTTCCGGCGCTTCTCGTCAGTTGCGAAGTTCGGAACTGCGTACTTTCTGCTAAAATAAGATTTTCCAGCGGAAAATCGACAACCGGCTTAAGCAAAATTCGCAATTGCGAGAAACGGCTGTTAGCAGTAGTAGCTTACCGTTTCCAAAAATAATTTTCTTCTTTTGAGTTTTTTGGGTCAAAAGAATATTTGTTGAAATAGTATTTTCTAACTTGATATTTTAAGTTTTCTATGTTTCCATAACTTCCACTTAAACCACTACCTTCAGTTAATTCCCAACCATCAATATTTCTCTTTTCAGCTTCTAATGTGTAGGTGTCATAGTTATTTCCGTAATCGTTAGGCTCAAATTTTTTTATATAAGAAACCCAAATTTTGTCTGCTTTTGGAGAATAAATAATGGTGTCAATTATAGCATATTCTACTTTGATTCCGCCAGTTTGTTCGTTTCTCAATTTCACTAGCGAATTTATTGCATTCTGTATGTTCAAACTGTCTTTTATAAATTGTTTTGAAGAAACAGGACGAATATATTTTGCTTTTAAATCTGGAGTTCTATTGGATTCTATTTTCAATAGCGTTCCTTTTAAAAACAAAAAGGTTAATGGAAGACTGATGATTAGAAAGATAATCGCAGATATTTCTGTTTTCAGTTTCTTGTAATTATATATTAAAATTATCAAGGCACAAAAAAAGACCAAAACTGAAGTAATTACTATTCCATCAATCGAATTGCCTAATCCACTTCCATTTTTACCTATAAAAAGTTGGAGTACAGAAAAGAAAATTCCCGAAACTAAAATTAAAAGTAAAATTTTTGTGGATTGTCTCATTTAAAAATTTAGTTCTGTGGCTATTACTGCTAACGTTCCCATGCTAACTCTCGTGGCGGCTTCGGAACATAGTTTTTTCCATTAGGAAAAGACGAAGTTAGGAAATAAAAGCTAACAACTTAACGAAAACTTAGCCATGAGAATTAGCATGTGTTAGCGGTTGTATCATTAACTTGGATTATTTCTGACAACCTTTTTTTGAATTCAGTATAATTTTCGGCTTGAGAAAAATCCACATTGATTTTTGAACCATCTATAAATTCAATTGTAGCTTCCTTTTCTTTGAAGATTGCATTATCATATCGCATTCTTGACAACATATAAACATTATTTTTTTCTACTACGTTTTTGATTTTTGAAATTGGAATTGATTTTTTTGATAATAGAAATGGATAATTAATGGTTATGTTTTGTTTAGTCAATGACAATATTTTCAAGTTAAAAAAACGGTAAGAACAGATGATAAAAAGCAGAACAAAAGCTCCAGAAACAACGCATCTTAAAATCAGCAAATCTTTTGCATTAAAATCATTATTAGATTTCATTGGAGAAACGAGAGTTATAAAAGTAAAATATCCAAACAAAATCATTCCACTGAGAAATAATCCAACTGAGAAGACATTGATTTTTGTTTTAAGAATAGTTTCTTCTACTTCCATTTTTATGTTGTTTCGAGAGATATAACCGCTAACGTTCCCATGCTAACTCTCGTGGCGGCTTAGGAACATAGTTTTTTCCATTAGCAAAAGACGAATTTATGAAAAAGAAACGAACAAATTACCGAAAACTTAGCTATGAGAATTAGCATGTGTTAGCGGTAGGCGTTCTTATGAAACAAACTTGTCTAAAAGCATTTTTAGAAAATAACCAATAACTATAAAAATAATTTTATCAACGTATTTGTTTTGAAGAAACTCAATCAAAGATTTATAAGCCACTATTAACTTAGAAGCAGGAATCATTCTTAAAAACGGATTTGCTTCACCCATTTCAATTTCTGATTTAAGAAATTTTTCATAATCTGCTAATTTAATTTTTTCATATCTCCAAAGATCATTTTCACCAAAACTTTGGCGCACCCAAATAAATTTGTCTTTTTTTAATCTTGGCATATTTTTAAAATTCTGTATTTGTTTCTATTTATTTCTCTTATCTGAATATATTGGATGTTACGATTTTCAATACGCTTACCGCTAACGTTCCCATACTAGAACTCGTTGCGACTTGACGAACGAGTTTTCTCCATTAGGAGAAACGAAGTTAAGAAAAGAAAACGTTCCTAAACCTAAAACGTAGCAATGAGTTTTAGTATTTGTTATGCGTCGTTTTTTTTATTCTGTAATTTCCTTTTTAAGCTGTTCCACATTTATTTGTGTCAATTTATTTTTATCCATATCAAAAGTAAAAACAATTTTTACATTTCCGAAATGATAGAATAAGCAGGTTTCATTCCCAAAAAGAAAATCATTTTCGTCAATTGTCTTATCATCTGGCACTCCGCATTTGCTTTCGATATCAGCGATACTGTCTTTAAGCGTAACACCAAAAGGCAGCAGGTTAAAATATTTTTCAGTTGTGGGATAAAATATAAAATGAGTAAAAACTACCTGATTCTTTCCTGATACTGGTGTTTCAGGATTATCGGTATAAATGTCATACTTATTTGTAAAACCTAATTCAATTTTAGAGGTTTTACAAACGATGCATTCATCTTCGCTGCTGTATTTAGTTGGTTTTATTAAATTGTCTGCCATAAACTTTTGAAATTCGGGATTCAAAAGATATTTTCCAAAGTATTTTGTTAACTCATCTATTGATTTCATACTACTTGCTTAGTTCGTTATTTTCCGTGATTTGTTTTTTAACTTGTCCCACACAGATTTGAGTTAATTTATCTTTATCCATATCGATAGTGAAATCAATTTTGAGATTTCCATTTTGATAAAATAGACGAGTAATATTTCCAAAAATTTTATTGTGTATTCTTTTGTTTTCGCTAGGTTCACCACATTTACGCTCTATTTCTCTTAAGTCGTCTTTAAACGTGACACCATATGGTAGTTTTTCGAAGTTTATTTCTTTAGTAGGGTAAATAAAAAAATGTGTAAATATTGGCTTTCCGCCTTTTAATAGTTTGTCTGCATCAATTTCTCTAAGTTCACGCTCATTAGTAAAACATAGCTCCATTTTAGAGCTTTTACATCTTATAAATAAATCGAGGCTATTATATTTAGTTGGATTTATTAAATTTTCTTCTCTGAATTTTTCGAATTCCGGATTTGACAAATATTTCCCGAAGTAAATGGTTAAATCTTCAATCGTTTTCATGTTTTATGTTTAGGTTTCGTGTGTAAAATGACGCATAACGTTTCCTTGCTAGAGCTCGTGGCGGCTTATGGAAAGCTTTTTTTCCATAACCGCCCGTGCGAAGTTATGAAAAGTAAACGAACAATCTACCGAAAAACTAGCCATGAGTTTTAGCAAGTGTTATGGGCTGTATTTCTTATTTACCACTTAAGCCCTTGTCACATTTTTCATGAATTGATTTCAATAGATTTTCGTCTCTTTCATTTTCAACTCTACAACTCATTGAAGGCTTTTTATATTTTTCACTTTCCTTTAGATAAGCTAGTGCTTTTTTATAATCTTTCTCTTCTGCAGCAATATAAGCCAAGTATATTTTTGCCTTTCTTTTATAGTATTCCCATTTGCTTTCTATTTCAAAAATTTTAGACAAGCTTTTTTTACTTTCATCATATTTCTTCATTCCTAATTCCATTTCTCCAGATTGATATAAAGCGATAACAAAATATTCAGACGATGGATAATTTGCAATTAACAATTGATAGTTTTTATAAGCATTTTCAAAAGCATAGTTTGTAATGTCTTTTACATTCTGCATTTTCAATTTATCTTCTTCAGTTGGCAAATCGCTTATTTCATTTGAGTTTAAAGCTAAAGTGTAAGCTTCTGCTTTTTCATATAATTTTTTATCTGACAAGACTTCATTTTGTCCAAAACTGACAAATGAAATTAAAAAGAATATTGTAAAAAGCGTTGTTTTCATAGTTTTCGGTTCCAATAATATAGCCCATAACGTTTCCTTGCTAGAGCTTGTGGCGGCTTATGGAAAGCTTTTTTTCCATAACCGACCGAGCGAAGTTATGAAAAGTAAACGAACAATTTACCGAAAAACTAGCCATGAGTTTTAGCAAGTGTTGTGAGAAGGTGTTATTTTTTTATTGCTAATATTTCAAAACATCCAAAATTTTGATTGCTCTCAAAATCCTTAATTTCTTCAATATTATTTTTTAAAATATTTGCTAATTCTTCTGTTTTGAGATTTCCAGTTCTTATCCAAATTATTTTTGGAGGAAAACCATTTAGTAAATTCAAATCATTAAAATCTGAATCTTGAGTTACAATTATATAATTTGATTTTTTGGCAAACTCCCAAATAGATTTATCAGAGGAATTAATTAAGTTTTCACTTTTAACAGTAGTGGAACCTTCAAATTCAGTTGAAAGAATTTTAAGAATTCTGTGTGAGATATTTTGGTCAAATAATAATTTCATACAGCAATTTGATAGATTTTATTTTCTCTATCCGCTGCATAACTTAGCGCTGCATAAATATCTTCCTTAGTCAATTCATCAAAGTCAATAAGAATTTCAGGAATTGTCATTCCAGAAGCTAACCAAGTAAGAATATCGTTAACGCTTATTCTCATTCCTCTTATAGTGGGTTTTCCTCCACGTTTTCCTGGCTCAATTGTAATTATTTCTTTATAATCTTTCATGACAACATTATTTTCGATAAAAATACAAAAATGTAATTGATTTACGCGAGCGTTCTCACACTTTCTCACAACGTTCCCATGCTAACTCTCGTGGCGGCTTATGAAACGAGTTTTTTCCGCTTGCGAAAAACGAAGTTATGAAAAAGAAATGAACAATTTATCGAAAACTTAGCCATGAGAATTAGCATGTGTTAGCAGATGTATTAATACGTAAATGTTATTTCTTGGTTTGAACTAGTAAGATTTACAATTTGATCAGTACTAGTTGAACTATTATTTATGCTTTTTATTATTCTAATACTGTTTTCACCATTTACGCTCGGTAAATTTATTGTCGTGTTAAAGCTATTTGCGTATCCAAAGCCAGAGTTACTTACTTTAGTGTAAAAAATATTGAAATCTGATTGAAATCCATATTTGATAATATTTCCAACTCCAAAATAGTCATTTGTGGAAATCGGTGAATAATTATTCAATTGAACGATTAAATTAGTCTTATATGGAACTTTGTAGTCAATCGTTGTAATTTGGTTTCGATTTGTCAAATTAGAAATTATGTATTCGTTTGATTGTATTCCACTGACGCTCACTAATTCTGATAATTTATAAAATTCATTTGTTAATAAACTTTCTATTTTTGGTTCGTCTGCCTGTAAAATAAAGATTCCCCCTTTGAATTCGGAATCTTTTATGAAGCCTTCAATTTGAAAATTCCCATTTGAATCCGTAAAATTTTTTGCAATTATTCTAGTATAATTTGCTCCGATTTGGTTCAATCGATATACAACTTTTACTTCTACGTTAGCCAAACCTATATTATCTTCTCGATAAATTCGTCCTTTAAAAATATTGCAGTTTCCATTGCATGTTTTGCTTGAATCATCTTTAGTGCCGCTGCACGATAATATTATTACAATTATAGATAGAAAAAAAGATTTGAAAATTGTCTTCATAGATTTAAATGTTATTCGTAGGTTTTTCGAAATATATCTGCTAACGTTTCCTTGCTAGAGCTTGTGGCGGCTTATGGAAAGCTTTCTTTCCATAACCGCTGAGCGAATTTATGAAAAAGAAACGAACAACTTACCGAAAACTTAGCCATGAGTTTTAGCAAGTGTTAGCAGAAGCCACTTGTTTTTTATCAGTTGGTAGTTTCTTTCTTGCAGTAAAGAGTTTTCTTTTTGAAGTTGCAAGTTTTCTTTATGCAGTCGAGAGTTTTCTAACCGCAGTAAGAAAAAATCTCTCCGCAGTTAGGATATTTCTAATTGCAGTGAGAAGTTTTCTTTTTGCAGTTAATATTTTTCTAATCGCAGTAAGGATTTTTCTAAACGAAGTTTAGGAAAATCTAAATGGAGTAGGGAGAAACCTAAATTTGTTAGGATTATGTTCTAACTTTTTTAAATTCTATACCTTTTACTTGAGCAAATTCGGGGCTTGATGCTCCGAAAACTGATTTGATGTATTTTTTAACTTCGGTCGCGATGCTTACTAATCCGCTAGCTTCGTCGTATAATGTTTTGTTTCGAGCAATTCTTGAATTGCTGATGTTTGTGTATGCGGTGGAAACCGCATTGTTTTTTGTAGTTAAATCGGTTTGTTTAGCAGTAAGTGTAACTATTTTAAGTTCGTTCTCGTTTGGTGCGTAGCTTGCTTCCGATTGTAAAACTGAAACAAGACCAGAGAAGTGTTGGATTTGTTGGTCATAAGATTGTTGACTAGCACTTATTGTAGCGGGTGCGGGTGTGTTTGGGTCGGCTGGAATTGCTGAAGCCGAGGCTCTTTTGCCTTGTATTTTGCGATTGAAACCTTTTGCATCACTTACTTTTTCTTTTGACGCATCTGTAGTTTCTAGTGCGTTAACTAATCTTGTTGATAATGCTTTTAGTCCGTCGAATGCATTCATTCTATCATTGACGGCATTATTGTAAGCGGTGTTTTTAGTAATGACATCGGCTAATTTGCTTTGTGATGTTGTTACAAGTGTGTTTAATTGGGGTAATTTTAATGCGTTTTTGGATGGATTGTAAGTCGCTCCGTAACCTGTTACAAATGCAATAAGGTCTTGAAAATTTGCAATGTTTTTTGCGTGTCCTGTTTCTGATGTAGATGCCATGTTTAAATTTTTTATATGGTTAGTAATAAATTAAAATTATAAAATATATTTTAATTAAAATGCTCATTTCTAGTGATTTTTGTTTTTAACTATTGTTTTTAAATAGCTGAAAGTATAGTTTCTTATATATTTTTGTGAACGCAGGATAAGAAATTTTATGTTTGCTAAACTAATTTAAATATGATAATCATGAAAAAAAATTTACTCGCTTATGTTTTTGTTTTAATCTTTTTGAACGCATTTTCACAAACAGTTCCGTCTTACATTCCTGCAAGTGGATTGGTAAGTTATTGGGGTTTTGATGGAGATGCAAACGATTATTTTAGCACAAATAATGGTATTATTGAGGGTGCTACTTTAACAACTGACAGATTTGGTACTGCAAATAAAGCTTATTCCTTTAATGGCACAAGCGACAGAATTACTGTTGCTAATTCACCTAGCTTATCAAATTTTAATTCTATAACAATATCTGGATGGTTTAATACAACCGCGTTTTCAAGTGATCAAGGTCTTGTGACGAAATGGTTTCAACAGTTGAATTGCTTAAGCAATACAGATAATTATTCTTGTGTGTTATCCAATAATACGTTTACGAATAATACGCCGGCACTTGTAGGAGCAACTAACAATTATACAGGTTATGATTTGAAGTCAACATTTTTTTTACAAACCGATGTTTGGTATCATTTTGTTTTTGTTCATGACAATTTGAATGGTGGGGCATTATATATTAATGGTAGTTTAACTGCTCAACTTAATACTCAGGGAACACTTTGCGAGTCTACAAATCCTTTGATTATAGGAGCGGATAACAATTTAAACACTATTTCAAGGTTTTTTTCTGGAAAACTTGACGATATCGGAATTTGGAATAGAGCACTTACACCTGATGAAATTGCAGTTATATATCAGCAAAGTTTGTTAACTGTCAATCAACAAACTTTTACAAACTTTACGGTTTATCCAAATCCTGTTGTAAATAAAATAATGGTTGAAACTAATGATGCAAATTTTACTTCTGATTTTAAAATTATTGACCAATCAGGTAGAGAGGTAATTATTGGGAAGTTAAATGGAGAACTAACAGTTGTTGATGTAAATAATTTAGCAAAAGGAATTTACATTCTACTTACTAAAAATGATGTAGTTAAAGCCATAAAATTTATAAAAAACTGATATTATGGCAAAAAAACATTTCATGATATACTATCAAAAAGGAACTGGAACTTTTGTAGTCACTGAGCCTAGACCTTGGGCGAGAGAAAATAAAAATTTATTTGAAGGGATTAATTTTGATAATAATCACCCAACACCAAATTTCATTGAAAATAAATTGGTCAATGAATTTAACTTTATTAGGGAGATTTACGAAGAAGAGAATGTAGTTGTTACCTATAATTTAAATCCTAATTTAGATTTGTAAAATACTGAGGATTAAGTTGTATTTCTTTAATACGCTTGTCCTCATTATTTTTTTGATAAATAAATAAATCATCCTCATTAATATCTAAAACAAAAGCTAGCTTTTGTTTTAGACTATTAAGAATTGTGTCTTTTTTCTTTGTTAACGTATTGTAGCTTGTAGCATCATTTTTTGAAATGAAATCAACAACTTCGTTCATTTGGATTGGATTGTTGTAGTTGCTGAAAAAGAAAGACAATAAACTTATCTCGTCAGTTGAGAGATTATTGATTGGTTTGTTTTTGTGATAGAAAGTATTGCTTTTAAATATGATGCAATTTTCGTGTACTGTTTTTTGTTTTCTTTTTGATAAAAGATATAATGCAAGAACAATTAATAGGATAATGATCAGAATAAAAATATAGGTAAGATTGAAATTTGAAATTAAGTTTTCGGTTTTGATAATCTTGCCACTATAATTTTTAAAAGGCTCAATTATTATTTTTGTATCTCTTACGCTTTCATCAGTACTCTTAAGAGAATATATTATTTCGTTATTTTCTGAATTGTATTTTTCAAACCCCGAAAGGAAAAACTTGTTTTCTTGTTTGAAATAATTGACTTTATTGTTTTCAAAATCTAGTTGAAAGATGCAATTGTTATCATAGAATAGATTGTTTAAATTTTGATAACTATTGTTGTTGTCTGATAATGCGTAAAGAATACTTTTATCTTTTAAATCTCCTATGTATTGCCAAACTTTGGTTTTTAGATTTAGTTTCCAAATATCAAATAATTGCTTTCCTGCTCCGGTTACTTGGTCAGTATCGTAATTTTCTGAATAGCCCGATAATAAATAAAAGTTGTCGCCTTTTAGAAATGAAATGGCTTTATCTCTTGGTTCGGGAATGTTTTTATAATCGTTGTATTTGATAAGTTCCCATTCTTTGGTTTTAAAGTCATATTTGGTTAGGATATTTTTATAAGTAAACAAACCATAGCCACCGAAATAGTAGATTTCGTCTTTATACACAAAAGGACAAGAACCAAATTGATTTTTATGTTGGAATGAGTTGTCAACTCTTATAATACTATCATTTTTAAATTCGTAAACTTCTCCGCAACCAGCATATACTAGATAGTTGTTTCCTTTTATGTTGAAAAAATTATAGGGAAAGTCTTTTGTTTTTGGTAATTCGTTGTGTCTATATGGAACGGTTTCCCATTCTTGAGATTGAAATGGTTTTTTATAAAAGACATCAAAACCATTGAAGACAATGTAGTTTTTGTTTTTGTAATCGATACCAATTTGTATATCGGAGTTTTTTAATTCGAGTGTTTTGTTTTGTGCGCTTAGAACAATAAAGCTGATTAAAAAGAGAACAGTAAAATAAAATTTTTCAATTTTCATATTAGGCTATTATAAAAAACAAACTTAATGAAATAAATTTTTAGATTATGTTGCTCTTTTTGCGGTTTCGTGAGCGGGTTTCTGCTAACGTTCCCATGCTAACTCTCGTGGCGGCTTCGGAACATAGTTTTTTCCATTAGGAAAAAACGAAGTTAGGAAATAAAAGCGAACAACTTGTCGAAAACTTAGCCATGAGTATTAGCATGTGTTAGCAGAAGCCCATGTTTTTTTAATCTTTACTAATTTTTAAAATATCATATCCTTTCTCACTTTTTATTCTAATGAAGTATATTCCTTTTGAATAAGGTGTGAAATCAATTTGCATTTCTCTTTTGTTTGAATTGGCTTCAAAGCGATTAATTGTTTTGCCTAAAAAATCATAAATAATAATTTCTTGTATGTGAATCTTTTCGTCAAAAAGTAGCGTTGCTTTATCGTGAATTGGATTTGGTATTAGTTTTACAATGTGACCTTTATTGAAATTTGAAGTACTTAGTAAACATTCTGTTCCCGATAGCATTGGGTAAGTAATCACAGGTTGAAAATCTCCCCATTGATACAATGAGTTATTACTCTTAATTGCAAAAGCTCTACTATCGGTTTGAAGGTAGACCCAATCATTTTCTAATCCGAATTGAATAGGGGTATCTCGGGGTATATTTGTGCCATCACCCAATATACCATTTACATTGTTCCCCCATCCCCAAAGAGTCCCGTCTGTTTTTAAAGCTCGGAAATCGTATTGATCTGTAGAAATACTTTTCCAATTACTATCAGATCCAATTTGAGTGGGATTATTTTCATAATTATTAGTGTCATTGAGTCCGTTACCATAAAAAACTGGATAAGCAGTACTCCTATTACGCCCCCAAGCCCATAAAGTTCCATCTGTTTTAATGGCCATGGTGCTAGAGGAATTTGGGGATAGTGATAACCAATTTGAAGAGGTTCCTACTTGACCTGGAATTGTGTAAAATCCATTTGTTCTGCCTAATGTACCCGAACCACCTCCCCATGACCAGAGCGTTCCATCACTTTTTATGGCATAGGAAGTGGTAGAATAAGAAAATACTTTAGCCCAGTTACTGTCGGTTCCAACTTGAGTAGGAATTGATGCAAAGTTTGTGGTGCCATTACCTAATTGCCCGTAGTCGTTTCTTCCCCATGTCCATAAAGTTCCGTCGCTTTTTATTGCTAAGGAATAGTTAAATCCTGTTGCTACCTCTGACCACAAATCTGTAGTAATTTGTTGAGGGGAATTAATATAATTTGAAGTCCCTGAGGTATTGTTACCACATTGTCCAATCTCGTTATTGCCCCACGCCCATAATGTACCATCAGTTTTGATTGCTAATACATGCAATTTAAGACTAAATTTTGAACTCCAATTATTGCCTATACCTATTTGTGTATTTGGAAAATTAGAAAAGCTTGTTTCTCCAATGCCTAAAACACCAAAAATATTATTTCCCCATGCCCAAAGTGTTCCATCATTATGCAGAGCAATTGTTGTTGTTGAATTTGTTTTTATTGCTTTATAACATTGAGCAAAAGTTATATTTGAAAAGAATGATAATAAAAAAAGTACTTTGATTGTTTTCATGGCGATATATTTTTATAAAGTTTCGTGAGTCGGTTTCTGCTAACGTTCCGCGTGCAGAGCTCGTTGCGGCTTCTGGAACGAGTTTTTTCTGTTAGCGAGAAACGAAAATAGGAAAAAGAATTTACAATAAACCGAAAACCAGCAATGAGTTTTGCACGCTGTTATCGTGGGCCGTGCAACTTCTCGTGAGCAGGCAAAATTATTCTATTACAATATTCCTTTCCAAAATTCTACCAACACATTTTTCAAACTTTGGCTTTCAAATTTTGTTTTTTCAAATTCAAGAATTCAAAGCAACACTTTTCAACAAACACAAAAATGTTTCGAAGAAACTTTAGTAAAGTTGCTCATTATTTATTTCAACTTCAAGACAACTTTTTAGATTTTGTTTTGTTCCAAATTATAAATCATAGAATAGGAGGAAAGCGTCTTTTCGAACGTAATTATGATGGTTAGTCGGAACCGCACGGTCATCGATAACGTTTCGCTGCTAGACGCGAGTTGCGGCTTTTGGAAATAGTTTTTTCCGAAACCGCAAAACGAAGATAAGAAAATAGAAGTTCAATCTACCGAAAACTTAGCAATTGCGTTTAGCAGCTGTTGTGTGGCGCTTATTTCGGATCTATTATTTTTTGATTTTTAAAACCGAACTGCATTTGCTCATTCGCTTTTTTCTCAATGTTTTCATAGCTACCAACATAAAATAAAATGCTTGGAGCAGTAGAAAATTCTTTACCATTTCCGTCAACGCCACCACCGATTCCAGTATGTTCTTCTCCAAAAATATATACTGATTCTTTACTATTATTTTTCGACTTATCATACAAATCGAAAAATGCTATTTCTTGCCTTTTTCCATTTTCATCTTCATAATAGTATTTATTAAATTGGTATTTATCAAATATTGCTTCAAATTGAGTATTCAAAACACCATCTTTTCCAATTCTATAAACTCTATTTTTACTTTCATATTCTTTTGGTGTTCCATCTTTAATCTTGAAGTTTATGCAAATTGGGCCTGTATATTTTGCAGGAATTATAGTAATTGTGTTTTCTCCATTTTGAGCACAGCTACTAACAAAGATTAAAAGTAAAAGTGAATAGAATTTCATTCGTGGTATTTTGGGTTAAGTGACACACAACGTTCCCATGCTAGAGCTCGTGGCGGCTTGGGAAACGAGTTTTCTCCATTAGGAGAAAACGAAGTTAGGAAAAAGAAATGAACAATTTCCCGAAAACCTAGCCATGAGATTTAGCATGTGTTAGTGGCAGTCTTTTTTAGTACTGAAACAGATCGTCAAAATCAGTAAGTATTGCTCTCATCAATTTTTCACCATTTTCTCCAAGATTGTCATTACTCAATCCCAAATCTTTTCTCATCTGTTTCAACACTTCGGTCAATTTTCTTATATTCTCAGCAGTATGTTCTGGATTATCTGTGTCAAAGACATAAATAAATTGCATATAATCACTAAAAGCATTAACTACATTTGGTGGAGCAAATAAAATATTTTTTTTATAGAAATTATAAAGTCTATTTATATCAAATGGTTTTTTTTTGGTTTTATCGCCTGCAAATATGTCTATAATAATGTCGACAAAATCTTGATATGCTTGTCTTCTTTCTTTTGCATTTTCATTGAATAATTCTCGCTTTTTATCAAGATAACGTTTTGCTAAAAATCCAACTCCAGCACCAATAAGAGGAAGTATAATTGTCAATAATATTTGTATGCCTTTTTCATTCATAATTTAAGTGTCTATTTGTCTTGTCCTGAAATAGGTTGACTCTTTTTGTTATTAATTCAGGTTATAAGATTTGTATTCATGTTCTTGATTTCTGTGCGCAAACTCCGGCGTTTTCATTTCCAAGCTGTAATGTCTTCTCTG
>Ga0209023_10004341_pt1 | contig 16222 bp, 15 predicted proteins | sample LakOneMetagenome_FD_187468 | JGI IMG/M metagenome (GOLD analysis project Ga0209023, IMG submission 187468) | Freshwater and sediment microbial communities from Lake Erie, Canada (SPAdes) (version 2) | ecosystem: Environmental > Aquatic > Freshwater > Lentic | place: Lake Erie, Canada... | reverse complement strand
CCCTGAATTTTTGCCGCTCTTTCACACCGGCGGCATTCAACTGGTGACACTGCCGACTTTGATCGCCGGCGGCACGGTGATCGTCATGCCCGGCTTTGATGCGCGCCGCGCGTTGGCGCTGATGCCGCGCCTTGATGTATTCTTCGGCGTACCGGCGATCTACCAGCAACTCTCGCTCGATGCGGCATTCGAAAGCGCCGACCTCTCGCGTGTGCGTTCATGGGGCTGCGGCGGAGCACCGCTGTCAGACACGCTGGTGGAGCAATTCGCGCGCAAAGGCGTGCGGGTGTGCAACGGCTACGGCATGACCGAAACAGGGCCTACCGCCTTCATCGCCGCGCCCGAGGACGCGCTTGCGAAAATCGGTTCTGTCGGCAAACCGCAAATGTTGCTGGACGTACGCATCGTCGCACCCGACGGCCGCGAAGCTGATGTGGACGAGAGCGGCGAGATATGGATGCGCGGCGCGGGGCTGACGCCTGGCTATTGGCGTAGGCCAGACGAAAACGCGAAGGCGTTCACGGCGGATGGTTGGCTCAAAAGCGGCGACATCGGTTGGCGCGACGCAGACGGTTGCTACTACGTCGCTGGACGCATCAAAGAAATGTACATTTCGGGTGGCGAAAACGTATACCCGGCCGAAGTCGAGAACGTCCTGGCGCGTCATCCCAGCATCCTCGAAGCGGCGGTGATCGGCGTTGCTGACGAGCGTTGGGGCGAAGTCGGGCGCGCGTACATCTTGCTGCGGCCGGAAGCATCGGCGATGAGCGTGGCCGAAGTCGTCCAATATTGCCGTGCAAACCTTGCCGCCTACAAAGCGCCGCGGCACGTCACGTTTGTCGATGATTTCCCGCGCACGGCTGCGGGCAAAATTCGCAAGCACCTGTTGCAACGCGACGCGCCCAACCAACCCGCCCGTTGACGTAATAGACTCGAAACCACTCTCTCAAGATTTTGTGATTTTGATCTCAGCAAACGCCGTCAGCACGCGCTCTATTTGCGCATCCGTCCCCACGCTGACGCGCAAGCACCGCGGCATGCCGTAATTCGCGAGGCCGCGGACGAGGATGCCGCGCGTCGCGAGTTCCGCATCCAAGCGCTGCGCTTCGGCAGCGGAGTCCAACTCGGCGGTCACGAAATTGGTGGCGCTGGGCAAAACCCGAATGCCGAGCGCAATTAGGCCTTCGCTCAGGCGCGCGCGCCCGCGCTGGAATAGAACTACCGACCGCTCGAGAAACGCTTCGTCGGCCAACGCTGCAACTGCGGCCGCTTCTCCGGCGCGCGGCACTGAAAACGGCAACCGGATGCGATTGAACGCCTCGACGACGTGCGCAGGTCCGTATCCCCAACCAATGCGCAGCGAGGCGAGGCCGTATGCCTTCGAGAACGTGCGGGTCACAAGCACGTTCTCTTTGTCGCGCGACCAATCGAGGCCATCGCCAAAGCCGTCCAGCCCGTGCGCACATTCCGCGTACGCACCATCGAGCAGCAACAACACGTTCGCGGGCATCGCAGCGTGCAAGCGTTCGATCTCGCTGAACGGCATCCACGCGCCTGTGGGGTTGGCGGGATTGGCCACGAAGACGATACGCGTGCGGTCATCGATTGCTGCAAGCAGCGCATCGACATCGGGGGCGTAGTCCGGCTCCGGCGCGGCTTTCAACAATGCGCCCGCTGCACGCACGGCAATTGCCCAGGCAGCGAAACCGTATTGGGGCTGCACAGCGTTATCGCCTTCGCGAAGAAAAGCTTGCGTGGCCATGGAGAAAATTTCGTCTGAGCCCGCGCCGAAAACGAGGCGCTCGGGCTCAAGTGCGAACTTTTCGGCTAGTGCCGAACGCAAGCGCGAGGTGTTTGCGTCGGGGTAGAGATGGATTTCGTCGGCCGCCGCGCGATAGGCCGCGAGCGCGGCTTCGCTACAGCCAAGCGGATTTTCATTCGCGGACAGCTTTAGCGGCTGGGCGACGCCGGGCGCCTTGGCGCGACCGGGGACATAGGGCGCAATGTCGAGCACGCCGGACTTCGGTTCAGGCCGCATCACGACTTCTCCGCGCGCTTCGCCAGCACCGCCATAACGTCGTTGAAGCTCACGCCACGCACGTGCAACAGCACGCCCAGATGATAGAGCAAGTCAGCGCTCTCTTCGCACAACTCGGCCACGTCCCCCGCCGCGCCGGCGAGCGCGGTCTCAACACCCTCTTCGCCGACCTTCTGCGCAATGCGCTTTGGCCCTTTCGCCAACAGCTTTGCGGTCCAGCTTTCATCGGGCGACGCCTTAGCGCGCGCGGCGATCGTGCGTTCCAGGGCACCGAGTCTGCCAAGGCCGGGCGCGACAGCCGCACCAAAGCAACTTGTCGTGCCGAGGTGGCACGCGGGACCGGCAGGCGTCACTGAGAGCAACACGGTGTCGCCATCGCAGTCCAGTCCGATGGATTCCACCTTCAGAGTGTTGCCTGAGGTCTCGCCTTTGCGCCAACGCTCTTGGCGGGAGCGCGAGAAGAATGTGGCTTCACCTGAGGTGACCGTTTCTTCGAGTGCTGCACGATCCATCCACGCGACCATCAGCACCTGCAGTGTCAGCGCATCTTGTGCGACGGCGCAAACGAGGCCGCCGCCTTTGTCGAAATCCACTTTCGAGGCATCGAATGCAATCATAGCCGCACCTCCAGGCCAGCGGCACGGACCGCCCGCTTAACCTCGCCTACACTCACCGCGCCGCTGTGAAAGATTCCGGCGGCCAAGGCGCCGGAGACGTCCGCTTCCTTGAACACGTCAACGAAATGCGAAGCCGCGCCGGCCCCCCCCGACGCCACCAGCGGAATGCGCAGACGATCCCGCGCAGCACGGAGTTGCTGCACATCGTAGCCACGACGCACACCATCTTGGTCCATACAATTCAGTACAATCTCACCGGCGCCACGCCCTTGCGCTTCGTCGATCCAGTCGAGCATGCGGCGTGGTGTGCGGCGAATGGTGTCAGAGTTGCCGGTGTATTGGAAGGTCATCCAGTCGTCGTCGATAAGGCGGCTATCGACGCCGACGACGACGCATTGCGATCCCGCGATCTCTGCGATTTCGGTGATCAGTTCAGGGCGCTCGAGCGCCGGCGAGTTGATGGAGACTTTGTCGGCGCCGTGGTCGAGACACGCGATGGCCTGTTCCAAGGTTCGGATGCCACCCGCCACCGACAATGGCACGTCGAGCACACGCGCTACCCGCGCCAGCCAATCGTAGTCGATGGTGCGACGCTCCGCGGAGGCAGTGATGTCATAGATGACGACCTCGTCGGCGCCTTGGTCGCGATAGCGCGCAGCCAGTTCGGCCGGATCGCCCATATCGGTATGCCCTTCAAAGCGCACGCCCTTGACCACGCGGCCGCCTTTGACATCGAGGCATGCGATGATGCGTTTAGAGGGCAAGAGCTTCCTCCAACGTGAAACGTTTCTCGTAAAGCGCGCGGCCGACGATCGCCGCGCTGGCGCCCGCGTCACTTAGCGCTCGAAGATCGTCGATATCCGACACCCCGCCCGAGGCTTGCAGCGCGAGATCCGGACGCGCTGCGCGCACCCATCGCATGAGCCCGATGTTTGGCCCAGTAAGAGCGCCATCGCGCGCGATGTCCGTCACCAGAATGTGGCGTAGACCGCCTTCGGGGTAGCACGCGAGCAAACTTTCCAGACTGATGCCAGCACCCGAAGCCCAACCGTCTGCCGCGACGTCCCAACTGTCGCCCACCGCGCGCACATCCAAAGCCACGCAAATGCGATCCACGCCGTAGGCTGCGATCCAATTGCGCACCGCGGCCGGATCGCGGGCGGCAACCGACCCGATCACTACGCGCGCGACGCCGCTACTGATCAGCGTCTCGACATGCTCGCGCGTACGCACGCCACCGCCGCTCTGCACCTTAAGCCCCGTCTCTCCAGCGAGACCCGCGATCAATTGTTGTTGCGCCGGCATGCCGGCGCGCGCGCCGTCTAGATCGACAATGTGAACCCATTCCGCGCCAGCATCAGCAAATGCACGCAATTGCGCGAACGGATCGCCGTATTGCGTGACCGCGCTGAAATCGCCCTGCAGCAAACGCACGCACCCGCCTTCGCGCAAATCAATGGCGGGAAGAATCAGCACGGCAGCGCCATGAAATTCTGGAGGATGCGGGCCCCAATTGCGCCCGACCGCTCAGGATGAAACTGGCAGCCCAACACGTTGCCCTTCGCCACCACCGCCGCGAACGGCTTGCCGTAGTCCGCCGTGGCAATCGCAGCGCCGTCAACGGGGCAGGCAAAGGAGTGCACGAAATATACGTAGTCACCCGAGCGCACGCCATCGAGCAGCACGTGCGGTTGTTCGACGTGCAGTGCGCTCCAGCCCATGTGCGGCGTCGGCAATTGCTTGCTGCTAGGAAGCGCGCTGACGTTTCCGGACAAAAGCCCAAGGCCTTGCGCGTCGCCCTCTTCGCTATGATCAAATAGCAATTGTTGGCCTAGACAAATGCCGAGCAGTGGTCGCGTGAAACGCAGCAGAACATCGCGCAAGCCGCTCGCGTTGAGCACGCGCATGGCCGGCGCCGCGGCGCCGACGCCCGGCAATATGATACGTTCGGCGCTTGCCAAGACGGTCGGATCGTCGGTGAGGTCGGCATCGACGCCCAGACGCTCCAACGCAAACAGCACAGAAGCTGTGTTGCCGACGCCGAGCTTAACGACGGCCACGCTCATCAGATCACGCCCTTGGTGGACGGCAGCTCCGAGCCCTCAACGCGAATTGCTTGCCGTAGCGCGCGGCCAAGCGCTTTGAAACACGCTTCGGTTTTATGGTGATCGTTCTCGCCAGCTACCTCTACATGGATCGCCGCGCCAAGACTTTGCGCCAGCGAGCGGAAGATGTGCTCCGTCATTTCCGTTGGGTACTCGCCCAAGGTTGGCGCGCTAAACGCTCCTTCAAAAACGAGATAAGGCCGGCCGCCGAGATCAATGGAGACGCGCGCTTCCGCTTCGTCCATCGGCAACACAAAGCCATAGCGCGCAATACCGCGACGCGCGCCGAGCGCTGCACTGATCGCTTGGCCGAACGCGATGGCACAATCCTCGATCGTGTGGTGCGCATCGATGTGCAGATCGCCCGTGCAGGTAAGCTTCAGAGAGAAACCGCCGTGGTGAGCGACTTGCTCTAGCATGTGATCAAAAAACCCCACGCCGGTGGCGAGCGTCACGGGCGCCGCCGCATCGAGATCAACCGTCGCGATGATCGCTGTCTCTTTAGTGTTGCGTTCAATTGCACCCCGGCGCCGGCGAACAATGCGTGCGGACATCGCATCGCTGTTCGTCACGCGAATGTCGGCGGCGCGGGCGTGCGCCTCCAGCCCTTCGAGGCGCGCCAGCCGCGCGGCACGCGGGCCGAGCACCCTCGCGCCGTCCGCATCGACCGTTTGAAGCGTGAGGCTCTTCATAAACGAAGCGACGCTGACGCCACCGAAGGCCTTGGCTGCGGCATCCGTCGGCAAGACGTGGCTTGGACCGGCGACGTAGTCACCCAGCGTCTCAGCGCTGAACGGGCCGACAAAGATTGCGCCGGCGCTGTTGATGCGTTCGGCCAGTGCTCCTGGCTCGCGCACTTGTAGCGAAAGATGTTCCGGTGCGTAGTCGTTGGCCACTTCTACTGCTTCATCGAGTGCGCGCACGAAGATCGCGCGCGCCTGGTCCAGCGACTGTCGCGCAATGGCCTCACGAGGCAAATTCGCAAGCTGCTTTGCGACTTCCGCTTCAACGTCCGCAATCAGCTCTTGCGATGTCGAGACCAGAACCACCTGCGCGTCAGCGTCGTGTTCGGCTTGGCTCAGCAGATCCGCAGCGACATACGCGGCGTCCGCGCCGCGATCGGCGATCACCATGAGTTCGCTGGGACCGGCCGGTAAATCGATCGCCGGCCCGTTTGGCAGCGACGCGGCGCATCGCTTGGCTTCCGCGACATAGGCGTTGCCTGGGCCGAAGATCTTCTGCGCCTTTGGCGTGAACACGCCCAACGCCATTGCAGCGATGGCCTGCGCGCCGCCGATCAACCAGATGCGCTCGACGCCGCATGCGGCCGCCGCGGCGATCATCGCTGGCGGTGGGCCGTCGCCGCTCGGCGGCGTCACCACAACGCGCCCACGAACACCGGCGACGCGCGCAGGTTCGGCGAGCATGATGAGCGTGGAGATAAGCGGCGCGCTGCCCGAGGGGACGTAGAGCCCGCAGCTCTCGATCGGCCGCCAGGTTTGCTCGATGCGCACTCCCGTCATCGTTTCAATCAAGCGTGGCGCTGGTTTCGTCGCTTCGTGATAGTACCGCACCTGATCGATGGCGAACTCGATCGCCTCCAAATCCTGGCGAGCAAGCTGCGCACGGGCTCGGTCTATGCAGACAGCATCTAGGTCGAGAACCGCGGGCTCACGTTTGTCGAGTTGCACCGCCCATCGCCGCAAAGCCGGTTCACCTTCGGCGGCAACCTCATCGAACAAGCGCTGCACAAACGCCACCAGGTCTGGAGAACGCCGCTGCGCGGGACGCGCAAGCGCACCTTTACGTTCAGCGGCTGCGAGTTCGCTCCAATCGAAACGCTTCATCGCGGCCTCACATCATCTTGTCGATTGAGAGAACGAGAATGGCGGTGGCGCCTGATGCTTTCAGCGCCTCCAGCGTTTCCCAGAACACCGCCTCTTGGCAGACGGCGTGAACGGCGACGATGTCGTCGCGGCCGGCCAAAGGGATAACCGTCGGAGAGGCAGCGCCGGGGAGGATTTTTGCGATCTCAGGCAACGCCGAGCGCGGCGCGTTCATCATCACATACTTCGCGTCTTGTGAGGCGACCACGCCGCGAAACCGCGAGAGTATGCTGTCGACTAATTGCTGCTGCGATGGCTCGAAGGCGCGTGCGGCGCGCACCAGCACCGCCTCGCTTTCCAACAGCGGCGCCAATTCCACCAAGCCGTTGGCTTCGAGAGTCGCACCGGTTGAAACCAGATCGCAGATCAGATCGGCCAGCTTTAGGCGCGGCGCGACCTCGACGGCGCCGCGCATATTGACGATTTCGGCATCGATCCCTTCTTTTTTCAGGAAGCGTCCGAGGATCTGCGGATAGGTGGTGGCGATGCGCAATCCACGAAGCGAGGACGGTCCCGCGTAAGCGAACTTTTCTGGCGCGGCGAGCGATAACCTGCAGCGGCCAAACCCCAGAGCCATCAGCTCATCGAGGCGGAGCCCACTATCGCCGCCGGTGCGCTCAGCCAAAACGTTGCGCCCAACGATGCCGAGATCTGCGACGCCATCGGCGACAAACGTTGGAATGTCGTCGTCGCGCACGCACCACAGATCGATAGGTGCGTTTTCAACGCTGTAGGCCAGTTCACCGGCACTCTTGTTGAGCCGGTATCCTGCGGCGCGGATGAGTTCCAGGCTGCGCTCGGCGAGGCGGCCATTCTTTTGGATGGCGATGTGCAGGCGTTTGGTGGTCATGGATCACACGGGAACGAGGTTGGGAAAGATTGAAGTTCACGAGCGTGGGGCGCCTGGCGCCCCTCCGCTCCTTCAGCTTAGCCGCTGGTCAGAGCTTCAGTGTCGCGCCGCGCGATGGGCGAGGGTGTGATGGTGAACGATCGCATGCGCCGACGCATCCGCAGCGGGGCGGCTGGCGACGGCGAGATGAGCGGCAGTCCGCATCGAGCGATCAAGTTCCTTCTACCGGGGATTAAGGCAGGCGGCAGCGTCGGCGTCAACATCTCACCCCGTGCGACACGTCGACAGCGCCGCAAGCTCAGGCCATCCAGGGCGGCGTTGGAAGGCCTTTCGAGCGTAGGAACTCGGGGTTGAAGAGTTTGCTCATGTAACGATTGCCGTAGTCGCAAAGCACGGTGACGATGGTTTTCCCAGGGCCAAGTTTGCGCGCCAATTCCATCGCGCCCAGCACGTTAAGCGCGGACGAACCGCCGACGCACAACCCTTCTTCCTGCACTAGGCTGAAGAGGACGGGCAGCCAGTCCTTGTCTTCAATGCGGAAGGCTTCATCCACAACAACGCCTTCCAAATTGGCGGTGACGCGGCCCTGTCCGATGCCCTCGGTGATCGACGAGCCCTCGGCCCTAAGCTCTCCGTGCTTGTACCAATTGAAAAGCGCTGCGCCGCCCGGATCGGCGATGCCGATCACAACGTCCTTGTTTCGATCCTTCAACGCCATGCTGACCCCGCCCAGCGTGCCGCCTGAACCCACAGCGCAAATGAAGCCATCAACTTTGCCGTCCGTTTGTCTCCAGATTTCCGGGCCGGTGGTGTCTATGTGGCCTTGGCGATTAGCGATGTTGTCGAATTGATTGGCCCAGATGGCGCCGTTCGGTTCGCTCGTCGCTTTCGCTTCGGCCATGCGGCGCGCAACCTGCGTGAAATGGGCGTCGCTGGCGGCAGGGGCCGGATCCACCTGCACCAATTCGGCGCCAAGTGCGATTACCGCGTCCTTCTTCTCCTGACTTTGCGTACGCGGCATAACCACAACGACACGATATCCTTTGGCGGCGCCGATCAACGCCAACCCAATTCCGGTGTTGCCCGCCGTCCCTTCGACGATAACGCCCCCGGGGCGCAGCGCGCCGCGCTTCTCCGCGTCCTGAACGATCGACAGCGCGGCACGATCCTTCACGGACTGACCCGGATTCAAAAACTCAGCCTTGCCAAGGATCGTGCAGCCCGTCTCGTCCGATGCACGCCTAAGCTTTATCAGCGGCGTATCGCCAATTGCTCGAATAATGGACGTGCTGATCTGCATCGCGTCTCCTGGCGCGATTGAATCAATCACCGCTCCACGACGAGCGCAAGGACGCCTTGCCCGCCGCACGAGCATAAGCTTGTGACCGTGGGGCGCCGCGAGCCACAAGCGCCTCGCTCCAATTGGTTGGAGTAACGCTGACGCCGTTTCGAGGAATTTCCAATTCCGCCGGCCCGTTCGATATGCAAAAGAGATGGAGAGGCGGGGCAAGCGATGGCAGACATCACTGCTGGCGGCGAAAGGTTCGACTTCGGTCGCGTGGTCGGACACACCTTTGGTCTCATCGGCCGCAACTTTGTCCTGTTCTTGGTCCTCGCGATCATTTTCGTCGGCTTGCCGCAGTTTGCGGTGAGCTACGGCCAGATCTTGATCCGCGACGCCCAGCCCGAATTGGTGGGGTGGATACCGATCGTCGGGCTCGTCGTTTCTTTGGTGACCGCCTACATCCTGCAAGGCGCGCTCACTCGGGCTGCCATCGACGACCTTTCGGGTAAAGGCGTTCGACTTGGCGCGGCGCTCAGCGATGGGTTCTCCTTCTTCTTTCCGCTTTTCGTCGTGGCCTTGCTTGTCGGCCTCGGGCTGATGATTGGGTTCCTGCTGTTGATCATTCCCGGCATCATCCTGGCGGTGCGGTGGGCGGTGTCGGCCGCGGTCGTTGTCGCTGAGCGTGAGGGGCCAACCTCGGCTATCGGCCGCAGCTCTGAACTCACGGCCGGCTATCGTTGGGCCATCTTCGGATTGCTGCTGCTCTATATCGTTCTCGCATACGCCGTCACGATCGGCCTCGCGCTCGCCGTCCGGACCTTCGGCGGTGACGCGGAGACGGTTGCATTCGACACGATCGGCATCGTCTACGGCGTCGTCAGCGCCTTATCGTCATCGCTCCTTACCCTGATCAGCACAGTCGGCACGGCCTCGCTCTATTTCGAATTGCGGCGCGTGAAAGATGGCGTCAGTGTCGAGGATCTTGCGAAAGTGTTCGACTAAGCCTTGTCGAACTTGTCGCGCTTGCGGACACCGAACAGCAAACGCTGCTCCAAACGGCGCCGAAGAGCTGCATAATACGCCCGCAGAAATTCTGAATCCAATTCTCGCGGGTGACGGCGCCAATTGATCTTTTGGCGAATACGCTGCGCCACCGGCTCCATCGTCGCGCTTTCCGACACGCGCAACACGCTTTCGAGCACCTGCAACTCCATAACGCCATAAACATCAAGCTGAGCGTCGGTAAAGTTGAAATCCAGGCCCTCGGTTTGTGGCCGCTCAGCCATGTCGGGCAACAATTTTCGTTTTGGCGCCTTCAGCACCCAGGTGCCCGCAATGATGTCGCCCATGCGAAGCCGGTCGCGATTGAACAGTGGAAAGAACACAAAAACTGCGCACCAGAGGATGCCGCAAAGCACGATCACCGCGCCGGCTTCCTGGCCGCTCGCAAAGAGAAAGCCCACGGGCAGCCACAGTTCGAGTTCGCGCATCGCGTTGCGCGCGACGATGCGGTCGGCGCTGAGCGCCCCGCCATCGCGAGAGGCTACGCGAATGCCCATGATGCGCTTTCCGGGCGTCGCTCCTCTTGCGGACGCCTCGAACCCGGTGAAGTAAAAGTTTCGAATAATGAACGCGCCCATCAGCCAAATGATCGTCGCCACCTGGCCTGCGCCTTCCATTCGGGTTGCGGAGAACACCGCGACCGTCAGAAGCGTCATCGCGATTAGCACGCCGAGGATTATCGCGAGATCGATCAGCAACGCGGCGCCGCGCTCACTGACCGTGGCGATGCGGACGCGCAAATCGACGCCTTCCGGCGTCACCAACGAGCGCGATTGCGCATCAATGGGAGAGGCGGTCACACTCACCGTGCTGGACCACGCCGCGCGTAGAAATACGAAAACCAGATCACGCCGGAAATGACGGCGATCGCGCCCCGTACCACGTCATCTTGCACTTGCTGCCGCGCAAACCCTTCAAGCAGGCCCGCGACAAACAGCATGATGACAACGCCGATCATCACAACGCCGCCCTCGCGCCCGGCTAGCTCCGCCGCGCGCAGCCGCGTCAGAGCGCCTGGAAACGCCACTGCCCAACCGATGCGCAGCCCTGCGGCGCCCGCCAGCGTGATCGCAAACAACTCGGTCACACCGTGTACGAAAATCCAGGCCGAGAAAGGCACGGTCAAACCGTGCGCATCGAACACCGCATACATCGCCCCCAACGTGCACCCGTTGTACGCAATGAGCAGAACGCTGGGCAGGCAGAACGCAATGCCGAGCGCGAATGCAAACAACGCGATCTGCGCATTGTGCGTGAAGAGGAACGTCGCGAACACACTGAGCTGGCTTTGCTCGACCGATTCTTCTCCATGCAGCGTAGCACGCAAGGCTTCTGTGGTGGCGCTCGGATCGCGGCCGCCTGCCAGATCGCCAGGAACGAATGAGAAGAAGAAAGCCGGATCGGAGCGAACCAGGAAAAATGCGCCGATGGCGCCGGCAATCATGATCAAACCCGACGCCAACGTCTCGCGCCACAACGCCCGCACCGCGTTCGGCCATGTGCTCATGAAGAATTCGCCCACGCGCTGCACTAGCGTCGTGCGCGTTCCGTAAACGAAAAAATAGGCGCGCGCGCTCAGTGCTTCGAGGTAGTCCACGAGCGCTTGATCAAGCGAAGTCGCACGTGCGACTGAGAGCGATGACAACGTCGCCCGGTAGAGCCCAGGGATCGCCAGAATGTCCTCGTCGCTGAGACTCCTTGCAGAGCGCTTCTCGATTTGAGTCAGCAAAGCGTCGAGGCGCTGCCAAGTGGCTTCCCGTTCGGTGCGAAAACGCAGGCTGCGGAGAGAGACCTCCATCAGACGCGCTCCTGTCGCCGCAGGTCGTCGTAAGCGCGGACCAAAGCCGGCCCCAAACGATCTACGGGGGCGTTGACGATCTTCACACCCAGCCGCTGCAACTTGGTCAACACGACGTTCCGCTCCTGCAAGAGGCGATAGGCAATGACAGCGCGGCCGACGTCGTCGGAAGCGCGCGGCTCGCTGTCGCGCATGGTTTCCAATTCTTCGTCGGGCAGCGTCACGAAGACGATGAGATGGCGTCGCGCCAGGCGAGCAATGTTCTCCACCATGAGCTCAGCACTCACGGTGTCGGTGAAATCCGTGAACACGATTACCATGGAGCGTCGCTGCAGCCGCTCCGCCAGCGTGGCGAGGCTCAAGGTGAAATTGGTCTCTTCCGCTGAGTAGTTAAGTTTCGCCGTTTGCGCCTGGAGCAGCGAAAAGGCGCGCGTACCCGTAACAAAACCCGTGCTCAAATTTGGCCGCGAGTCGAATCCGAAAAAGCTGACGCGGTCGCCAAGTTTCAGCGCCACGTACGCGAGAATGAGCGCCGCATTGATGCTCCAGTCGACGCGCGGCGCCCCCGCCACCGGCTCGCACATGGCGCGCCCGGTATCGATCGCGAAGGCAAGTTGATGGTTGCGTTCGGCGCGAACCTCCTTCGCCAAAAGCTTCACGTGGCGCGCCGACTGCTTCCACTCAACCGTGCGCGGATCCATCCCCGGCTGAAATTCCGTCATCGAGTCGAATTCAGACCCGTCGCCGCGATCGCTTAGCGGCTTGATCCCGTGCATCATGGTCCGTGAAAACAACACAGCCGCGTGCCGCTCAACAGCGCCCAAATCGGGCGTGATGGCGATTGTGGTGTTGAGCGGGGCGACTAGATGGCGCCACGCCAAGCCCATCGGACCCATCCACCGGCAATGCGCGTTCGTCACCACCGCCTCGCCACGTCGCACTGGCGTCACTGAAATCGCCGCCTCGGCTCGATGATCCTTTACGATCGCGCGCTGCGTCACGGGCGCGGCAATAAATTCGTTGGTCTCCAGCGCAAGGTCCGCCGATGCAGGGACGCTGCCCGAATAGACGACATGCAATCGGCTTTGAAACGGCCCGCCACCGATCGGCGCCATCGCCGGGGCGCCCATGGTTATGCGCACGCGCCGAGGCGACGCCGCCAATAATCCATCAATGGCCACCAGCGCGCACACCGCAAGCGCCCAGGCCGCGCCTACCGGCCAGAGGCTCGCCGAAAGCACTGCGGCAAGCAGCACCGAAAGCGGCGCGCCGACGCAAGCCAGCAAGATCGCGCGGCTGGTGGGTGCAATCATCGCGGCGCTTCGACCTGATCGAGAATGGCGCTGAGCGCAGTGTCCGTCGTGCGCCCCTCGATTTCCGCCGCCGGTGACAGCAACACGCGATGCCGAAGCGCCGGCAAGGCAAGATATTTCGCGTCGTCCGGAATTACATAGTCGCGACCGTCAAGCGCGGCCCAGGCGCGCGCGCCAGATGCGAGCATCGCGGCCGCCCGCGGCGACGCGCCAAGCTCGAACGCGCTCCCGGTGCGTGTCGCACGTACGATGCGCACTATGTAGTTCACGACTTCATCGGTGAGGCGAACGCCATTCACGCTTTGCACCGCTGCCCCCAACGCATCGAGGCCGAGCACCTTTTGAACACCGAGTGCCGCCGGATCCTGCACACCCAAACGCGCGCCGTGCTCCGCGACGATCTTCAGTTCCTCCTCGAGGCTGGGATAGGCGAGGACGTGCTTGAACAGAAAGCGATCCAGTTGCGCTTCCGGCAAAGGATAGGCGCCTTGCTGCTCGATCGGGTTCTGCGTGGCGATCACGGTGAAGCGCGGACTGAGTTGATGGCGCTTGCCGTCGAGCGTGACATTGCGCTCTTGCATGGCCTCTAACAACGCTGCCTGCGTCTTCGGCGGCGTGCGGTTGATTTCATCCGCCAAGAGCACGTCGCAAAACACGGGACCCTTGGTGAGCGTGAATGCATTGGTTTGAAAGTTGAACAGATTGGACCCGAGGATGTCGCCCGGCATCAGATCTGGCGTGAATTGGATGCGACCAAACTGCAAGTCGAGCGTGTGTGCAAAGCATTGCGCGAGCAATGTCTTCGCCGTGCCCGGCGGGCCCTCCAGTAGAACGTGGCCGCCGGCCAACAGCGCGGTCAGCATGAGAGAGACGGTGTCCGTTTGACCAACCACCGCTTTCTCGATTTCGCGTCGAACGCTGTCCGCCAGTTGGCGCACCTCAGCCAGTTGCACGAATGATCTCCTTTTTCCAGGCGTGCAGCTTGCGCGCCGCCTCCAGCATTTGTTGGGGCGTCTTTGCCGCCGCCGCTTCCGACGACAATTGTGAGAATGTCGCGCTCGCGCCTTGAGCACTGCTCAAGCTGTCGAGCAACGGCGCAGCTTCAGCTTCTTCTTTGCGGCCAAAGCCTGCCGCTTCCGTAACAACCGAGGCCGTCAGACGCGCGTACCCAGGACCCAACCTATTTTCGCGGCCGGTTAAACGAATAAGAGCAGCGGAGTTATTGGCCAGGACCGATTTTCCGAGCGCAATCACACGCGCCGCCTGCACGCTTGGCCCGAACCGCAACGCCGCACGCCAGCCCAGCAACACCACAGCAAACACCAGCGCAAGCGTCGCGCCCAAGAACGGCGGCTCGAAAGCCAAACGCAACGCACTGCGGGCGCTGCCGAGACCGTTCGCTGTCACGTCAAACACAATCGGCTCGTGGTCAGGCCGCAAATAATTCAGCAACGATAGACCCGCACGCGCATTCTGTAGGTTGGCCAGCCCCTGCGTGTTCAAGAAGTCCGGATCCGAGAGCACATAGACATTCGTGGACCTGCCGCCACGCAGCACGCGCGCCACCACGCTTCGCCCTTGCGCATCGATCACAATTGGCGAGAGCGACGCGCCGCTGATCGTTTGAAACTCTTCAATGGCGCCGCCTGGATCGATTTTTCCATCCGGCGCCGACAGTTCCGGCGCACTGATCCCAGCGTCGCGAACAATCTCAGTTCCAGGCGCGATTTCCGTTAGAATTTGCCCAATCGCTTGTGGCGGCGCGGCGCCGACGCGAGACACCCAGCCGCGATGAGTTGGATCCGGACCCACCAGCCACTTCGGCAAAATGACCAGCGTTGTCCGCCCTGTAGTGTTGGCGAACTCAGCCCAGTTCATGGCGTTTTCGGGTGTAACGATCACAAGACTCGCGCGCCGGTTTTGCGCGCCAATCGTGCGCCCGATGTTGACGGTTGCTCCCGTCTCACGCGCCAAACGAACGGCGCCGGCAAAGCCTACTGCGGACGTTGACAACGCGTGCGCGCGGCCGTCGTGTCCGCTTGAGAGCTCCGGCTCGAACGCCGACAGCACTAGGAAAGCCGAGAACGCGAAAACACCCACCAGCACGACGCCGATGATGATCCCCACGGAGAAACCGCCATTGCCTTTGACGCTCATCGCCGCGCCTCCTGTGCGGCGAACGCAGCATAGGCGTCGCGGCATGCCTTAAAGCGGGCGGCTTCGATGGCTTGCCCGCCGAAGAGGCTGGACTCAACAGCGGCGGCGATACCGGAAAACACGCTGCGGCCCCGCTCGGACAAAGGCTCAAGGCGCGCTATTTCGCGCGACGTCAGTGCAGGGCCAATCGCGAGTGCGAAGACGCGCTCGAAATCCTCGATGCTTCGATGCAGCAACACGCGCACCGCTTCGCCATAGCGCCCACTGGCCGCGAGCCGGTCCGCCTCTTCCAGAAGTGCGCGCGCGTGCGCCGCCGATGGCGTGTAGACCGGCTTCTCCGGGACTTTGGCCGCATCCGCTTTGGGCGCTCGCCGAGGCATCCGCCTGGCGATCTCCATGCCGAGCGCATAAAGAATGATGCCGACGATAAGAATAACGCCGCCCCAGAACACATACTGCAAAAGCGGCGCGACCCCCTGCAACACACGCAAGAACGGCACGAGCCAGTTGGGGGGCTCCGGCTGGGCCATTTGCGTGAAGTGAAATTGCAGCTGATGGTCGCTCAGAAGCTGCGCATGCGCTCTCTGAACAGCGTCAGCGCCGCCATCGGACGGAACGGCCTCCCGAGCTTGCGCGGCCATGGTTCAGCGATCCCCCAACCTCCATTGGGTTTTGGCCCAGGCGGGACTTGCAAAGCAACCACAGAGCGCACGCCGGCAGGGCTTTGCTGGCAATGCGGTCACACGGCGCAGCAGCAAACCCCCGGGTTTCGCGAGAGAATGTCCGCACGCGCTCGCCCGCGTGCGGACATTCTAGCCGAACAGGAAGTCGTCAGCGGTCAAGACGTTCGCACCTGACCCGCTCACTCCCAGCAAACTAATGATGTCGTGCCCATCAATGGTGATTTGCATGTCGGGGCCGGTATCGACGATCAGCACGCGCGCGGCGAAGTCGGTTGCCGTGATGCCGTAGCCGCTGATGTCGAGCAAATCCTGTCCGCCGGAGGGATTCGCGTCGAAGCCAGTAATGGTGTCATGGCCGCCGCCAGAGATGAAGACGAAGGTGTCGTTGCCCGCGCCGCCGTTGAGAGCATCGTCTCCAGCGAGATCGG
>Ga0209023_10004340_pt1 | contig 16223 bp, 14 predicted proteins | sample LakOneMetagenome_FD_187468 | JGI IMG/M metagenome (GOLD analysis project Ga0209023, IMG submission 187468) | Freshwater and sediment microbial communities from Lake Erie, Canada (SPAdes) (version 2) | ecosystem: Environmental > Aquatic > Freshwater > Lentic | place: Lake Erie, Canada... | reverse complement strand
ACGGCGTTCGGGGCTCGAAATGGTCCACTGGACCATTTCGCAAGACGCCCCTCACCCCCACCCGTCTCGCGCTGACGCGCGATCCACCCTCCCCATGCTTACGCATGGAGAGGGAAAAGATTTGTCTAAACCGCGAAGCCCGCCATCATGCCTTCGTAGACGGCTTCTTCCGCCGTGCGGGGGCTGAGGCAATCGCCGGCGAGGTGGATGGGGATGCCCATGGCCTTGACCGCTTCGGAGAGATCATCCTCGGGGATGTTGGGGGCGGCGAGCACCAGCGTGTCCATGTCTTCCAGGACGACAGCTTCGCGGGACGGCGTGTGGATGAAATAGCCGGTCGTGCCATCGGCACCATAAAGCCGGAGATAGGGCAGCACCTCGACACCCGCCCTGTGCAGGCGGCCGATGATTTCAAAGCGCACATAGAGCTGGATGCTTGCGGCGGCCGATGCGGCGTTGACCGCCATCCGCACCTGTACGCCCTCGCCCGCCAGCTTTTCCGCAATGCCGGCACCCGTCCATTCGCCGTGCCAGTCATAGACGACGGCGCGGGGGCCCGTGCGGGCACGGCCTGCGAGAATATCCACGGCATGCACCATCTGCGCCGCCTCGCCTTCGAGCGGCGGCACATGCGGGCGGCTGCCGGTGGCGAGGATCACCGCATCGGGTTTTTCACTTGCGATGAAGGCCGCCGTCACTTCATTGCGGCGGTGGATGCGGGCGCCATAGCGCTCGGCTTCCGCGGTGAGATTGGTGACAATGCCGCCGAACTCGGCGCGGGTGGGAAGCAATTGCGCCAGCCGGGCCTGCCCGCCCGTCTGGCCCTCACGCTCGTAAAGATCGACGCTGTGCCCGCGCTCGGCGGCAACAGCAGCGGCCTTCAATCCCGCAGGGCCGCCGCCCACCACCATGATGCGCTTCGGCTTCACCACATGGGGCTTGGCGTCATAGAGCAGCTCGCGGCCGGTCTCGGGATGCTGGATGCAGGAGATGGGAATGCCCAGCTGGAAATGCCCGATGCAGGCCTGGTTGCAGCCGATGCAGGCGCGGATGTCGTCCACCCGGCCCGCCTTCGCCTTGTTGGCCATTTCGGGATCGCAGATCATGGCGCGCGTCATGCCGCACATGTCAGCCGCGCCATCGGCGAGAATCTGTTCCGCCACCTGCGGCTGGTTGATGCGGCCCGCAACGAACACGGGGGCCCCCGTCGCCTGCTTCACCTTCTGTGCGTAAGGCGCGACATAGCCATGCGCATTGGCCATCGACGGCACGATATGCGCCGCACCCGACGGCGTGGCCGAGGTTCCGGCGATGACATTCAGATAATCAAGCTCGGGGGCGAGGGCGCGGGAGATCGAGAGCGTCGTATCTTCTGTCAGGCCGGTTTCATCATGCTCATCGCCCGACAGGCGCAAACCGACGATGAACTCCTGCGGCACTGAAGCCCGAACCACCGCAATCGCCTCGCGCGTGAAGCGCAGGCGGTTGTCGAAAGACCCGCCATAGGAATCCTCGCGCACATTCACCTGCGCGTTCATGAATTGCGCCGGGAGATAGCCGTGGCTGGCGATGATCTCAACGCCATCGGCCCCGGCTTCCGCCATGCGCCGCGCCGCCTGTCCGTAGCCGTCAATGATCTCACCGATCAGTGACGTCGACATGGCGCGCGGCACCACCTTGAAGCGCTCCGAGGGGGAGTGGGAGGGTGCGAAGGCCGGCTGCAGCACACCATCGGGACGCCCCACCAGTTCACGGCCGGGGTGGAAGAGCTGCACGAAGCAGCGCGCACCCTGATCGTGAATGGCATTGAACAGGCTGCGGTAGAGCGGGATCGCCTCATCATCGGAGGCCATCAGCAGGCTTTCGGTGTAGCGCGCCGTTTCATGCACACCCACCACCTGGATGACGATCAGCCCCGCGCCGCCCTTGGCGCGGGCGCGGTGATAGGCAATCAGCGCCTCGGACGGCAGGCCGCTTTCGGGCAGATAGGTATCGTGGCCCGTGGACATGATGCGGTTGCGGATGTCCGTGCCCTTGAGACGATAGGGCGAAAACAGGTGCGGGAACACGGATGCTCAGCCCTTGCCGAGAGTGCGTTCTTCATGGGCGATGAACCATTCCACCATCTCGGTCCACATCGCTTCCACCATGGCGGGATCAACCTTGTGGGCCCGCGCCAGCACACGCACATTGTCGATAACGCGATCGACGCGTTCGGGAATTCGCGCTGGAATGCCCTCGCGCTTCTTGATCAGGATCGCCTTCTCCACGCAGCGCTGCCGCTCGGCCAGAAGCTTGATCAGCTGTTCGTCGATGCGGTCAATGTCGCGGCGGATGTCGGCCATGCTGGCGGGCTGAGGGGTCATGGCGCACTCCTGCCAATCGGGGTCCGGAACGGCAATGCGTAAGAGAGTCGCGTCATCGCTTCACATAAGGCCCCTTGCGCGGCAAGGGCTTCTGCGACCATGGCCTATCGCCCGCGAGCCCCCGCGCCGTTTCAATCGTAACCGTATCATCCTCAGCAACGCGAAGCCCATACGCGCCGTTCCGCCACAGGTCGAAGCGGTCGATGCGGGTTGGAATATCGGGGCATGCGCCGCGCAGCGGAAAGGCGGCGATCAGAATGTCGATGCCCGCGCAGGAGCCGGGCGAATTTTCCACCCGCCAGAAGGCCAGCACCTTGCCTGAGACTTTGGCTGTGCAGGCGGTTTGATCACAAGCCCAGCCCACACGCTTTGCGGCTTCCGCGGGCGAGGTTTCATCGCCACTGGCCACCAGCCACTTGCCGATCGAGAAACGCCCTTTGCGTCCGGGTGCGGGAACAAGGCCGCCCTCGCCGTTGCGGAAGGCCACCGCCGCGCCCGCGCGGTCCACCAGAATATCGGGCAAGGCTGCACCGTGGGGCATGACAATCGCGGCCAGCGCCACCACCGGCCCGATGAGCCGCAAGCGCCCGCGCAGCAGGCAGAACAGCGCCGCACCCGTGGCAAGGGCCATGGCATTGAGCGCCGGAAGCTGTGGCACCAGAAGGGCGGCATCGGGGAGATGCGCCACCCAGTCTGAAATCGCCATCATCAGGCCGATGCCCTTGCCCATCAGCCACAGCGGCCAGTGTTCAAGGCCGAACGGCATGAGGATCACCGAGGCGAGTGCGGCCGGCATGATGATGAGGCTGATGACCGGCAGCGCCAGCCCATTGCCCAGAATGCTGTAGGGCGAGAGCCTGCCGAAATGATAGGCCGCCGGAATCGACGACATGGCGCCCGCGATGATGGTGGTGAGCAAAGCGCCCACGGCACCGGCTGCGATCTTCAATCCGATCTTCACCGCCCAGTGACGCTCTTCCGCCGGCACGACGCCCCGCCGCTGCTTCCACTCGCGCCAGAATTCGTAGAAGGCCGTGAGCCCCAGTACCGCCATGAAGGACATCTGGAAGCTGGCCGAGATCGCCGCATCCGGCTCAAGCACGAGGATGATGACCGCCGCCAGTGCGAGGTTCCTGACGGAGATGGCGGGCCTGTCCACCAGCATGGCGAAGAACATGACCGCGATCATGATATAGGAACGCTGCGTGGCGGTGCCGGACGCTGCCAGCAGCATGTAGAAAAATCCGGCGAGCAACGCCGCCACAGCCGCCCATTTCTTGATCGGGTAATTGAGCGCAAGGCGTGGGAACACCGCCAGCATGGCGCGCACCAGCCAGAACACGCCGCCCGCCGCCAGCGCCATGTGAAGCCCCGAGATCGATAGGACATGGGCCAAGCCTGAAATCTGGAACGACAGGTTCACGTCCTTGGGAATGGCGCTCCGCTCGCCCGTGATCAGCGCCTCGGCAATCGCAGCATCGGTGCCTTGCAGGACGGCGCGGATGCGCTGGCCGATGGCGCTCCGCACGTCTTCGAGCGCCGCATCGAGCCAGAGGCTCCAGGGCGGGGCATCGGTTCCCGCCGTGACCGGCCCCACCGCCCTTCCCGTGCCGCCAATGCCATCGAGCCAGAGCTGGCGGCCATAGTCGAAGCCGCCCGGAAACACCGGCGTCGGCAAGGGTGCCAGAAAGGCCTTGAAGGAGACATGGCTCCCGACCCTCACCTCGCCCTGCTTCGCACTTGCCGAGACGCGGAGCTTGAGCGGCGTATCGGCGGGAACAACACCTTCGATTGCCTCCACACGCAGCACGAACACCTGCCGCCCGCGCCCGCTGAGCGCCCTGTCCTCGACCGTGCCGGTGACGATCTTCTCCGGCATGGTCATGCGCAGCACGGGCGTTGCGCCATTATCAGCACCAGCCTTCGCCAGCAGCAGGCCAACGGGAACGAGCGCCACGATCATCAGCCATGGCCGGAAACGCCCCAGCCATAGCAGCACAGCGGCGATGACCGCCAAAGGCGCGAGCCCGATCCATGACGGCTCCGCCATCAGCGCGAAATAAATCCAGATGCCGAAGGTGAGCGCGATGGGCGTCCACAGGAAGGCGCGGCCCTGCTGCTCGGCCAGCCGCTCCTGGAGCCACAGGCGCAGGCGCCCGTCTTCCACCGGGGCCTCGCGGGCCTCTTCCCAGCCAAGGGCCACCACGGCTCCGTCCCCTTACACGCTGCGCTGCACTGTGCTAATCCGCCCTGCGGCCGATGGGGCCGCATTCCCTTACGACAGCATATCCGGAGTCCGGCGTCCATGTCTTCGCCCGTCGTCACGCGCTTTGCGCCCTCGCCCACTGGCTTCCTGCATATCGGAGGCGCGCGCACGGCCCTGTTCAACTGGGCCTATGCGAAGCACACCGGCGGCACCATGCTGCTGCGCATCGAGGATACCGACCGCGAACGCTCGACCGCCGCGGCGATTGACGCGATCATCGAAGGCCTGACCTGGCTGGGCCTTGGCTGGGCGGGCGAACCCGTCTCGCAATTCGGCCGCGCCGCCAGGCACCGGCAGGTGGCTGAGGAGCTTCTGGCGCAGGGCAAGGCCTATCGCTGCTATTGCTCGCCCGCCGAACTCGAGGCCATGCGCGCCAAGGCCGAGGCCGAGAAACGCCCGATCCGCTATGACGGCACATGGCGCGACCGCGATCCTTCGGAAGCCCCCGCGGGCGTCAAGCCGGTGATCCGTTTCCGCGCCCCCCAGGAAGGCGAAACCGTGGTGGATGACCGCGTGCAGGGCCGCGTCGTCATCCCCAACAAGGATCTGGACGACCTCATCATCCTGCGCTCGGACGGCAACCCCACCTACAATCTCTCGGTGGTGGTGGATGACCATGACATGGGTGTGACGCACATCATCCGTGGCGTCGACCATCTGACCAACGCGGCGCGGCAGACGCAGATTTATCTGGCGATGGGCTGGCGGGTGCCGGAGATGTCGCATATTCCGCTGATCCACGGGCCCGATGGGGCCAAGCTCTCCAAGCGCCACGGGGCCTTAGGGGTTGAGGCCTATCGCGCCATGGGCTACCTCCCCGCTGCCATGCGGAACTATCTGGCAAGGCTTGGCTGGAGCCATGGCGATGACGAGATTTTCTCAACGGAACAGCTGGTTGAGTGGTTCAACCTCGAGTCGATTGGCAAGTCTCCGGCGCGCTTTGATTTCGCCAAGCTGGAAAACCTGAACGGCCATTACATCCGCCATACGCCGGACCCGGAACTTCTTCAGGACCTGATCGATTTCCTGCCCCATGCCGAGGGCGGCAAGGCGATGCTGCTTAGGCTCGATGAGGCCATGAAGGCCAAGCTGCTGAAGGCCATGCCGGGCCTCAAGGAGCGCGCGAAGACCTTGGTGGAACTGATGAAAAGTGCTCAGTTTTTGTTCGCCGCCAGGCCTTTGGCGCTGGACGACAAGGCCAAGCAGATCATGGCCGATGGCGGGGCTGATGCGCTGAAAGCCTTGCTGCCCGTCCTCTCCGCCATCTCGCCGTGGAAGGCGCAAGACCTTGAGGCGGCGGTGAAAGCCCATGCCGAGGCGGCCGGGCTGAAACTCGGCAAGCTCGCCCAGCCGCTCCGCGCCGCCCTGACCGGTGCCAGCGTCTCGCCCGGAATTTTCGATGTCCTTGAAGTGCTTGGCCGGGAGGAGTCACTGGCCCGGCTTGCCGATCAGGCTGCTCCATGATCCGCCGGGCCACGGCGGCGGATAGCGCGCTGGTGCGCGCCATCACGCGCGTGGCCTATGCCAAGTGGGTGCCTCTCATCGGGCGCGAGCCCTTGCCGATGACGGCGGACTATGACCATGCCGTGAGCGCCCATCTCATCGACATTCTGGAGCGCGATGGCCATGCCGCCGGATTGGTGGAAATGATTCCGGCGGCGGATTTTCTGATGATCGAAAACATTGCCGTCCTGCCTGAGCAGCAGGGCAAGGGCATTGGCGGCCTGCTTCTCGCCCACGCCGAAAAAACGGCGCGCCAACTGGCCCTGCCCGAGCTGCGCCTGTTCACCAATCTGGCGTTTTCAGCCAACATCGCCTTTTACGCCAGCCGCGGATTCATCGAATATGCCCGGCAAGCCATCCCCAGCGGCGGCGAACTCATACACATGAAAAAACCGATCTCCCGCCTTTCGCGTGAGGCGTAGCGTAATCAGGTCAGCCTGATTGACCTTCTTTTGTTGCAGTGCAATACTTGAACCAAGAACGGCGGCAGGTTTCAAACCTGGAAACAAGCCCATCCAACGGGAGTTCAACATGGCCGACACCGGAAAAATCGCGAACCTGAAGATCGGCGACAAGAACCTCGATCTGCCGGTGAAGGCCGGCACCATTGGCCCCGAAGTGATCGACATCGGCAAGCTTTATGGCCAGTCCGGCATGTTCACCTTCGATCCGGCCTTCACCTCAACCGCCTCCTGCGAATCGAAGATCACCTATATCGACGGCGATGAGGGCGTGCTGCTCTACAGGGGTTATCCCATCGAGCAGCTGGCCGAGCACGGCGATTTTCTCGAGACCTGCTATCTCCTCTATTACGGCGAACTGCCCACACCCGCCCAGCGCCGCGAGTTTGACCGCAACATCACCTATCACACCATGGTCCATGAGCAGATGGCCATGTTCTTCCGGGGCTTCAGGCGCGACGCACATCCCATGGCCGTGATGGTGGCGGTGGTGGGCGCCATGTCGGCCTTCTATCACGACTCAACCGACATCAATGATCCGCGCCAGCGCGAGATCGCCTCGCACCGGATGATCGCCAAGCTGCCGACGATCGCGGCGATGGCTTACAAATATCACATCGGCCAGCCCTTCGTTTATCCGCAGAACAATCTCTCCTATGCGGCCAACTTCTTGCGCATGTGCTTTGCCGTGCCGTGCGAGGAATATGTGGTGAACCCCATCCTGGCGCGCGCCATGGACCGCATCTTCATTCTCCACGCCGACCATGAGCAGAACGCCTCGACCTCAACGGTGCGGCTCGCGGGCTCGTCGGGCGCCAATCCCTTCGCCTGCATCTCCGCCGGCATTGCCTGCCTGTGGGGGCCTGCCCATGGCGGCGCCAATGAAGCGGCACTGCAAATGCTGACGGAGATCGGCGATCCTTCCAAGGTCAACGAGTTCATCGCCAAGGTGAAGGACAAGACCTCGCACATCCGCCTCATGGGCTTTGGCCACCGCGTTTATAAAAACTACGATCCGCGCGCCAAGATCATGCAGAAGACGGCGCATGAGGTGCTGGCGGAACTCGGCATCAAGGACGATCCGCTGCTCGACGTGGCGCGCGAGCTTGAGAAGGCAGCACTCTCCGATCCCTATTTCATCGAGCGCAAGCTTTATCCGAATGTCGACTTCTATTCCGGCATCATCCTGAGGGCTTTGGGCTTCCCGACCTCCATGTTCACCGTGCTGTTTGCACTCGCGCGCACGGTGGGGTGGATTTCGCAGTGGAAGGAAATGATCGAGGATCCGAACCAGAAGATCGGCCGCCCGCGCCAGCTCTATACCGGCCCCACGCGCCGCGACTACGTGCCGGCCAGCCGGCGCGGAAAGTAAGTTTGTAGCGCGCGCGGCGGCGGATTTGAGCACCGGGCGTTCGATTGCATCCACCTATATTCTCCTTCGGCGGGCTTGACCCGCCGATCCAGACTTTCAACGAGCAGAATGGCTGAAAGTCTGGTTGGCCGGGTCGAGCCCGGCCATGGAGAGGAAGTGGATTGAAGGCGCGGCGCTCAGGCGCCGCGTTCGTTCATCAGCATGGCGCCGATTTCGGCTTCGGCGACTTTCTTACCGTCGACATGCGCTTCGGCCCAGTATTTCCACACCGGCGGCCGCTTGTTCGACAGCTTGACGTGGAAGCGCACCTGATCGCCCGGCTCGACCGGCTTCCTGAACCGGCACTTGTCGATCGACATGAAGAACACCAGCTTGCCCGCGTGCGCATCGCCCAGGTGATTGAGCACCAGAGCACCCGCCGTCTGCGCCATGGCCTCGACCAGCAGCACGCCGGGCATCACCGGGCGGCCGGGGAAATGGCCCTGGAAAAACGGCTCGTTGATGGTGACGTTCTTGATGGCTGTGCCGCTCTCCTCGCCGTCGAGATCGACCAGCCTGTCGATCAGCAAGAAGGGATAGCGGTGCGGCAGAAGCTTCATGATGCGGTTGATGTCCGCAGCCCCCAGCACCTTGCCTTCACCGCCCTCAGTCATGCTGCTTCCCCAAAAAGCACGGACGGCCAAGGGACCGTCCGTGGTGATGAATATGCTTGCGGCCGTTCCTCTTAGAAGGCCGTGCCGATCGAGAAGCGGAACCATTCCGTCTCGTCGTATTTCGCTTTCATGAACGGATAGGCCGCCTCGAAGCGCAGCGGCCCGAACGGCGACTGCCAGATCAGGCCCGCACCGATTGAGGCGCGGAACGCCATCGTATCGAACACCTTGCAGCCGATCGCATTGGTGCAGTGATTGGAACCCAGCGGCGAAGACTTTTCCGGCGCCCCAAACGCGGTGCCGAAGTCAGAGAACACTTCGCCGGAAATGCCCCATTCTTCAGGCATGCCGATCGGGAACGTCATCTCCACCGTGCCGATCGCATAGGTCGTGCCACCGATCGCATCCGTGCCGCCGCCATTGCGGGTCTGGCGCGGGCCGATGCCCGACAATGCGAAGCCGCGGAACGTGTCGGCGCCTTTGTAGAACCTGTCTTCAATCGGAACATTCTTGCTGTCGAGCGACAGCATGTGGCCCGCATTGCCTTCCAGTTTCAGCACGACGGCATCTTCATAAATGGGCACGAAGAACCAGGCATGCGCTTCCGCGCTCGCGGTATAGACATCACCGCCAAGGCCGGCGATTTCCGACTCGAGCTGGCCGCGGAAACCATTGGTCGGACGCACGGGGCTGTCGAGATCATCCCATGTGTAGGTCGCATCCACGAAGGACTTGATCGAGGAACCCTGGCTGTCGATGACCGTGGGCGATGCCTCGGTGTCATCGACACCCGAAATCTTGCGATAGGTCAGGCCGTATTTGAAATTCAGCGATGAATATTCATCGAGATCAAAGCCGGTGCGCAATGCGCCGCCGACCTGCGTGCTCTTGTACGATGAAACCGATGAATTGTCGGTCTTCGTCGCGAAGGCATCGAAGCCCGCGGAAATCGGCATTCCCAGGAAATACGGTTCGGTGAAGCTGAAATCCACCTGCTGGCGCTTGAAGCTCAAAGACGTATTGAGCTTGAGGTCCTGCCCCTTGCCGAGGAAGTTGCGCTCTTCAAGAGACACCGAGCCGACGACCGCTTCCACAGTCGAATAGCCGATCGAGAAGTTGATCGAGCCGGTCGATTTTTCCTGAACGGCCACGACCAGGACGATCTTGTCGGGTGCGGAACCGGGATCCTCGCGGAAATCGATCTTGTCGAAGAAATCGAGCGCCGTGAGGCGGCGGCGGGCACGCTCGATCAGGACGCGGTTGAAAGCGTCACCTTCATAGAGCTGCAGTTCGCGGCGGATGACCTGATCTTCGGTGCGCAGGTTGCCGGTAATGTCGATCCGCTCGATATAGGTCCGCGGGCCTTCGACGATGTTATAGGTGATGCTGAGGCTGTGCTGGCCGGCATTGCGATCAATCTGCGGCTCAACCTTGGCGAACACGAAGCCCTGCCGCGCCGCCTCGAGTGTCAGATTTTCCACCGACTTGTCGACCTTGGTCGCGTCATAACTGTCGCCAACGCCCGTCTTGATGCCAGCCTTGAGGCCATCCGCCTCAAGCTTGGCCTGGCCGACATTCACCGCCACATCGGACACCGTGTAGCGCGGCCCCTCGACGATGGTGAAGGTGATGACGAAATGCTTTCCGTCCGGCGCGAGATTGGCCGAGGCGGACACCACCTGCACGTCGGCAAAGCCGTTTTTCAGATAGTAGCGCCGCAGCAGTTCCTTGTCGTATTCGACGCGGTCGGGATCATAGGTATCGTTGCGGGCAAAGAACTTCCACCACTTGTGCTCGGCGGTGCCGATCACGCTGTGAAGCTGGCCCGCATCAAAGCTGGTGTTGCCGACAAACTCGATCGAACCCACCGTGGTCTCGCCGCCCTCATCGATGACGAAGGCAAGATCAACGCGGTTCTCGGACAGGCGGATGATCTTGGGCGACACGGTGACGGTGTAATATCCGCTCTTGCGGTAGAGGGCGATGATGCGGTTGACGTCGCTCTGAACCTTGGCGCGCGTGAACATGCTGCGCTCTTTCAGTTCGACTTCCTTGGCCAGATCGGTGTCCTTCACCTCACTGTTGCCCTCGAAGTTCACCCGGTTGACGAGCGGGTTTTCCTCGACCTTCACAACCAGCACGCGGCCGCGCTGGAAAATCTGAACGTCGGAGAACAGGCCGGTCTGAAACAGCGCCTTCACCGACTCGTCGATCTTTTCGCTGGTCGCGTTCTCGCCCGGCTGAATCTGCAGGTAGGAGAGGATGGTTTCGTTTTCGATGCGCTGGTTGCCCTCAATGGCAATCTGCGAAACCGTCTCGGCATAAGCCACTGAAGAAAACGCCTGCGGTGCCAGCACAGGCGAAAGCCCGGCCAGGAGAAATGCCAGAACCGCAACGATAACAAACCGGTATTTCATCTACAGGCCACTTCCCCGCACCTAGCCGTCCCCTTGAGAATCCCCGCCGCCGGAAGCCGTTTTATCTGCTTTGCCTTTGATTGCAAATGAAATTCGCCCTTTGCAATCAGCCACCCAAATGCCGCGAAATATCGTTCCACATCCCCGTCATCATCAGCATGATGACCAACGAAATCCCGACCCGGAAGGCCCATTCCTGGGCCGTGGGCCCGAGCGGTTTTCCACGCACCGCCTCGATGCCGTAAAACACCAGATGGCCACCATCGAGCATAGGGATTGGGAAGAGGTTAATAAGCCCGATATTCACCGACAAAAATGCGATCAATTGGATGAACTGGAACAGCCCTTCGGACGCCGCGGCGCCAGCGAGCTGGCCGATTCCGATGACGCCGCTCACCTGTTTGGCGCTTTCCGCGCCGGTGAACACCTTGCCGATGTATTTGAACGTCGTCGCCACCATGAACCAGACGTTGTCGGTTGCCTTTACGACAGCCTGCACCGGCCCCAGGCGCTTGAAATTGACCGCCGCATTGGCGTTGATCTTGACGCCAAGAAGGCCGACTTTCATCTTGCCGCCCAACCCGTCGTCCTGCTCGCTGGCTTTCGGCACGGCGTCGATGGTGAGGCGTGTGCCATTGCGGTCGACCACGATCGACAGATGCTCGCCAGCACGGGTGAAGACGGCGCGTTTCACATCCTCGAAATTATCGATATGGCTGCCATCGATCGATACGATGATATCGCCGGGCTTTATGCCCGCCTCTTCGGCAGCACTTCCGGACACGATCTCGCTGATCACCGGAGGGGTATCGGGCTCTCCGTAAAGCATGAAGGCGCCGGCAAAAATCGCGATGGCCAGCAGGAAATTCGCGGCCGGCCCCGCCGCCACGACCAATGCCCGCTTCCACAGCGCGGCTGAATGAAAACTGCCCGGCGCGGCGTTCTGGCTTTCGCTGCCCGGCATGCTGGCCGCATTGGCATCGCCCTGGAATTTCACATAGCCGCCGAGCGGCAGCCAGCCCACCTTCCAGCGCGTGCCGTGCCTGTCGTTCCAGCCAAAGATTTCGCGGCCGAAACCGATCGAGAAGGCTTCGACCGTGACACCGCACCAGCGCGCCATCAGAAAATGGCCGAGTTCGTGAATGAACACGATGACGATCAGCGCCACCAGGAACGCCACCACCGTGAACACGAAATAGAACGGCGGCAGGGCGAGAAGTGATTCGAATTGCATGGCCTTCGGTCCAGTCCCCTTGTGGCGCGCGCTGGAACAGAATTGTCCCGGCCCGCGGCACCCGACCTCACGTCGCAAGGCCTGTGCCAAAAACGCGATTTGCGTTTACGGTCTATTAACCACGAGAGCCGGGCAATGCGTCAACATTTCGGCAAATCATGGTTACCACAGGAGGAGTCCCGCACCTGTTGCCGAAAGGCCACCATGAAGAATTCCGATGATGGCGGCTGCGACTGCCACCGAGACCAGCCCATCCACCCTGTCGATGATGCCACCATGGCCCGGAATGATACGGCCCGAGTCCTTGACCCCGCAGCGCCGCTTGAGGGCGGATTTGAACAGATCGCCCGCCTGCTCCGCCAGCGCGAGAAGGCCCGCCAGGATTGCCAGCCAGAGTATGGCGGGAAGCCCGGCCACGGCGGCGAAGATCACTGAAGCGATGGCGCTTCCGGCAATCGCACCGCCAAGCCCGGCCCATGTTTTCTTGGGCGAAAGAACCGGCGCCAGCTTGGGGCCGCCGATGATACGGCCGGCGAAATAGGCAAGCGTATCCGCCGCCCACACAATCACCATCACCCAGACGATGGCTTTGGCGCCAAAAAGCGGATCATTGCGCAGGATCACAAGCGCCGCGGCAGGCAGGCTGACATAGGGCACGCCGAGAAACCGCCATCCCCCCATTCCCGTTTCAGGACGGGCGGCAAGGCCGGAGGATATGAGCCAGATCACCGCAACCGCGATCAGTGCGGCGGAAGCCCCGGCATGCAAAGGCAGAAATGTTCCGCACAGGGCGGCGGCGGCGTGAAGGGCAAATTGCAGCGGATCACCGCGATTGGCCATCGCCGTCCATTCCATCGCCATCAGAATGGCGAGCAGCGCCACCAGCAGTTCAAACCAGATGCCGCCAAACCATACATCCGCCAGCACGGCCGGGATCAGCACGGCGGCGGAAAGCGCGCGCACGCCAAGGTCAGCCCATTTCGCCGGGGAAGCCGGAACCTTATCCGTCATCAGGCGCGCTGCACGCTGAGGCCGCCGAAGCGCCTGTCGCGGCAATGGAATTCGGCAATGGCGCGCTTCAGAATTTCAGCACTGAAATCGGGCCAGTAGTCCGGCACGAACACGAATTCCGTGTAGGCGCATTGCCAGAGCAGATAGTTGGAGATGCGCTGCTCGCCGCCAGTGCGGATCAGGAGGTCCGGGTCAGGCATGCCCGCCGTATCGAGATGGTTGGAGACGACGGCGGCGGTGACGTCGTCGGGCGCGATCTTGCCCTCCGCCACTTTGCGGGCGAGAGCTTGCGCGGCGCGGGCGATTTCGTTGCGGCTGCCATAATTGAAGGCCACCACGAGATTGAGCGCCTTGTTGTCGCGCGTGAGCTGCTCGGCATCCTCGAGTAATTTGACGAGGCTGGGCTCAAGCCCTTCACGCTCGCCGATGACGGTGATTTTCACCCCCGCCTCGTGAAGCTGCGCCACATCGGTGCGGATGAAGCGCCGCAGGAGATCAAGCAGGAAGGCGATCTCGGGCTTGGGCCTCGACCAGTTTTCCGAGCTGAAGGAATAGACGGTCAGATATTCGATGCCGAGGTCGGCGGCGGCGCGGATGGTGCGGCGCAGCGCCTCGACGCCCTGCTTGTGGCCGGCCTGCCGCGGCAATCCGCGCTCCGACGCCCAGCGGCCATTGCCGTCCATGATGATGGCGACATGGCGCGGAACGGGCGGCGGTGGTTCAATGGCCGGCATGAAGGGGCTGCGCCTCAGACCTGCATGATCTCGGCTTCCTTGCCCTTCAGCGCCGTGTCGATCTCCTTGATCGTGTCATCGGTCATCTTCTGGACTTCGTCAGCCTTGGATTTCTGTTCGTCTTCGCTGATCATGTGCTCTTTCTCGAGCGCCTTGAGCTGGTCCATGCCGTCGCGGCGCACATTGCGCACCGCCACCCGGCCCTTTTCCGCATATTGATGCGCAACCTTTACCAGTTCCTTGCGGCGATCCTGTGTCAGATCGGGCATGCGCAGCCGGATCACCTGGCCTTCGGTGGCGGGGTTCAGGCCCAGATTGGAGGCGCGGATCGACTTTTCTACAGCGATGACGAGCCCCCTGTCCCACACGCTGATCTGCAGCATGCGGGGCTCCGGCACCGAAATCGAGGCCACCTGGTTGATCGGCATCATGGCGCCATAGGCATCGACCTGGAGCGGTTCGAGCAGGCTCGTAGAGGCGCGGCCGGTGCGCAGGCCGCCAAAATCATGTTTCAGGGCATCGACGGCGCCGGTCATGCGGCGCTTGATGTCGGATGCGTTAAAGGGTTGCGGTTTCGCCATGGCAATCAGTCCTTCGTCACGGTGGTAAAGCGGCCGCCGCCGTTCAGCACATCCGCCACGGCGCCCGGCGTCCGGATCGAAAACACCACTACCGGAATCCCGTTATCCCGCGCAAGGGCGATCGCGGCGGGGTCCATGATGCGGAGGTCGCGCGCCAGGATTTCCGAGAATGTGATGTGCTCGAAACGCTTGGCGGCAGGATCGGACTTGGGATCGGCGGAATAGACGCCATCGACACTGGTGCCCTTGAACAGCGCATCGCACTGGAGTTCGCAGGCCCTGAGCGCCGCACCAGTATCAGTGGTGAAGAACGGCAGGCCGGTACCCGCGGCGCAGATGACGATCCGCCCCTCTTCCAGATGGTGAATGCCCTTGGAGGCCGAATAGGTCTCGCACACGGTCGGCATGGCGATGGCGGAGAGCACGCGCGCATCGCGGCCCCTGGATTTGAGCACGCCCTGCATGGCCAGCGCATTCATAACCGTGGCCATGATGCCCATGTGGTCGGCGGCCACCCGGTCCATGCCTTTGGCGGCCCCCGCAAGGCCCCGGAAGATATTGCCGCCGCCGATCACCAGCGCCACCTGCGCGCCCTTATCAGCGCAGGCGATGATTTCATCGGCGATGCGGCCCACGGTTTCGAGATCGATGCCGAACGGCTTGTCCCCCATCAGCACCTCGCCCGAGACCTTGAGGAGAATGCGCTTGTAGGGTTTGCGGGTCATGGGAAGCCTCTGGCAGGAATTTCAGCGCTTATCGGCGATTTGGCCCGATTCGTCATGGGGGCCTCCCGCCATTTGGATGGGGAGCAATCGACACAATTTTTTCGTTCTCGCTCACCAAACAGAAATTGCCTACCCTTATGATTGGGTTGGGAGGCGGATATGCTCAATTTGTTTTTCTTGTTCTTCAGCCCTTCGGGGCGCATTGGCCGTGGAAAATGGTGGCTGGCCAATCTGGTCTTTCTTGCCATTATCGCGGGGCTGCTCTTTTGGGCCTATTCCATCGGCAACCTGCAGGATAGCGGTGCTGACACCAGCCCGCATTCCCTGATGTTCGGCCTGGCGCTGCTGCTTTACATTCCGCTGGCGATCTGGAGCAACTTCTGCGTCATCGCCAAGCGCTATCATGACCGCAACAAATCCGCCTGGTGGTACTTCATCGCCTTCGTCCCCTTCATCGGCGCGATCTGGCAATTGATCGAGTGCGGTTTTCTGGGCGGCGACCTGAACGACAATGATTACGGGCCCGGCCCCGGCTTCGACCTCGGCGATGAAATCAGCAGACTTCGCGCGGAGGCCGGTTATCCGAGCCTCGCCCCGGAGCCAGCACCAGCCGTCGAGCGCCCATCGGTGGCGTGGAATGCCGCCCGCCGCGGCGAAACACAAAGGGGCCCGCAGACGGCGCAACCTTCCGTCGCGTGGAACACCGCCAAGAGCCAGCCCACCTTCGGCAAGCGCGTGTAAAGGACCTGCCTCCCTCTCCATGCGCAAGCATGGGGGTGAGGGGCGTCTTGCGAAATGGTCCAGTGGACCATTTCGAGCCCCGAACGCCGTGAGCCCGAGCGAACGGCCGGGAGACAGCAGGATGATCTCACACCCCGCCGCCCCACCCCTGCCCCTCCC
>Ga0209023_10004339_pt1 | contig 16224 bp, 12 predicted proteins | sample LakOneMetagenome_FD_187468 | JGI IMG/M metagenome (GOLD analysis project Ga0209023, IMG submission 187468) | Freshwater and sediment microbial communities from Lake Erie, Canada (SPAdes) (version 2) | ecosystem: Environmental > Aquatic > Freshwater > Lentic | place: Lake Erie, Canada... | reverse complement strand
AACCCTTGCGCTCCTTGGAAGTCCTGACCTTATGCCGCGCTCGCTGCTCCGCTGTCCACATGAAGTACTCCTGTCGAAGAGGACTGTTTGGACATCATAGTTGCTTCTAAGTTTTTAAACCGTCTCTTATCTGGCAAATTTTCTCAGACGCTGTGTTCGACAATTTTGACGGACTGATTCGGGGCGAGGCCGGTCTTACTCCATCACCGGGCAAGAAGCGACAGTATCTCGGCGTCGCAGAATCAGCAAAGCTGATCGGAGTTAGAAAGTCGGTTCTCAAGGACGCAATAGATCAAAAGCTGATACCTGTGCGTGTGGGTCGGGAGGGCGTAAATTACGCCGTGTGTATGCTCGCCCGTGAAGACTGCGAAGCAACGTTGCGATCCCGAAGCGAGTGGATATCACGACTACGAGCGATGACTCTACTGGGCGTTTCCGACACAACGTTGCAGCATCTCATCGATGCGGATCTTCTGGAGACGGACGAGACCTGGAGCCGCTCGCTCTTCAAGGCTGGTCCCATTAATGCATCGGAGGCCCACTCGCTATGTAAGAGGTTGCAGGGATTCGTCCGCGCGCGTGATGAGCAACACACCATGACGTTTAACGATATCAACGCTCGCCGAACGGTTGACATGAAAGCAATCGTTTCATTGTTCCAAGCAATATTCTCGGGTCACGTTTCCCCCGTTGGCCGCTGCGATCGCATGGGACTAGGCAGCTACGTTTTCTCGTCTGAGGAGATCAGGGCTTACTTGGGTACTGCCGCACTACAAAACGCATTGACTTTGCCACAGCTTGCCACCGCGACCGGATGGAAGTATGAGAGCGTTGCAGGCTGGGCTAAACAATCACTGCTTGAGACAGAAGTGGCCGTGCTACAGGGTTGCCAAGCCCGGGTAGTGACTGCACCTGCGCTGGCACGCTTTCGTAAGGAATGGGTGCCTATCGCTGACTTAGCTGCGGCAGGAGAGAGTAAGAGCTCTGCCGTGACAAAACATTTGGCTGACCAAGGCATTCGGATTTGGGGCCAAACTCCGCAAAAGAATGGCGCTGCCCGGGGAGGCTTGATTCGGCTTTCTGACTTAGTGGAAATCGCGGGTCTTACCAAACGCTCACCGAAGGACGCCTAATTCCTCGAAGAAAGCATAACAGTTACTGTTCCACGTCATTGGAGATCCCATGGGAACCCAAAAACGAAGACTTCTAAAGGCTGATCGTGACCGGGTACTAGTCGAGGCCATCACCCGTGCCCGAACGCGATGATGCTTCTTCAAGGCACACGGGTAACTTCCGGACGGAAGGCCGGTTTCCTTAATTTCGAGAAAGAAATTCTCAAACTTACCAACGCACTGCAAGTGCTCGGCTTAGATGTGCCGTCTCCCGTATTGGGTTGTGACGTTGTGCCAGCCTCGTTGCGCCGCTCGGCTCCGAGCACGACTTGTCGCTGCAAACCATGCTGAGGCCTCTAGGGTAGTGCGGCACTCCAAAGCGCATTTACCTTAACGCAACTCGCGACAGCTACTCGATGGAAGTATGAGAGCATTGCGGGCTGGGTTAAGCAAGCACTCCTTGAAAAAGAAGTAGCCATCTTGCAAGGGCGCCAGGCCGGGGTCGTGACCGCAACTGCCCTTGCGTGCTTTCGTAAGGATGGATGCCTGATGCTTACTTAGCTGCGGCCGAAGGGAGCGAAGGCTCTGCCGTGACCAACATTTAGCCGCCCGGAGATTGAAATTTGGGGACGGATTCGCGAAGAGTATGGGCCTCCCAAAAGGCCTAATTGGATTTCTGACTTGGCGGAAATTGCCGGTCTTGCCAACATCCAAGGACCGGCGTTTCGCCCGATTGGGGGCATTAAATTACGACGATTGGAGCGAGGCGTGAGGACAAGGTTGCGTAAGAAAAAACTGTACAGGCAAGTATTTCGCGCGCTTGTCCTCGATCAATTGCTCAACAAGCTGATCATAGATGAGAGTCTGGAAGGGTGGCGTATTCTCGAATTCGACCTGATGCGTTTGTTTGGGAACGATCGTTTGGCTGCATGGGTTTGGTTCACTACCCCAGCAATTGCGCTGGACGGGAAACGGCCAGCAGATCTGATGGCAGCTGGCGACGTGGAGGTTGTACGAGAGCATCTCGTCAGATTACAGTATGGCGTCTATACATAATATTTATCCGTCAACAAACGCTGGGCACTTTCCTAAACGTATCTTCAGACCTCGTACGTCACTGGCCCATCAATCCTTTTTCATGCGGCTCAGCAACAACCATGCGATTTGTCACGTAACCTCATTGACACATGAGCAGCACTACGCTTCTCATCCAGCATGTCTAGTATCCTCTGCGGATTAGAGACCACAATCCGCGCCCAACACAATCGGCAAGGTCGCGCTTACTGAAGCATACATTGTGCGCTGAGCCAAGCACGAATGCCGGGTGTAATTTCGATCAGTTGAGTGCGGCGGTCGGTACCGGCCAGTTAAGCATTTCTGCGACTCTACGAATAATCCATCGCGCTTCGGCGTCGGATGTCCATTTCTGCGCTACAAGCCTCGGTAAGTATTGGTCAAGAATGTCCACTTCCAACATATGCATCCGTTTCCCTGCTTTGGACTCGACCGAGCTCCTAGCCAGCTGGCTTGCAAGGTCTGCACAGAGTTTCCATCGCTCATATAACTCTGGAGGCGTAGAGCCAGGCTCGTAAAAGCGGCCCTTGTACACTGCCATGAGATATTTCGGCTGCGCGCCAGGTACGGCTCCGAGGTACGCTGGACGTGGAAAGTCGCTCGGTACAGCGTCAAAATCAAGTTCGTCCATGGCTTTTAGAAAAACTTGGTTGTTGCTTCTACGGCGTTTAGCACTTTAACTATGCATGAGATAACGCTGCTCAAGTCCAGAACGTCGCTGTGACGCAAGACCTGACATGCCATGTCTTCGACGACGTCAACGTTTAGCCACAGTGTAAGGCAACGCTGAGCACGTGGCAAACCCCAGGTAAAGCAATTAGTGTCACCTATCACAGCGTGGACGGTGTTGAGCTCGGCACGCCATAAGCGGCGACGCAGGCAGGCCCCCTGGACCGCCGTACTTGCTCCATGAAAACGCGTTATAGAGCGACCACCTGCAACACTGGTCCGGGCAGGGTGCGCTCGCCGGAGCGCTTGCTGGTTTTGTACATTCGTCTCTGGCGGGACAATCTCGCCAAGCGGATTTGTCGTCTCCGTAATCTGACACTTTTAGGAGCAAGACATGTCTTCAAGGTCCAGAGAAGTACGCGATGCTATGTTGGCTCTTCAAGATGCTGCAAACGCAGCCTTTGCCTTAGGCCATGCTGCCAGTGGGTTACTCGAAGTCTTGACGAGTGTTGCGGACTTAGAAGCTCGCGTAGAAGTACTTGAGCATACGATTATCCACTCTGAAAGCGTCGAAGCCCGATGCGGCAGGGATGACTCGCGGCCGCAGCCGATGCTGCTGCCTGAAATGCGTAGTCACGTTGACACAAACACGGCGGCAGGACTACTTGGCCGAACGCCTCAAACCTTACGAAAATGGGCATGCTATGAAGATGGACCGTTGCGGCCAACCCGGGTCAACGGTCGGCTTGCGTGGGCAGTTGCTGACATTCGCCGCCTGCTTAACAACGGCAAACTTTGATAATTTCAGAACTTTGATTCAAGTAGCCGAGCTACAGATATGAGCTGCCGTGCTGAACCGCTTTACTAGGCAGGTACCAAATTACGCTTGCCGTGTTGTAAAACCGGCTACAAATAGCGTCAGCACGGACTTTGTTTGATTTGCTCAACAAAGCACCCTATGCGCTCACTGTAGCGGCCAACCGCGTGTGCCGGCCTCGTCTTATCGTTCAATTGTGATTTTAGAAATAAATGGATATTGCAAAATTGAAAATTTTGGAGAGATTCGATTGCATTTCAATACATATAATGAACTGCTGACATCCGTAGTGCATCGAGACCGCAGGGTAGTCGATGTAACTGTCGTGTCACCTATTCGAGGCGGACGTCGTTCGATCGGTCAACTCGCACGATTTGCGTGTTAGCCGTCACCATTCACCATTGCTGTCCCTCTCACTTTATTACGGCATGACGACCAACGCGGTGTTCACATTAACTTGCAGAAAGTGCAACAGTGCATATGCGCTGCCACTTTCGGTCTGCGCGTCGTGCGGTCCAACGATCCCGCTGTGGGAAGGTCATCCGTCCGAACATACTTTCTGGGTTGCCTGCGGCAAGTGCCATGCATGTCTGCAAGGACAAGGGATTGCTACGCGGCCTGAGCCACAAGATTGCCCAGACTGCGGCACGCCCGACCACGGCTGGCGGGACGCCCAAGGTAACTGGTGGGATGCGGCCCAACAGCAGACATTGCAGAGCTCGCATGCATGGGTTCTAGGACAGTTCGACGGCAACTACGACGGCGCGCTTGTCGCTGGACAGGCTGACGGCTTGAGTTTGCGCAGTTATACGTTCACGGTACGTGAAGCCGTTTTAAGTGGCATCCAGCCTTTGGCCTCGCCGCCTTTGCCCGTCGACTCGTCTGGCCTGGCGCCCCTGCGCCTACCTATCGTACGCAACGTCCACGTTATCTACCACGGGGCTGACGGGCAGCCACGCTACCTGCTCGCAGACCTCCATGACTTTCGCCTGCACGCCTGGGGCAACGCAAGCACAGAGCAAATAGCGAACGGGCGTCCATTGCTGGCGGGTCGGTTTTGGGGCACGGCATATGCAAGGCTCAGCCTGCTGATAGAACCTGACATACCGCCGACGACATCGCCGTCACCTGTCACGAGTGACTTGGCGCTGGTAAGCGCGCGACCCGCGGGCCCGATGCTAGCGCAAACCACGATGCCGCCCGCATCGGAGCCGGCGCGCGATGCAGCCGATTCGGTGCATGAGGGGAGCGCGCCGACGCAAGCCCCGCTTGATGCGCCAGGCGATCAACCCGCCACCTCAGCGAAGCCAAGCGCATTCGACGCGCTGCTGTCCCCGAGCGTAACGCCGAGCGAAGCCGGCGCGGCCCTCATGGATGCTGACCGTTCGCCGTCGGCTGTAGCCGGAGAATCAAGGGACACGGCGCTGCCGTACAGCGCGCCTGTTGACACGTCGTCTCCAAGCAAAGAAGACATCGACCATGGCGGGCTGCCTAAGCCAGCATCGCCAGAAGTCGCGTTGGCTAGCGACCCTCCCGATGAGGCAGGCAAGTCTTCGCCGCAGGCGGCGGCAGGAACCGAAAGGCCAGCCACTGATGTTCACGCGGCGGCCGCGCAGCCGGGGACCAAGCGACCTTGGGCTTTCCGTTATGGCCATCTGCGCCGCCGCCTTTGGGGCGATGAACCCTTTTTCCGTCCGTGGTGGCCACTACTGCTCGGCGCCGCGGGAATGCTGCTTTGGCTGGTGTGTGGCTGGCCGATCATGCTCTTGGGTTTGGGTGCGCTGTTGCTACAACGCGCGCTGCATCTGGCGCTGTTCAAACAATGGAAATGGCCGAGCCCGCGCTGGCGACCATGGGTGAATCCGCTACCCATGCTTGTACTGGCCCTGTGCGCATTTTTGGCCGTCATAGCACGCAGCAATTCAGCGCAGTGTTTGCAACCGGGTTGGTTAGGGGTCGGCGTGTTGGCGCTGTTGCTATTCCTATCGGCCCTCGCGCGCGCGCGATTCGTGGCCGTTATCATCGGCGCGCTATGGATACTGGCGCTGTTGGCGGCATTCCGGGACCGGGACGCTCGCTGTGGCCAGAGCTTGACGCAATCGGTCCGCGCACGTTTGCACACCGCTGGCGCGCACATCGAGCGCCAGGCCAAGGAGATGGTGGCTTACGACCAGGATGCGGACATCGTTAGCAACAGCGCCACGAAGAATCAAGGTGAGCAGCGTGTTTCGCTTGCCCAAGCGCTCGAGCACCCGTCACACTATTTTTCGTGTGACCGAACCGGCGCCGACGCCAACGCACGCCCGATCGAAATCTACCTCGGCGAGTCCGCGCTCTTCGGTTTTAACAGCGACCGCTTAAACGCGGAAGCAGAAGCCAACCTGGGAAAATTGAGTGAACTGATCGCACACAACCCGCACGCCTCCATTGTCCTGACCGGTCACACCGATAAACTCGGCTTACCGCTGCCGAACATCAAGCTCAGCGAACAAAGAGCCAAGCGCGTCGCGGACTGGCTTGTCACCCATAAAGTCGTTAGCGCAGACCATATTGACGTACGCGGCGCTGGCGACCGCGACCCCGTTGTCGATGATCCGGCCTTGTACCGCATGAACCGGCGCGTCGAAATGCATATCGACTGCCCGCAGGCGACCTCAGCGCCAGCAACGTCCAGCACAGCCGTGCACGCGGGAACCGCATGATGAAACGATCGCTTGCCGCCATCCAACGCTTACTGGCTTACCTATTGCGTCCCCCTGCCATTTTAGCGAGCGCCGACACGCGCATGGCGCTCACGCTCGACCGCACGACCCTGGCGGTCGCTTTGCACGGTTGGGGATGGATCGCCATTAGTCCAGCGGACGAAAAACCACGCTGGCATGATTGGCGGTTCTTCGGGCGATCTTGCGCCCATCTGGTCGTTCCGCCTGGTCCACGCGCGCGCATTTCGGCGATCAACGTTTTCGGTCGTCGAGCCATGCTATGGCATCGCCCCATCACGCAGCGCCGCCTTACGACGGTGGCGTTGGCGCCAGCGCCGGCGCCAACGCCAGGCCTACGCGCGCCTCAACTACCCCAGCTGCGCACGATGCCGGTGCGAACGCCACCGCGCCTGCCCCGTCCGCAGTTCGATCTGCGCCATCTGCGCGAAGTCGCCGGTCCCGCTGTGCCTACGTTACGGATGGTACCCCACCGGGCATTGGGTTCGACGCCGGCGCTCTCGCCCAAGATCTGGGATCGCATGACACGGTGCGGACAACTAGCGCGCAACGCTGCGATGTGCGCCGCGGCGGCGGTGAACGGCACAAATAGTACAACTCGACAGCACGACAACACGAACGACAACACCAACAACAGGGTAGACAAATGGGACCGCACCAAGTGAACGCACACGACGACCAGGCACCACGCTATTTCCAAGACTACGTTTATGGCTCACCGAACGCCAACAGCCACACCTGGTGGGGGCGGTTCAGGGCTTGGGTCAGCGATTTCCTGTGCTTTTGCGCGGGCGCCGACACGCAGATTTTGCGTTACTGCCCACATTCGGAGCGTGTAAAGGAACAAGGCATCGGCGGCGTGGTGCTGGCCACGGCCACCCTCGCCTTTTTCTCAGGGTCGTATGGTTTTTATACGATCTTTTCGTCAAAGAATGGTTATGCGTTATCCGCCGAGCAGCAGTCCTTCGAGTGGGGCGCGGCCTTGTGTGCGATCGCGTTTGGCCTGGTCTGGTCGCTCATGATCTTCAATCTCGACCGCTTCATCGTATCCAGCGGCGGGCACGGCGATGGCACCGAAAAAATCACACTGACCGAAATGTTGCATGCGATTCCCAGGATCGTCATGGCGATCGTAATCGGTCTGGTTTTGTCCAAGCCACTCGAAATCCGCATCATGAAGACGGAGATTGAGGCTGAGCTGACGTCCTTGCAAAAGGACCAAGCCAAAAAGCTGCAGGACCAAGACGACAAGGAGTACGAAAAGGCGCGCGCGGAACTCAACGCCAAAAAGGCGGAGAAGGTCAAGGTCCGCGACGACAAGCTTGCCGAACTGCGTACCTTGCTGACGCAGATCACCGAACAGCGCGATCGAGTTGACAAGGAAGCCGACGGCACTGCCAACGGCCGCGCTGGCGAGGGCAAGGCATTCAACGCCAAGAAGACCAACCTCGAAGAAATGAAGGCGCAATACGAGCGTACCAAACGCGACTACGATCCGGAGATCAAGAATCTCGAGGCCGATATCGCCGGCGTACAGGCACAGATCGACACTGGGTTGCACAACCGCGACCAGACCTACAAGGAAAACGAGAAAAAGGCAGCAAGCCTCGACGGACTGATCAAGCGGATTGAAATCGCCCACGACATTTCGCCGTGGGGCAGCATCATGCTGACCACGCTTCTGATCGTCCTGGAGATCGCGCCGATCATTTTTAAAATGATGGTCGCCCTGGGACCCTACGACTATCTTTCGGAAAACGTCAAACGCCTTGCCATCGCGTCGCGTGGTATCGAGATCAAGGACCAAATCAAGGGCAAGGAAAGTGTCGAGGTGAGCGACGCCGTCTATCACCAGGCACAGACGCTGCGACAGCATGAAATCGGCAAGCTCGAGGTCGAGCGTGAACTCGCCGACGTGGCTTACCAGGTCTATCAGGATGAAACCGAGGCCGACATCAGGGCCAATCCGGAAAAGTACCAGCGCCCATCCCGACCGCGAGACCACCTGGCGGCGTAAAGCATGTTAGAACGAGTCTGCAGCGCTGTGGTCCATCGGTTGTTGACGCTGTCGGGGTACGACCGGCATGTCGTCGCACGCTTGCAGCCGGCGGATGTGGGCGCTTTGACCTTGTCGTCGGCGCTCTGCTTGGTATCGGCAGGCATGTACGCCGCCGCGGCCAGCTATCTGGCCTACATTGCCGTGTATGCAGGCAGCGCGCGCTGGCCGATTTCGGTTTGGATCGGCGCAGGCGTGTTCATCTTCGCCGTGACCATGCAACGCTTATATGTGACGACAGGCGGCTACGCGCACCACTGGGATCAAACACGGCTGGCAGCATGGCGCCCCGACAGGCTACGCCTCGTCTGCGTGTTGATCATCGCCAGCCTGATGTCGTTGCCGTTCGTGCTCATGCGTAACCACGATCGCCTCGACCAACATATCGAACAGGGGCGCGCGGCCAAGGTGGCGTTCTATCGCGACCAGTTAAAAAAGGCCCGCCAGGCAAGCCAACAGGAAATCGCCCGCGCCCGCGCGCTGGCCATCGATCGAGAACGGCAAGTCACCGCCATGCTTGAGGGACATGCGTCGTTCGCCATGGCGCACGTGAGCACAGCGCCCAGCCAGCGCAAGGTTTTACTGATCGGCGCGCAGCACTACCAGGACGCGCGCACGCACAACAGCACTGTCACCGATGTAGAGTTATTGCAGCGGGCATTTGACAGTGCGGGCTTTACGACCACGCTGTCGTTGGACGATTCGGGCGATAAGCTGCGCTTGCGCATCGACGCCTACCTGAAATCGCTGGCGCCAGGCGACCTCAGCGTCGTGTACTACAGCGGCCGCATCGCGTCACATGCGGGACGCAATTTCCTTGTGCCCGTGGACTATCACGCTGAACGCAACCCCAACGGCTATCCCGCCGCACAGCTCATCGATGAGCTTGCGAAGAGCGCCCCTCAATTGAGCGCAGTGATTATCGATGCCGCAACATGGCGCGACAGCGACGTGACACCAACCCTTGCGCCGCTGCGCACCGCCGCGCGCACGGCGATCTTAGTCAGTACCGCCACCCGGCGCCCTGTTAATTCGCGCGATGGCGGTCCACTTGCCGTCGCGCTGGCTCAGCAGATCGCGCCAAACGTGGACCTGCGGCAGCTGCTCGCGCGTGCCGCGGCGCAAGTCAGCAACCTCGCTACGTCATCGAATAGAGGCGCGCAGCAAGTCACGCTGTTGTATGGTCCGGGTTCCGGTCCCGAGCAGTCGATCGCATCGGCTGGACCAGCCACCCAAAACGGCGCAGGTGGACCGGCTCTGGCGCAAACGACAGTTTGCCCGTCGGCCACCGGATTGCCGCTCCAGCGTTGCCTGCGCGCTTATATACGGATGTTTGATGACCGCTTGGCTGCCTTGAAGCTTGGGCAAGTCGACGACGCCGTCGCACTCGGTCAATATCGAGAAAGTTTGGCGCGCTCCAGCATGCTGCGTGAGCGTTGGAAGCTGCTTTGGCAGGATCCCACCGTGTTCGTGCAGGTCGTGTTGGTTGTTCTCTTCATGGTGTTGGGCGACATGTTGCGCGATCTTCGCGCCGAACCGCTGCGTCACTACGAGCAGCTGCGTGCGAATCATGCGCGCGATGCCGTCGAAGCAGCGTACAGCAGGGTGCGCAAGACGGTCGGCGCCATGCTGGCCACCTGCCCTGCTGATCCGTTCCCCGGTTTACGCTGGCACGAGCGTAGCCACTATTTTGGCGCGCCTTCCGGCGCCTGGTTGTCACTGGGCGGTCTCAAAGCGCCGCTCGCCGGCTCTGATGCCGAGTTCCGTCAAGCATTGGGCTTACCCCAAAAGGCGCTCGCAAGCCCTGCGACGGTCACGCCATCGAATACCAGCTTGCCCTCGGAACTGCCAGCATGACGTCCTATCTCGCCCTACCTTTTACCATGCTCGGGAACGCGGGTGCGCTGCTGCGGCGGTGGTTGTGGTTCGTTACCGGGGCCGATGCACAGGTACTGCGTGACCCTAACTGTCCAGAGTCGGAACGCACGAAATTCGACTCGATCGGTGCCGCCATGTGCTTGACGACAGGCTTAGCGTTCCTTGCCGGGTGGAGCGCTTTTTATCAGATCTCGTTCCCCGGCTTGCACGAATACGAATTGTTCGGCACGCCGTTACGCGCGACGATGAGCTTCGTGCTCGCGGTGATTTGGACCCTGGTGATCTTCAATATGCAGCGCTTTATTATGCTGAGCAGTCGGCGCGTGTCGGATCATGGCACCCTCCATCTGGTCGACTGGCTGCACACGCTACCTGGTGTTGTCCTGTCTCTGTCGGTCGCGCTGACCGTGGCCACGCCCTTGCAGGTATTACTACTCGGCGCGGAGATCGATGTCCAACTACTCGAGGAAGCGCAAACCAAGAAGAGCGCGGTACACGCGGCCATCGACGCGCGCTTCGATACCGAACGCTTTGCCTTGGCCGAGAAAGCGCTACAGCTACGCGAACAAAGCGGACACGATATGCCACTCTCGGATGCCGAGCCTGCTTGCGTGAAGACTCCGGTTGCTGTCGGGGAGCGGGCGCCAACCGCGCGACATGCTGCTTGCTTGCAGGCGGTCGACGTCTGGTATGCGGCGCTTGCCCATCGCATCGACGAATGGAAGCAAAACCATGTCAACCCGAGCGAGATAGCGCTTGCGGATGCCGTGGTTTGGTATGGACTGCAGCGCGATTGGGTCAATGTCCGCGTCGCGCGCGAGCGCCTTCTTGCCGACATGACGTTCGACCAAGGCGCGGGTTTGATTAAACGCGCGGAAATCGGGTATGACGTCAATCCACTCAGCAGTTGGGGATTGTTCCTCGTCGTCTGCTTCATCCAAGGCGTCCCTGTCGTGATCCGCGCCGTCTCGCCGAAAGGCCCCTACGACGACCTACTCGGCATGGTCAGCCGACAACATTTAGCGGCAGCTGGTATCGAACCCGCTGCGCTGAACTTGTTCGACCGTGCCGGAAATTCGTACCCTGTGGACCTGTTTCGGATAGCTAAAGACAAGGAACGGCAAACGCTCGCAGCCCTCCAGGCCGAGCGAAGCGCACTACGTCGTCAACGGCTGATCGAATTCGAACAGCGTCACAAGATGATTCTTACTCGGGTGAAGCAAGACGTACAACGCGACGGTGATGTGCACCAAGCTCGACAGTAAGATGCCTGACGTTTATAGCGTACGCGGATGATTTCTAAACGGAAGTTGTGAGTGTTGACGCATGCTTGGCATGAATGGCGCGCCGACATCACTAAGTCTTTTCTCGCTAGCCTGCTTCCTGATCTGTTGCCCGTTGTTGCGTCGACAAGAAGGTAAATCTCTACAAACGGGCAGAACGTCCGGAGTTGCGACCGAAGTACGCCAAGTTCATGTCTACTTCTTCGCACAACCGGCGTTCCGATCGGATACCGCAGCAGTAACCGATGATCAGCAAGCCGGCCATCAGCTCGGGATCGACCGATGGCCGGCCGGTATGACCGTATGACTGTATGACTCGGCCAGATTCTCGCAAAACTCGCTCAAGTCGAGATACCGGTCCACCGCTTTCAGCATCCGAATATGTTCGACGGCGCGCCGTGCTGAATAACATAATGCACGTTCGCGCCGATTGGATTGCCTCTGCTCGTCAGTTAATAAAAGGTCGTGTAGTCTTATGCTCTCTCAATAGACATAATTCTAAGATACGTTATATTTCCACGTATAGCTCGAAGAGCTTTTGATTCGGCGTCCTCCGCGGAAGTGGCTTCAAAGATTTGCCACGTGCAAAGACCGCCGTTGCGCTCGAATGTAACTTTCCACTTTTTCACTATAAATCCCCTTGCCATTGATGTATCAACGGCTCTAGTCGATATATTGGTTATTAAAATTGCAATCTAATATTGCATATCTAGCTGAGCTTAAGTTCAATAAATCCATCTGCATGTGGCAAGAATGATTAGATCTTATGACAACATGCAGAGTGTACAATATCATCAATGGAACTTATTGGAAACTGGCTTAGGCGGTCAACGTCCGACGTTGCTGCACCGCTACCCTAAGCGTTCTCGATTCGCCGAGATAATGGTCGCTAAGAACCATGACTGGCCGCCTCGTCGAATAATTTGACTGCACTAGATCAGGACGCGAGCAGGCTTGACTTATGGCTACTGCCCCAACTGCCGTCTGAAGAAGCTGCAAAAGCAACTTGTTCTTCTTGCGCTGGCCCGGTTGACCATATCGACCTATAATCGGAACAAGTTTCGTTTTCACTCGAAAATAGAGTAAATTTCTTATAACTCGCAGCTTTGCCCGATTATGGGTACATGTATGTCAGTTTATGCCGGGCGAAATATCACGCACTACTATAGGAAAAAAGTCGGCATGTGCCAGCAATTGGGTCCCCCTACAGTTTGCTTGAGTTTTGTTTTGTGAGAAGCCAGCCTTTCGGGGCTGGCTTTTTTTTGGTGCCGATACTGGTTCCGGGATTTCGGCCATGCCAGCCGGGTCGGTACCGAGGTCGAACTGATTCAGGATCTGCATAATCGTCGAATTGGCCGCGTACTTTCGCTTCAGCTCAACCAGTTCTTTTTCGGTTGCGCCGCAAGATCTGCGCGATTCGCGGCTCGCTTCGCAACCTGCACGGAGATCGATGAGTCGCTGGACGTCGCGCGGCAGATAGTCTTGGGCCAGCACGGATAGAGATGGCAACAGCAAAACAAGCCACATCAGGAAATTCTTCATATGTCGGGGCTCCGCTTTGACCAGTTCGGTTCACCGCGGTAAGCATGACGACAAGTGCCGACTTCAAGTTTGACGCGGACTAAGTTATGTCGCTCGTAAAACACTGAACTGACTGAAAGCAGCCGCTGGTAACGGTACCTCCAGCTTCCAAATAATGTTCATCGGACGCGCTCCATGGCTTTCCTGGAACGTAGCAGGGCCACAGGCTAGATAAGGACTATCCTGATTAATCCGCACAAACAACTGGAACCGCCATCCGTTTGCTTGCTCGCCTACGCTACGAATGTACTGCTGCCCAATACCTGTCGTTGGCGCCGTACTATTTTGAGACTGCCAATGGAAGAGTTCGTGGCTAATTGCATAGTCGTGATAGGCAATGGTTTCATGAAATCCACTACGCTTATCCAAGGTCACGAACATCAGTTCGAGCTTGCGAGCCTGCAGCCGCAGCACGCCGGTATTAAACAAAGGCCGGTGTTCGGCGGTCAAAAAACCTATGGCAGTGAGGATTTCATTAAGGCGGTATTGTCCATGTAGGCAGAGCGTTGACCATTCCAGCCCGGGTACTGGGGATGGATGCGGTAAGGCATTCGCTTCGAGAACCCGTGCAAGTTCACCGATCTCGGCAGCACTATTGTGATTGGCTTGCAGCCGCTGGGCAAAAGATCTGCCGCTTCCCACACGTGAGACCGTACCATCAACTTGGTAGGCCAGCATTTGCAATCGTAGCGCCGCGCCAGGCTCACGATCGAGCTCATCCAATGGTGCTGCCCCGATCTTCGCCATCAAAGCAAGCTGCGCAGGGTCGTTGGTATGCAGCAGTACAGTGAACCGGCGACTGAAATATTCCTCTTCCGGCCCGGTGTCGTGCACTGCCAATCCTGCGGCGCGACGCAAGGCCGACCATCCGCTGTTTCCAGTCGTTCGATAAATATCGCCGATATTCAAAGTCTGGTCATGGAGGAAGCCTGCCAGGGTCACGCCCTGGGCACCCTGCAGGCTGGCATAGGCTTGCAACTCAGTAGTCATACGCCGCCAATTTTGCAGGGTCAGCTTGCGAAGATTGCCCAGGATCTGCTCTCGGCTACGAGGTTGAAGTTGAATATAGCAGCCGGACGGCAACTGGCTGAAGCCGTTCTCGACGCCATCCGTAAGCTGCCGCCGATTCAATCCCGTGATTTGTCCCAGCAAATGATCGAAACGAAAATCGACTGAATGTTGTCCGACAAAATCCAGGATCAGGCAGCTTTCCTTGCCTGGCGAAAGACGCAAGCCGCGGCCAATCTGCTGTTGAAACAACACCGGGCTTTGCGTCGGTCGCAACAAGAGGAGCGTATCGACGACGGGAATGTCGACGCCTTCATTGAACAGATCGACTGTCACGAGAACACAGATTTCCCCTTTAGCCAACGCCGCCGGCGCGGCTTCCCGTTCAGCCTGCGTAGACTGTCCCGTCAAGCACAAGGCCGGAAAGCCCGCCTTGTTGAACTGCGCAGTCATGAACTGCGCGTGCGCGACACTGACGCAAAAGGCAATGGCCTTGCAATTCTCCGGGGAAGAGCACAAGCGTTGCCATTCGTTGATGATCAGTCGAGCGCGAGCATGATTCCCTGTCAGGACCTTGTCGAGGTGCGCGCTCTCTCCAGGCTGGCGCCACGGAATGTCGCGTAGGTTGGTATTGTCATCGCATGCAAAATATTCAAATGGGGCGAGTAATTGCAGGTCCAGGGCCTGCCATAATCTGAGCTCGACGGCGGGGCTCCCATCTGGACGCGTGTCGAAGTAGGGAGAAATCGGTCTGCCATCACTGCGTTCCGGGGTTGCCGTGAGCCCTAGCATGATGGAAGGTTTGACCCGTCTGGCAACGGTATCAAAGCTCGCAGCCGCGATGCGATGGCATTCATCGAATACAACTGTATGCCAGTAGCCCTCGCCAAAGCGGGCCAGCAAATCATTGCTATGCAGGCTTTCGATGGTCGTAAACAGGTGATCCGGATTCTCGAGACGCCTGTTGCCGCTTAATACCTGCCCAAAGCCGGCATCACGCAATACCTCACGATAGGCTCGCAGCGCTTGCTGCAAAATCTCGATGCGATGCGCAATAAACAGCAGACGTGGTCGGCCGCCGAGCTGTATGCAAAGCCGTCGATAGTCGAATGCCGCCACAACCGTCTTGCCGGTACCGGTTGCAGCGACGACCAGGTTGCGTACCCGCTGGTGATCACGCTCGGCCTGCAATTGCTCCAGCATCTCGAGCTGGTAATTCTTCGGGGAGATATCGAAAAAGCCGATGACATTTTCAGGCTGAGCGGCATACCTGCCGCCCTTTTCCGTCGCAATCGCTTGCTGCAAAGCGGTACGGTGTTCAGATTGCTCTGGATCGTAAGGCACGAATTCAGTGTCATGCCAAAGCGTCTCAAAATGCGCCTGAGCCTGTTGGAACATGGCCCCTTGACCGCGTTCTGAAAATTTCACTGTCCACTCGAGGCCACCTGCCAGAGCTGCCTGCGTCAGGTTGGCACTGCCAACATACGCAGTACCGAAGCCGCTATCGCGCTCGAAGATCCATGCCTTTGCGTGAAGGCGGGTTCGGCGCCCGTCCAGCGAGATCCGTACCTCGCAATTTGGCATGCGCGCCAATTCATCCACTGCTTGCGCTTCGGTCGCACCGATATAGGTGGTTGTGAGAATACGCAGCCTGGCGCGTGCCTTGCCGGTTCCATCCAGTGCCGTAATGCTTTGCAAAATATCGCGAATCTTGCGCACTCCCGACACCGTAATAAAACTCATCAGGATATCGATCCGATCGCTACTGGCAAGCTCATGACGCAGTTCACTCAACAGTGCTGGAGAAGCCTTCGCAGCGGTAAATAACCATGGGGCAGTGACGCCGGTGTCAGGGGCTGTAAGGGCAGTACGTTGCCGGTGCACGGCAGCCAAACTTTTGGTTCTTCACGGATTAGCGGGAAGTAACCAGTAAACGAAGAAAGCGGTAAAGAAGAGCTAGACTTGTTGTGCGACCAACAAAACCTTGACTCAACTTACCGCTTTCATGACGGATCATAATCTCGAG
>Ga0209023_10004338_pt1 | contig 16226 bp, 36 predicted proteins | sample LakOneMetagenome_FD_187468 | JGI IMG/M metagenome (GOLD analysis project Ga0209023, IMG submission 187468) | Freshwater and sediment microbial communities from Lake Erie, Canada (SPAdes) (version 2) | ecosystem: Environmental > Aquatic > Freshwater > Lentic | place: Lake Erie, Canada... | reverse complement strand
CCGATCTCGTTGACCGGATAGTTCACGAACTCGTTGCCACCCCAGGCCATCGGCTCCCGCCCATCGCGGTGCACACGGGCGATCGCGCCGTCGACATCACGGGCGAACATCTCCACGACCCGGCGATCGAACCCGCCGCCCTCATCAGCCAGCGCCGCTTGCGCCTGCTCCTGCCAGCTGTGCAGCAGCTTCAAAATCCGAGACCGCAACCGGCGGTCAGTGAACGCCACAGCCCGCCAAAGCCCCCGGAACTGCCGCTGATAGCGGGTATCACTTTTCTTCCGCGCCGGCACCAAATGCCCGCGCAGCAGGGCCGCGAACTGCTCCGGGGACCGCTGCAGCTCCTGAGCCACCCACTGAGGCGTGGCCCGGTCAGGCAAATCCGCCGCTTCAGCAGCCAAATCCCACGGGTTCACACGCCCCACATTACGGGTCACCGGCGCAGCCAAGACACTCATGGATCCCATTCTCACCGGCCCGGCCCGGCACGAATCGCCCGACACAACCGCGGCGAGACCATTCTGGGAGCACTGCACCGGCCGGCGCCGACACTGCCGGGCCTCACCGGCGCCGCCGGCACCAGCCGCCCGGCGGCGCCGAACCGACGTCCCCATCACGACACCCGCCAAATCGAGCCCGCATCCTCGCAGCACGCCGGCACCCCCAACAGCAGCCGCGACAGCACAGCGCGCTGATATCCGATCCCGGCCGCACCCGCGTAAAGGTCAGTCGATCGCAGCACGCCGCCGCCACGATGCACCGAATCAACCGCCGCGGCCAACACCGCCTTGTAGCGGCGCGGCAGCAAGCTCTCCAACTGACCGATGCCAAAAACACACAGCTGCCGGTACACCGCATCCGCAGACACCGCACCCGCGTCCCCGAACGTCACGTCGTAGGGCTCGATGACCTCACCCGGCGGCAGCAGCCCGAACTTCGCCGAGAGGATCCACACCTGCGCACCCGTCTCCTGCGCCCGGGCCTGCGCGGCACGCAAGGTGAACCGGAAATGGTCGCTGTCATAGAGTTCCCCGGCCGGCGCAGCGACCGGCCGCTTGGCCGCGCAGCAGGGGATCACGATCGCCGACCCACGGCACGAATTCACCGGATCAGCGTCCCCAGTCCGGATCCACCCCAGCGCCACCTCCAGGCAGCCCTCCCGAGGCGCCGACCGGTGCGGCCGAGGGTCGCAAATGCGATCCCGACGACCCTCCGGGTAGTAAAGCGCGAGTTGCAACGCGCGCCCAGATGGGCTGTACCCCAAGATGATCTGCGCATCACCACGTGCGATCACGTTGCTGTGCAGAGGATCGGCGACCGTTACCCATCCGTGCTCGGCGACGGCCTCGGCGATCACATCCCGATCAGCTGACATCATTCTCAACCCCATTCCGGGCTCGTGTCCCGGCTACCGACCGGGGCTTCCAATGTGCCGCCGCAACACCGTGCATTGCGATGGCTTCCTGCAATCTAACGCACCGCTCCGACAACACCCGACATGCCGCGGCGGCCGGCCGCTTCAAGGCAACGCGCCGGCACCCCCGTGCAGTATGGACCTGCGACGGAGCTGTTCAGCCAACCTGGCGGAGCTTCCCAGAGCCACAGTGCCTGGAGATCGCCGACGGCGCAGCGGTCGCAGTCAATTTGGGCCACAACGGGTTCTGCACAATCGGAGGAGCCCGGCCCCTCGTGGGATTCAGCGCGGGACGGGGCCAGCGGCCATGCTGCTGGCGACGATCGCAAGCACATCGGATTCGCTGAGCCCGGCCGTCTCGTTTCCAACCCGCGCCAGATTCTGCACCACCGACAGGTCCGGGTCCGAATGCGTTACACGGTATCCCGGCTGACCCTCTTCGATCAGCGCCAGGTTGTAGACGATTCTGCCGTCGACGTCCTCAGCGAATCCCTCGTTGGTGTAGTAACACGAACGTGCCATAAAGTCGCCTCCCTCAGAGCTTTTCAACTCACTTCCGGCACCCGGAATGCGATCTCAACGCTAGGTATCTGGCACCTCCCGCGGCCTGGCCGACACGATCTTCCGGTCGTGATTTGCTGGGGCCATCGGCTGGAGCTGCCGTTAGGCTCGCAGGGTCTCCGGCCTGCTCGATCGGCCAGCCGGGCAGGTAATACCGTTCCGGATGTGCCGCTTCACCCCCGGGGCGTGTTGGCGTCAATAACCAAGTGATAGATGTCCGCAGTCTCCTGGGCTGACTGACCAAGCTTCCATCTCGGATTGCCCAGATGCCCCCGATGGATGAAGAACTCCGTTGCCGGTAGCGGCGCAGGAGTGCTTTCCCACCGATTCAGCTCATACCCCGGGCCATCTGGAACCTCCTGGCGATCTGCGCGGCGAGGCACTGGGTCGACAGGACCGAACAGCTCGGCCCGCCCATTGAGCACCCAGTGGCGATCAACAGCTCCGTCCTCACCGGGGATTGCGGTGATGTGCCAGACGCTGTCCACCCGCGTGAACACCTCATAGTCGCTGTTCCAGCGCATGCGTTTCTTCTTGAATCTGTACAGCGGCTTGGTGGGTACGCGGCCCTTTTCCAAAAGCTCCACCAGGACTGCCAACTCCTCGGAAGCTCTGCGCTCGCCGGCGGCCGCCGCTGCCGCTGCCAGTCGCGCTTCTGCCGCGCCGTGCGTGCGCGCTGCTCGGTCGCGCTCCTGAAGCTGACGGAGAAGCTCCAGCGGATCGTCCATTGAGCGTTCTCCTGGCGCATGGGGAATTGGGGAGCCCAAATCCTATTCGCATGTCGGCTGCACCGCTCGTACGCGTGCGCGCCAGCTGGCACCTACACCGGCATCGCCGTTTACCGACTGATCCTGCAGTTGAGCAGGTCGCATTCCGGGTGCAGTTGGACTCCGAAGGCGTGCTGAACCCCGGCGCGGATGTGGCCGGCGAACGACATGATCTCCGCGGTCGTTGCGCCGCCGCGGTTGGTCACCGCCAACGCGTGCTTGGACGACAGCCGCACCCGCCCGCGGCCCCACTGCCGGCCGTAGCCGGGTGGGAATCCGGCGTGCTCAATCAGCCAGCCGGCGGACAGTTTCGTCCCGGCCGCGTCAGGGTGGACCGGGCAGCCCGCCGCGGCGCCGGGAACCACGTCGACGACGGGATTGACGAAGAACGAGCCAACACTCCAGGTGTCGTGATCGGCCGGGTCGTGCAGCATGCCCCGTTCGCGGCGCAGTTCGAGAACGGCACCTCTGACCCGGGCAGCGGGCACGACGGCACCGAGGCGCACCCCAAGGCGCTCAGCCAGGCTGGCGTAGGCGATCGGCTGGGACAACAACGTCCGGGGCAACCGGAAATGCACCGTCAACACCACATACCGATCCTGGCCCTTGAAGATCGACCGGCGGTGGCTGCCGAAGCCACAGTCCGCCGCCGATATATCCCGCACGGACCGTGTCTGCCTGTCGTACACGGTGACACCGGTCAGGCAATCCGCGACCACCGACCCGTAGGCGCCGACGTTCTGGATCGGTGTGGCCCCCGCCGATCCAGGCACACCGGACAGCGCCTCCAACCCGCCCAGGCCCGCATCGAGCGTCCAGGCCACCACACCATCCCAGGAAGCGCCCGCCGACACCGCCAGCTGATCACCCCGCAGCCGCATCGGCTGCGTCTGGACCCGCACCACGGTCCCATCGAACCCGCTATCTCCCACCACCAGGTTGGAGCCCTCACCGATCACCAACAGCGGCTCCCCCTGATCATCAGCGGCGCGCACTGCAGCGATAAGTTCCTCGGTCGTCGTGGCCACCAGATAGTTCGACGCCCAGCCGCCGACCCCAATCGTCGTCAGCTCACTGAACCTTTTACGCACGGACCTAACCGTTCCAGGGTCGGCAAGCCCGGCCAGGGCGCAATGGACCAACGATCACCGGCCGGCGAATCCCCCGGTGACATTTCCACTGGCGGAGACAGCCCACCTGATTTCCTCCCAGCACTTCGGATCAAAACATGCAGGATCAGAGGACAGCTCCCGTTCCTGCGCCCCAACGAAAAGCAGCCCGTAGCCGGCGACGAGCGCAACGTCCCAGGACGCCGGGTAGTCGCCGACATAGCCCGGCGTGGACTCCAGGCCGGAATTCAGTGCCACCCAGAACCGGGAGGGCTGGCAGGCAAACGTCGTATACACCGACGTATAGCCGTCCCGGGCGATCAGCTGCCGCAATTCCTCACCGGTCGCAGCTCCGCCGTCGTAATGCACCCGAAACGAGACCGACTGACCCCCAGTTGGATCGGCCAGTTCGACAAGGGCCCGTGTCCCCATCAGTCCCCGTCCCGCCGGTATAGCCCGTCGCTGCTGGCGCGGCGCGGCCTGGGCACTGCCACCTCCACGCTCACCGGCACTCACCCGCCGGCCGGGCCCCTTCATCGGAAGCCACGGTGACGTCGATCCCATTGTGGGATCGGGACTGGACCATTTCGCCGAACGCGTCAGCAACGCGGATCGCGAACGCCGGCGCCATCGATGCGAGAGCCTGCTCCTGTGTCATCCACTCCACCGCGACCGCTTCAGAACTCACCGTGGGTGTGCCTGAGACCGGCCGGCACAGGTAGACCAACGCCACCACCCCGAGGGGCATGTTCTTGTACACCCCGGTCAACCGGTCCACGGCCACAACGACGCCGGTCTCCTCCAAAACCTCCCGGCGCACCCCCTCTTCGAAGGTCTCACCCAGCTCGAGCACCCCGCCGGGGGCCTGCCACTGACCGTTGTCTTGACGCTTGATCACCAAGACCCGACCATCACCGTCGACGACGATGCCAGCCACACTCACCGAATGTAGAACGTTCACCCGACCTCCAGGAGCCCGCCGCTGCCGGACGTGCAACCCGTTGCCACACACCCTGTTTCAGTCGCGATCACGGCACCACCACTTCCGCCAGCCGGCCATCGTTGAGATGCACCCGCACGGTGACACCGCTCGGGGCGTCGATCTCGACGTTGAGGGTGTCCTCGCCGTAAGCGGACTGATGGGCATAAACCTCCGCCGAGGCTACTGCGGCCGATTCACCGGGCAATTCATCGTCGTTGTCCACCTCCGGCAATGGCCCGGGGTTCATCGGTGCTGTGAAGGAAGCCATCTCACTCTCCTGATTCTGACCACCGGGTGCGGCGTGGTCGATGTCGGGCGCGGCGCTGTCGGCCGCCGAAATTTTGTTGCTGGACGGTGATCGTCAGCCGTAGGCCGCGGGAATTGACTGTCCCGTGTGCGCATCGGTGAGATCGCTGTCCTCGTAGTTGACCTGGTAGCCGACCAGAAACCACTGCCGATCGTCAGGATCGGTGAAATCCACCTCACCGATCTGGTCGATGACGGTGTCGATGTGTAGGCACTCACCGTCGGCGGTGACGAAGAAGACGTAGTTCTCGGCACCGCCGCTGTTGGCGCCGTAGCGGATCTTCACCCCGGAGCCGTCGCGCTCGAGGATGTCGCCGAGGCGACCGGTCTGCGTGCACGCGGCGAGGTTCTTGTCGATCAGGTCCACCCCGAGCCCTCCCCTGCTGCGGTCGGTCACTTCACTACCTGAACGCCGAACACCCAGGTGTCGTTCTCACTGATCGCGGTCACCCCGACGAGGACGGCGCCCACCTCTCCGGCAGTCAACTGAGCGATCTCATGGTCGTAGTTGTCGTGCCGCGGTGTCACATAGTCAGCGTGGTACTGGTAGCCGCGCCATGGCCCCGCGATGAACGCGACACGGCCGTGCTCGTCGGCCGCCGCAGGCACTTCGAAACTCGATCCAATATCCGAAACAGCTAGACCGTTGCGATTCTCCGCGACGCTGAAACCACCACTGTCATAAGTGATCCGCAAATCCAGCTCATCGAGATGCAGACCGTCAACCCGGTCATAAAGCTCATCGACAGTCAATCCCATTCGAACCCTCCTCGACGACCCGCTACGCCCCTCATGCTCGGACAGTAAAGCGACGGTCACCGCGCTGAGCGCGCCAACACGAACCCCGCCACCTGTTTCGCCGCCACACGACCGACACCGCCCCGACGGGCCACGTCACCGCGGCACAGCATCCTGGTCGATCACCAACTGCACACATTCGCCGGGCGGCTGCCCGTAGCGGCGAGCCAGGTATTCGTGCAACGCCTCCCACGCCGCCGGCTCAGCCAGCTGCTGGCGACGAACCCAGGCGATGTCGGCCTCGGCGTGCTCGCCCCGACGCGTGAACACCAGGACACGCCCTGGCCGGCAGTCCGCGGCCGAGTCGGTGAACACAGCAGTAGGTTCGCCGTCCCCGTCGACGATGTATCCGACGCGATAGTTCTGCACCGGTTGCACTCCCCTTCACGACCCGCCGCCGGATGCCCGGCGTTCCAATTTCGCGCAGACGGCCCGCTACAGGCAGTCCGCGTCCACTTCATGCAAGACTTCATCAACCTCGTCGAGGGGGACCGTCTTGGTCTCACTTGTGCCGGGCCAACTGAATTCCTGTTGCCCTGCATCCCATTTCGCGTTCTGATGCGCCCGCGGGTACTTGACGAGAATGCTGTACCAGTGGCCGTCACGCAACGTCGTTCCGTGCGGGTTCTTCGGAGCCATCAGCGGGTCTCCCGCCGACCACCCCGGGAGGCCACCAGCACCCCACCATCGCCCGTGGCGCCACTGCTCCACGCAACCACGATGAGCCTGCCCCTTTGCGGCGGCGCCGGCGACATCACTGCCTGTCCGGACAATCGGTGATCAGAACGCATCCCGGGCTGGGTTCGGTGACCACCAACGAGGAGCCCACCTCTGTGGGAGTGCTCTCGATGATGCTCGTGAGTTCAGCCAACCGAGATGACGCCTCGGCATCCCACTCCGGACCCAGGCCGTAGTACCACTCCATCACCGTTTCCATCACCGGATACAGCGCTTCATTCTCGTAGGCCGCGCCGAAGTTGATCGCTGTGACCATCCTGCTGACTTTCGCCGCGGCGCTGTCCGCGGCATCAGAGACGTCCACCGATATCGAGATAGGCAACGTGTCCCTCCTTCCAAAACTGTTCCGGCAACACCCCCGCTACCCGCACCCCCAGGCCCAGGCCCAGCCCTCTTCGGCTAGTCAACGATGTGGGCTTCGAGCCGACCGACCAGTTCGCGCAGGTAGTCGTTGTTCTCTTCCTGCGATCCGGGCAGCGCTTCGATTACCATGGCTTCCAATTCGTCTGCTACAAGACTCATTTCGCTCCCCTTTTCGGTGGTCGCCCCGTCCTGCCGCTTGGGGCATCTGTCCAGCTTTCTAGGTCTGATACACCGCGGAGTACCAACACGTGCATGCCTCGACGTACATGCCGTGCTCCCGCAGCACAGCCTGCAGCCGTTCGTTCAATTCATAACGCCCGTAGTCGAGATTAAAGGCCGGCGCATGGTCACCGCCGTCGTGCGTAACGACCAAAAGTGAACTCGTGCCATATGTTTCGCCGCGCTCGGCCCACTGCGTAGGGGCATAGAACCTGCCGCCGCCGCCGTGATAGGTCAGACCGTTTTCGGTGAGGAAGTCGCGGATCGCGTTCGCGGCGCGCAGACCTTCCGAGGTCAGTTCATCCGGTATCGGCCACTGCTGCTCTAGCTCTAATTCGGTGCTCATAAGCCGACATCGTCACCGCAGTCACACCCCGCCGATCCTGTCGACACAATTGCGGGTACCTGTTTTTCCACCGTCGTCCGCCTGGACCTCAACGCCCAGCGGCTTCGGACAGGCCGCGCGTGCCACGGACTAGACCGCTGTTGCGGCGAACACGCCGACACGCACTGTCGGTCCTGCAGAGCCGGCGTCGCTTAGAGCAGCCCGGTCGTACACGACTGGTCTTCGCTCTCGAAGGCGTCCGGCTTCTCGTCGTCGTAGGGATCAAAGCCGTGCCGGCGCAGGGATCTATCCCGCTTGCGAATGGCTGCTTCTGGCGTGGCGGCCTCTACCAGTGCGACCACCGACGTTCTGACGTTGTAGATCACCGCTGCCCCGCTCGACTCTTCCCGCGCGGTCTATGTCGAGGCATCGAAACGCCAGGTGTCGTGCTCGAAGTCATACCAGGGTCGGACCACGTCGCCGACAGCGAACTGATCGGCGGCCGCACAGGCCAACACCAGCTGCGCGTGAGCCGACGCCTCCCCGAACCCCGATCGTGCTCCAACATCGCGGGCGAGATCGACGAGGTCGATGGTGTCGATCTCACACACCTTGCCAGTCGTCGTTGCCTTCAACGTCTGGGTGCCGCTGAAAGCCCGTTCGCAGCCACACTGACTTGCGCAGACAACCGAGTTCAGGGACAGCAGCTCTCCGTCTGGAACCCAGCAGAAATCCTCACCCCGACCTCCGTAGCCGGCGGCGACGAACACCTTCATCTGTTCTCTCCCTTCGATTTTCATATCAACTGACCATGAAGCCGGAGCGGCCGGGTTGCTGAGTCAGAGCCGCACCCCGGCGCCGTCCAGCGGCTCCGGCGCTAGGACTGACTGGTCATCCCGGTCGCGATCTGCCCGGCCTGCAGCGCCACGTTGTCCCACCCACAACCTGCGACCGCGTAGGCACTTTCGCCGATCTGAACGACATCGCCGACACTGAGGCTGCGATTGCGCCGCGTCCGGTAGTCGCGCGCCCACTGCTCACTGGGATAGTCGACGTTGAGCTCACTGAACACCAACTCCAGCACACTGTTCGGACCCCGCCCTGCGCCCAGCAGGCTCGACGGGACCACGAAGGCCGCGGCCTCCCGGAGCTGGCACCCTGGCTCGTACCCGAAGAAATGGTCCTCGGACTCGTTGAGATAAACCGTTACCGGAACATCCATACCTACTGCCTCCCTATTGATTTGGGCACGCCCCGCCCGATCTGCCTCGAACGCCCGACGCTCCGGCACCGGATCAGCTCCGATCTCATGGTGCACTTCTGCAGTGCGGCCATAGGGCCTCTCGGTGCATGCATTCGTTCCTAGTGCACCGGTTCACCCCGGCCGCCGGTCGACACAAACGCCGCAGTGCCTTTCCGGCCGGTTGCGGCCCGATCGGCTTCCCGCCGCCTCCTCCACCGGACCCCACCCCCACTGGGCGAGGCCCGGGCCAAGCGATCTAAGGGACCGGACTCGCAGGTTCCGCGGCGCCCCGACAGGCGCGATTGCTACATTGCCGCGATCAGGAGCGGATCGAGTCACTGCCGCCGGCGCTGTGTCGGTAGACCGATGCAGCCGGGCCGTTCCAAGATCGATTGGGGGTTCAGGATTGAGCGAGCACCAGCTGCCTTCGGGTGCAGGCCCGTACGCCGATCACCCAAGGCTGGCGACGCTGCCACGCGAGGTGCGACAGAACATCGCCGATCAGATCGCCCACAACAGGCCCATCGGGGCGATTAAGACTCTGCGAGATGCGATCGGCGGCAGCTTAGGAGAGGCCAAGTCCATCATCGACGGTCTCGTGGAACTCGGTGATCCCGGTCGGCCAGGTAGCACAGCGGCTCCGGTGAAACTTGCCAGCGGGAAGATCGACAAGGCAGGGACAACGTTGACCCTCTACCGCGACGGGACGTTCACCACGACTGGAATGTTCCTCACCAGCAGCCCCGACCGACTCCTCGGCTTCTCCGCGGACTCGGACACAATGCGCCGCAAGTCCACCACAGGGCGCGGCGCGGCGCTGCTCGTCACCGGGGGCCTTTCTCTGCTCGCGAGCAACAACCGCGGCGTGCTCTATGCGACGGTCACCGGCGAGCTATCCGGGAGCAAGACCTACACGTCGAAAAACCCGGAAAACAAACTCTTGTCGTCGATCAGGTCGCTGCAGGCCGCAGCGGAGCAGTTGCTGTCCTCTCTGCACCCGCCCACCGCGGCACCGACCGCCACCGACATTGCATCCCAGCTGAAGGCGCTCGCCGAGCTGCATGCCGCGAGTGCGCTTTCCGACGAGGAATTCGCGGCCGCCAAGGCGCGACTGTTGTCCTGACGACAGGTCCGCCCAATGCGCGTTGTCCCCGGAACCGGCCCTATCGGAGAGATACACCCGGGCCGAGATCACACCCGCGGACGCACAGCACCTCGGAAGCGACCCGCGCCGTCCGACGCAGCGCCGCGTACACCGATTAGCGGCCGACGCCGGCCAGGTAGCGACGCGACCCGCACCGCGACGACGGCCTGCAGCCCCGACACCGCGGCGACGACCGCACTGTGGGGCCGATCGCCGTTGTCGGCAAACCAAAGCGCGAGGCGCTGAGGGTCGGCTCCCGCCGCCAGCATGACCGACAACGCAACCCGATCGTCCTGCGAGATTGATTCTTGTTCCGGCATAGCGCTTTTCCTTCCCGTTCACTGCCGAACCCTAATGCGCGGGTCCGACACCACGGGGCGCGCGGCGGCGCCGCCCACCCTGCTTTAGACGGGCTCGCGCAGATCGTGCGTTCCGGGCTCGAAGAACCAGCCCTGGTCGGACGCATTCTTCGACGGACCCCGATAGTCCCCCGGGGAGCCGGCCTTCTCCCAGCACGCCTGATGCCACACGGTGGTGTCGAACCCGACGACGCCCTCGTAGTCACTGAGGCTGCCGTAGCCGTCGTAGGTACCGTGCAGCACACTGCCGTTCTCGGCGATGGCGACGCCGCGCTGCATCCAACTGTTGACCGCAGTGGTCGCCGCCGGACATAGCAGCGGATGCCCGCACCCCTGGCATTCCGCGCTGAACATTCCCATCAGATACTCCTGCCTCCTACCGGATTTCCCGCATTTCCGCCGGCAGATCACCGGGCGCGGGGAGTTCTCTTATCGCTTCGTTGTGCGGTACAACTGCGCCTCGCGCACCAGTTGCGTCAAAGAGGCGTCGTATTGCTCGGAGCCGGCGACGATCTCGCTGATGATCGACCGGATCGTCTCCTTGGCCACCTCCGGATCAATCGGGTTGTTCTCTTCGAGCTCCCAGATCCGAATCTGGTCATCTTCAACGGTGATCCGCCACGTGGAGCAGTTCCACTCCGGGTTTCCGTCGCTGTTGATGTGGAATCGGTTCGATGACAATGCGTTTCCCCTTCTCGGCGGGTCCGATTGAGCCTTCCGATGACCGCGTCAGGGGGCAGACGACGGCGCCCTGTTCGGGGCCGCGGCGTCGTCGGCGTATACCGCGACCGCCAGCGGGGCGCCGTCCTGCTCGCTGATGTCGCGGTAGTAGGCGTTCACAGCGTCCGCCAGGCTCAGTGCCTCATAGCTGTGTTGGACACCGTCCACTGTGACGACGATGTACGGCTTCAACATCGCCGGTCCTCCTATCTGTCGATCCGCAACTGTCGTGACGCCGGGTCGACGGTGCTCGCGGGAGATCACGCAATCACCGCGTATTCCTCAACGAACGCCGCCAGCGCGTCCAGCTCGCCGAGTTGGCCCTCGGTCACCCCGTCGGTGCCGCGGGACCGCGCGATGTCCTCCAGCAGATCGGCGCGTTGCACCGCGACACCGCTGGCGAAGCTCGCCAGCACGTGCCCCACAGCACCTGGCGACTGCCACCAGAACGCGATCGCCCGGGCCGAGGCGGCGGTGATGAGATGTCGAGGCCCGGCCGTGGAAGGGGAGTCGGCCAGGGCGGCGCGGACGTCAGCGAGGACTGTGGGTTCGGCAGCGGCGCGGATCGCGTCGTCCAACTGAATGGTCGTCGGCGTTGTCACTGTTCGACGGTCTGTCTTTCAGCGACCCATTCCCAGTAGCCCAGCAGTGTGTCGCCGTTGGCGACCTCCTCCTGCCAGTCGCTGCGGGGGTGTTGCGGGCACTGCCCCCAGTAGCCGTAGGTGTCGATCAGCCGTTGCCGATGGTGCCCAGCCGCCGCGGTCATCCGAGGACCCGGTGGACGTGGGTGTGCATCAGGTCGACGTAGGCGATGATCTCCTCAGGTGTCCCGTCGACGATCAACCCGTCGCCGGCGTCGTTGAACAGCCCGAGGGCATGGGTGCCCTCGACGTCGTCGTTCCATTCGGTGGCCGCTTCTTGCCGGCTGCACACTTGATAGAGTGCCGCGGCGGCGGCGCCGTGGGTGATTCGCTTCTCGCTCAACGGTTTGCGCTCCCTGGGCTGATCATCATCCGGCTGGGTTGGGGCTCATCGTTCTCGTTTGATTCGCACGCAGCGGCGGCGACACGTTTGGGGTTGGTCGTTTTTGGCGGGCAGTCACAGCGCCGCGCGATGGGCGGCCGGCGCGGCCTGCAGCACCTGGACGATCAAGGCGGGCAGATCCCCGAAGTGGGCATCCGGGGCGGTCAGGGAGGCCAGATGTCCGGCGTCGCTGTCGGGAAGGTCGATGCCCTCACCTGTGCTGTTGGCGAAAGCACCGACATACCAGCCACACTGCGTCTGGCGGGCGGCCTCGTCGGCGAACCGTTGCGAGGCATCCACGGACAGGAAGTCCTCAGCTTCGCTGACGACGATCCACTGCCCCGTTTCGATCCGGCCACGCGCGACATGGCAACCGCCGCCGGTGTTTACGATGTCCAGAGCCACCCCGGTTGCGTTCCGCACCTGCACGAACAGGGCCTCATAGGTGGCCGCTGGTGCGCCCTCAGCTTTCAGCTCGCCGCCGATCATGCGTGGACCTCACCGGGGCCGTAGCCGGTCGCGGTCAACGTGAACGGTGCTGCGGTGGCGGCAGTCTCGGATGACAGCGGTGCCGGGGTGCCGGGTCGGGCCGGCGAATTCCCATCCGTCGCCGGCGGCGACCACGTTGCTGCCGTCGCGGGCGGGCAACACCGCGATCGGGTCTCCGGGGTCAAAATCCGGGTATTCGGCGATCGTGTCGCCGTTGAGGTTTCTGACGGTCAGCGTCTTGCTCATCATCGCTGGGCCTCAACGGGATCGCTGGCGGGCAGCTCCTCGGGCAGTGTGGTGATCAGTGTTCCGGGGGCAGACCGGGCCAGGTGGTCGTACACCGCGTTGGCGGCGGCGACGCCGGGGACTCTTCTGCTGAGGTAGTCCAGGGTCAGCTGGTAGCCGGATGCAGCGCCGCAGCTCCAGCTGGACAGGGCCAGGAGGCGACCGTCCGGCAGCGTTCGACTCCAGTGGCATCCGACCTGCGCCATGTCCCACCCGTGGAACGGGCTTCCCGCCGTGGTCATGGCCTCTGGCCCGGATGCACGAGTTCGTTGACGAAAGCTGCGGTTTCGCGGCCCAGTGCGCCGTCGGTGTGCATGTTGATCCCACCGAATCCTGTCGTGGATGCCAGCAAAGCAACGACGACGGTTCTCCGGACGGTCCTGCTGATCCCTCGCCGCAGCCAGCGGATCGGATGGATTCCGAGCATTACTCAGCGCCTCTCGGGGACGTAGCTGTCGCGGGCGGACTCCCAGTGGGTGCGGGCATCCCAGTGCCCACTTTTCATCCCGGCCTCCAGTTGATCGGCGACCTGCCGCAGGTATGCGGGACCGTCCAGCGCGGGGACGGTGACGGTGATCTTCACTGTGCTTGGTCTCCGGCCTCGGTGTACCGATGGTCATAACAGGTCCCGATCCGCACAGCCCGACCGTCCTGCACGATCACGCGGATACCCAGGGCCGCATACGCAACGGGGCGCTTGCACCAGTGGCAGAGGTGCTCGCCCTGCTCGTTGGTCTCCAATGGGTTCATGGCTACGTTGTTACCGGGGTCGCGGCACCAGCCTTCGGGGTGACACGAACGGCCCGCACGGTTTTTCCCGCGCCGCAACGCGCGAGCGGTTGTTCAGTTCACGCTGTGCGCGCGACCCAGCACCGATTCCGCGTGCTCGGTGATCATGTCGATCTGCGCATCGGTCACCTCGCCCCAGGAGGCGCGGAAGTCCGAGCCGCTTTCATCGACACCTTCGATCCACAGCTGCGCCATGACGTCGCTCCTCTCTCAGAACGGTTGAGGTTGCTGGTTGGAGTTGATCCACTGTTTGATCTCGGCCGCGGACGCCGCTTCGACGAGCAGATCGGGCGGATGCTGCTCGAGGTAGATCTGCACGGCCTGCTCGACGCTGTCAGCGTCGACGAGTGCCGTCACGCCGTCGGAGTTGTCGTTGACCCGGTACCAGGTCATCTTCGTGCCTGCCTTTCGTTTCGGTGCCGATCGTGCGACCGCAGCGCCCTGGTGAGCGGCGCGCCCCGGCGAAGCCCGGCGCCGGCATCTCCCCCGACCAGGTTCGTGGGACACCTCAACACAGCTCCGGGTGATCACGGGCTGGGCACGCTTCCAACAATTCGGTCCTGAGCGCCGGCTCGTCAGGGAACGCGTCCTGGTGCTGTTCGCGCGCATGGCAGGCGGATTCGGCATGCCAGACACGCACCCCGTGAGCGGTCGCAACTGTGTAGTGCTGCAGCGGTTTACCGTCCGAGCCGGTCACAGGCCGGTGGTGAGGTGATCGAATTCGGCCTGCTCTGCCGCCAGCAGCAACGCGAGTTCATCGTGTGTGAGCCACGGCAGGTCGGGTCGCAGCACTGAGCGCCGACCGAGGTCTCGCAGCACGATGCTGGCGGCCCACTGCTCCCCGCGTTCCCTGATGAGTTTCTCCACCCGGGCGACGTCGTGCGGGTTGACGAAGCGCGCTGGCGTCCCGGGCGGCGTCTGGCACTGGGTATGCAGTTGTGCCAGGACCTCCGGCGGCAATCCGGTTCGCATCAACGGCTCCCGGCCGGCGGCACCGCGACGGCCGGACCCGCCCCAGCGCGTGTCATACGACGTAGACCTCCGGGTCCTGGGTCAGCAGAGCAGCGATGTGTTCTGCCCAGGTCGGCGATTCGGCTGTCGCGATCAGCACTCGATGCCCGGCGGATCCGGTGAACCCGTACACGTAGCAGCCGTCGGCGATGAACTCCTGCCCCTGATCCATTGCGCTACACCGCCCCGCCGGCATCGCCCACCGCGCCGACCACCTGCAAGCGGTCCTCGAGTTCGCCGCGCAGCCAATGCGAAAAGGAACACGGTTGCACCTCGGGACACTCACCGCCCAGTTCGCGGACATACTCCCGGTACTGCGCGGCGAGATCACTTTCGGCGAACACCTGACCCGTCAGCGGATCCTCATACCGTTCAGCCACAACACATTTGCCCATCCCCGGGTCCCCGGAACGCCGTAGCCCTCAGTGTCGCCCGGCCAGCGTTGCGGTGTCCGCGACGACACATCTGCGACCACCACAATCCGATCCACCAAAACCCGACACCCCCGGCCCAGAACAGGCCGGCTTCCGCCGCACCACCAATCAGCGATCAGCGACCAACAAGGCCACCGCGACGCGCTCAAACATGCTGGGGATCAGCCAGTTTCACATCCGGCCAGCGGGACGGCCGCATCCTCAAACGCCCGCGCATACCGCAGGATCGCCAACTCATCATCGGGTGACCGATGGTTGTAGTCGCGGAAGGTGACACGCAAAAACAGCTCGTAGATGTCGAACGGAACGCCCTCGTCCAGGTCGACCCCCGCGTCGCGGTACTGCGCCCCCAGTTCGGTGGCCAGCGCCAACGCGTGCGGGTCAGCAGCACCGCGATCCGCCTCATCCATCAGGCCTCGCCGTCCGAGGCATCCGGCGGCACAGCCGGCGGCGCGCTGCCGGCAGCGATCCCATGTCTCGCCAACTCGTGGCGACGCTCATATCCGGCGTGCAGCCGCGCGATCGCCGCCTGCGCGGTTCGCACAAGTTCCGTCTTCGTCTCGACCAGACGAACCTGCGGCCAACTCTCATCTGCCGCCCTGCGGGTCGTGTGATCGTAGGACGCGTGGTAGTCACTGACCGCGTGGTTCATCGCCGCCTTGGTGACCTCAATGTTCTCCGCCGCCCACCGCAGCCAACCCGCAACGTTGCTGTACCGGGTGTGATCAACGCCGAACTGGTCAAACCGCAGACCGAACTGCCCACCCAACGCCGAACCCGTCAGCCCGTGAAACTCCGCCTCGGTATACCCCGCCGCCACCGACATCTCCCTCTGACCACGGGTGGCCGACTCCGCCGCCGCGACCGACGACCCCGCCTCCCGCCGATAGGCGTCCTCATCACGCACCGGGAACGCCGAACCCAGAATCAGCGCGGTCTCCGGCAACTCAACCGGTCCAATCACCACAACCCCCCAACCAAACCGATCACAGCCCTACCACCGCTCACCAGAAACAGCTCCCAGATCGTCCTCATCGCCACCACCGTCACTGCCACCAACTGTTTCAGTGCCCGGGATCCCCAACGCCTCCGCCCGCCGGTCCGCCGAGGACAACAGCCGCCGAATCCGGCCCGCCACCGCAAGATC
>Ga0209023_10004337_pt1 | contig 16227 bp, 13 predicted proteins | sample LakOneMetagenome_FD_187468 | JGI IMG/M metagenome (GOLD analysis project Ga0209023, IMG submission 187468) | Freshwater and sediment microbial communities from Lake Erie, Canada (SPAdes) (version 2) | ecosystem: Environmental > Aquatic > Freshwater > Lentic | place: Lake Erie, Canada... | reverse complement strand
GAAGTCCAACCCGAAGAGCTCGACGCGGGTCAACCCGTCAACGTGAGATGTCGCCCGCTTCATCGATGTGATGGTACAGAGCGGGTCGATGTCTCCCAACCGGGCGTCCGGCCCAATCTCGTCGGCGACGCTCGACACGCCGCCCCGACAGCGCCTCCCGAGGGAGTGATCGCGCGACTGGTGATTGCGTTCGGTGGGTTGCTCCGTAACATGACCGCAACCCCGACGTGAGTGGAGCGAAGTAGATGGTGGAACCCGAGAGCGGTACTGGACCGCGGCTGCGTGCCGCCGTGATCGGCACCGGTGGGATCTCCAAGGAGCACCTGCGGTTCCTCGCCGGCTCACCTCGTGCCGACCTCGTCGGCGTCTGCGACATGTCACCGATCGCCGTCTCCCACGCGGCGACCACCTACGGCACCACCGCCTACGCGACGGTCGACGAGATGCTCGCCGGAGCGCGGCCCGAGGTCGTGCACGTGCTCACACCCCCGACGACCCACGTCGCGCTGTCCGAGTTGTGCCTCACTGCCGGTGCCGACGTGATCTGCGAGAAGCCGATCACGTTGGGCGCTGCCGACCTCGAGCGACTCCTGGCCTTCGCCGACGACGCCGGTCGGCGGATCTGCGAGAACCACAACTACCGGTTCAACCCCGAGGTACTGGAACTCGACTCGCTCGTGGAGTCCGGCGTGCTGGGCCGGGTCGGCGAGGTCGAGGTCCGGATGGGTCTGCCCGTGAACGATCCCGACGGCAGGTTCGGCGACCCGAACCTCCCCAGCCCGATCCACCAACTCCCCGCCGGCGTCATCCACGACTTCATCACGCACCTCACCTATCTGGTGGACAACTTCACGCCCGGCGTCGAGTGGCTCACCGTCGACAGCCGTTGGAGCAACCACGGTGGAGTGGCCCACGTGGCGGTCGACGACCTCGACTCGATCCTCGTGGGCGACGGCCCCGACGGTGCGGTTCACGCCCGAATCCGGTTCTCGGCCCTGCTCGCACCCGACTGCTTCGAGATCACGGTTCGTGGCACCGAAGGCTACGCCCAGGTCGAGCTGTTCTCCGGGCGGGTGTCGCGGGTGATCCCACGTCCCGGCGGCAAACAGCTGTCGCCGATCGTCAACATGATGGTCGGTGGCGCCACGATGTTCGCCGGCGGGCCCCGCTCGCTGAAGCGCAAGATCATGCAACAGGGGCCGTACGTCGGTCTCGAGCGATTCCTCGACCTGACCTACACCGCGCTCGCGGCCGGGACGGAACTCCCGGTCACGCCTGCCGACATGCTCGCGACGAGCCGCCTCATCGATCGGCTGGTCGCCGGTCGATCGGCCGTCGCAGCGCCGGAGGTGGTGTCGTGAGGGTCCTCATCACCGGCTCGACCGGGTTCGTCGGCGCGTACACCGTGGCCGAGGCGCTGCACGCCGGCCACGACGTGACCGCGCTCGTCCGTCCGGCCTCGAAGGCTCCGTTCGCGGCGCTCGCCGATCACCCCCGCCTCACCCTCGCCCGGGCCGATCTCCGTGACCGCCGCTCGCTCGACGGCCTGTTCGACGAGATCGACGTCGTCATCCATCTCGCCGCGGCGAAGTCCGGCGACTTCGCCACCCAGTTCGCCGGAACGGTGCTCAGCACCGAGAACCTGTTGGCGGCGATCGACGGCTCCCCGGTCACGCGCCTCGTCGCCGTGAGCACGTTCTCGGTGTACGACTACTCGAACCTCAAGGCGGGTTCGGTCATCGACGAGACGACGCCGATCGACCTCCACCCGACCAAGCGCGACGAGTACGCGCAGACCAAGCTCCTCCAGGAGCAGCTCTACCGGTCCGAGATGGCGCGCCGCGAGGTCGTCATCCTCCGCCCGGGCATGATCTACGGCCGCGACAACCTGTGGCACGCGTTGCTGGGCGCCGAGCTCGGTCCGCTGTTCCTTCGCATCGGCAGCCGGGCAACCCTGCCGATGACCTACGTCGAGAACTGCGTCGCCGCGATGGTCGCAGCGATCGATGCGCCCGGGGTCGCCGGTGAGACGATCAACATCGTCGACGACGACCTCCCCACGCAGGCCGAGTACGTCGCCGCCCTCGAACGGCAGACCGAGATCCCGTCGTCGATCCCGGTGCCCTGGCCGCTGATGAAGTTGGCGGCGACGACGATCTCCGCGGTCAACGACCGCTTCCTCGACGGTCGGGCCAAGTTCCCCGGCATCGTCGTTCCCGAGAAGCTCGACGGCCGGTTCAAACCCTTCCGATACAACAACGACCGTGCCCGCCGCCTGCTCGGGTGGGCGCCGCAGTACACCCTCGCGCAGGCATTCACCCGGAGCCTGAGCGACACCGACCTCGTCCTCGAACGGGCCGGCTCGGCGTGAAGGTCGCGTACCTCACCGGCGAGTACCCCCGGGCCACGGACACGTTCATCCAACGCGAGATCCTCGCCGTGGAACGGTGTGGGGTGGACGTCGAACGGTTCGCCGTGCGGCGTCCGGGTGACGAGCACATGGTGGGTGAGCGCCAGCGCAGCGAGCGCGACCTGACCACCTACCTCCTCGAGCAGCCGTCGTCCTCCTACGCGGGAGTGCTGGCCCGGGCGTTTCGCCGGTCGCCACGCCGGTTCCTCGGGGCGCTTCGGCTCGCCGTGAGGACGCGTCGGCTCGGCCCACGTGGCGCCGCCAAGCAGGGGGCGTACTTCGTCGAGGCCGCAGTCCTCGCCGAGCTGATGGCTGAACGCGACGTGGACCACCTCCACAACCACTTCGCCGACTCGAGTTGCACCGTGGCCATGCTCGCCTCGGAGCTCAGCGGCACGACCTACAGCTTCACGCTCCACGGCCCCGCCATCTTCTTCGAGCCCAACGAGTGGCACCTCGGCACCAAGCTGGAGACCGCTGCGTTCTGCGCGACGATCAGCAACTTCGCCCGGTCCCAGGCGTGCCTCTTCAGCCCCTCGGAGGTCTGGCCCAGGATCCGCATCGTGCACTGCGGTGTGGACGAGGCCGAACCCGCCGACACCACGGCGTCCGACGGCCCCTGCCAGCTGCTGTTCGTCGGTCGGCTCGACGCGGTCAAGGGGGTGGTGGTGCTGTTCGATGCCGTCGCGTCCCTCATCGCTGCGGGCAACGACCTGCACCTGACGCTCGTCGGCGACGGCCCCCAACGTTCGGAACTGGAACGTCGGTCGGTCGAGCTCGGCATCGCCTCCTCGGTCACCTTCGCCGGCTACCGCAACCAGGAGCAGGTGCAACAGCATCTCCGCGAGTCCGACGTGTTCGTGCTGCCGAGTTTCGCCGAAGGGGTCCCGGTCTCGCTGATGGAGGCGATGGCCATGTCGTTGCCGGTCGTGGCCACCAACGTGGGTGGCGTGACGGAACTGGTCCGCGATGGTCGCAACGGCAAGGTCGTCGCACCGGGCGACGCCGTGGCGCTCGAAGCCGCGATCGCCGAACTCGCAGCCGACCCCGACCTGCGGCGTCGCCTCGGTGAGGTGGGTTGCGCCACGGTTCGGGCCGACTTCGACTCCCTGACCGAAGCCCGTCGGTTGGTCACCTTGTTCGGCGATCCGGCGTCGCCCTCCCCGGGGATGGTCCGCCCCACCCCGGCTCCCCTGGCAGACTGAGTCCCACGCCTCCCGGATCCCCCGGAAGGTTTGCTGGCTGTTGCGGGCAAAAGTGCCTGAAATGGCACAAGAGACTGGTAACGCGGACGTTGCCTCCGTACCGTGCGACACGGCCGGTTGGTCCTCGACCGCCATTTCTTCCCTGGAGGGATTTCCATGAAACTACTTCGACAGACGGCCGCAGCCGTCTCGGTGAGTGCGCTCGCAGTCCTCGGTCTGCAGATGTCGGCCGGTGCCGCGGTCCCGTCGATCTCGGCGTCCGACACGACCATTCCTGCCGGCGGCAGCGTCAACGTCACCCTCGGCGAGCCGTGCCTCGACAGCGAGGGCGAGCTGACCTACGGCGACGTCATCTCGTCCGCCACGAGCGGCGACACCCACCAGGAGACGAAGGGTGCGGGCTTCATCAAGGGCGCGACCGGCACGTTCGTGTTCGACACGCCCGGCACGTACACCATCTCCCGCTTCTGCGACGGCCAGGGCCTCACCAGCCAGGTGACGATCACGGTGACCGCCCCCACCACGACCACCACCACCACGTCGACGACCACGACGGCTGCGCCGACCACGACCACGACCACGACGGCCCCGAAGTCGACCACGACGACCACGGCCCCGAAGTCGACCACCACGACCGCGAAGGTTGCCGACGCGACCACGACGACGACCGCGGCCGTGAAGGTCGAGAGCGTGACGTCGACCAAGGCGACCGGGGCCACCCGGGTCCAGGCGGAGTCGGTCAGCTACACGGGCTGACCGACGGTCTGCGGTGACGATTCAGGAGGACGGGTCCGGCCGGCGACGCCGGCGGACCATCCTCGTGACCAGCTGTCGTGCGACCCACGCGTTGGTGACGGCGTAGCGTTTCCACATGCGACGCGGCTCGCAGGCAAGGCGCCAGGCCCATTCGAGGCCGGCGCGTTGCAGCATCGCCGGTGCCCGGGGCACGAACCCCGAGATGACGTCGAAGCTGCCACCGACGCCCATCACCAGATCGGCGCCGAACTCGTCGAGGTGATCGGCGGCGAACACTTCCTTGAACGGTGACGGCATCCCGATGAAGAGGAGGTCGGCGCCCGATTGCTTCACGTCGGACACGACGTCGTGGTGCTCCTCGTCGGTGAAGTACCCGTTGCGGGAGCCGGCGATGATCAGCGACGGATTCCGCTCGAGCAGCACGAGCCGGAGCCGGTCGATCACGTGCTGCTGCGCCCCGAGCAGATAGATCGAGCGGCCGTCGGCCGCGGCGGCGTCGATGAGTTGCGCCATGAGGTCGATCCCGGCGATCCGCTCCGGGAGTCGGCGGCCGAGCGCACGCCATGTCCAGATCACGCCCATCCCGTCGGCGACGCGGATCGCTGCGTCCTGCACGATGCGGCCGAGGCGGTCGTCGCGCGCTGCCATCCACAACAACGCCACGTTGACGGTCATCACGAGACGGGCGTGATCGGCGGGCCGGCGGAGTTCGCTGACGACCTCGGGCATCCGCAGCGCGGCGAGTTGCCAGTCGAAGACGTCGACCGCAGCGGCCGACGTGGGTGCGGCGCCCGGAACCTCGGCGCCGGGGTCAGACAAGGGAGTTGCCCCTGGGGAGGCCGTTCTCGATCGCAGCGGCGTAGAGGCACCATGCCCACTCGTAGGGGCGCGTCTCGCGGTTGAGCGTGACCTCGGCGGCGCGGTGGTCGGCCACGCCCAGCGCTTCGAGCCCGCCCCGAACCTTCGTGATCACCGGCGGCTCGACTCGCTCGACGCTGCGCCACACGGTCGACCGTTCGACGTCGACCATCGACGATCCGAGTTCGTTGTCGGTGATCCACCGTCGACTCGCAGCGATGGCTGCCGAGTAGTCGCGACCGTCGGCAGTTGCCATCGCGGCCAAGGCCATCGGTGCCATGCCGTGTTGGTGGACGGAGTACACGGCGTACCGGAGTGCGACGTGGCCGCGCTGGGCGTCGTAATGCCACCACCACTGGCCCCGGTCGCCCTGCAGCTCGACGTGGTGTCCGGCGAGCGCGGACCCGACGCCGCGCGCCGCTGCGTCGTCGAGCACGATCCCGGCGAACGCGAACGCCTGGACCGAGTAGATCTGGTCGGCGAAGTTGGCGATGTGGGACCGGGCCCGATGGAGCGCTGAGGCGCCCGGACCGGCGTGACGCATCAGTCGGGTCGCTCCGACGTAGCGGTTGGTGCGGAGTTCGTCGACGACGGCGTGCGCCGCGGCGCGAACTGCCGTGTCGCCGGTTCGTGCGAACTCGTGGAGCAGGCCGCTCGCGAGCCACGCGGTCTCCATGGTCGTGAACCCCGCGACGTGCTGTTCGACGAGCGCATCGATCGAGAGTCCGAGCGGGGCCAGGTAGCCGGCGGCATCCGCGGCGCCGTCGATGGCGGCGTTGGCCCACAGGGCGAGGCCGATGCCCGCCCGGTAGCCGGTGCGGGTGACCTCGCCGCCGATGGCGTCGACACACCGCTGCACATCGATGCCGTGGGCGTCGCCGGACTCGCCCGAGCGGGCGAGCCCGAGGAGCGCGATGCAGCTGCTCGTCAGCGTCTCGTGGGGGTAGAGATCGTCGACCTCACGCCACACGCCGTCGAAGAGCTGGTGGGAGAAGAGCTGTCGGCCGTGGTCGTACGAGTCGACGAGGCTGCGCAGACAGAGTGGAGTGAGGGCGCCGCCGATCGCACCCGAGACCGGCGCGTGCTCGTCGAGGCGCGACGGTCCGCCGTCGGTCGCAGATGTGTGCCCCATGGCGCTCACGTTAGCTACAGATATCGGAATTCGGGACGGATGGCGCTCGAATGCCCCGGATCGAGGGGGGCCGGAGGACCGGTCGCGATCAGCCGAGGTTGAGCAGGTCGACGACGAAGACCAGGGTCTCGCCGCCCTTGATCACGCCGCCGGCGCCCTGAGCTCCGTACCCGAGGTGGGGCGGGATCGTGAGCCGGCGGCGACCACCGATCTTCATACCGGCGACGCCCTCGTCCCAGCCCGAGATCACCTGACCCGCTCCCAGGCGGAATTCGAACGGATCGTTGCGGTCCCAGCTGGCGTCGAACTGCTGACCGTTCGACCAGGCGACTCCGACGTAGTGGACGATGACGTTGGCACCCTTGGTGGCTTCGGCGCCGTCGCCGACCACCAGGTCGTCGATCACGAGCTCGGTGGGCGGCTCGGTGTCGGGGATCGTCACGGTCGGCTTGGTGTCACTCATGGGCGTGACCATAGACCGCGACCGGGCCGACGCGATCACGACCCGGTCCGGGTGCCGCAACGACCATGATGGTGCCGGTGATGTTGGCGATCGAGGCGTCCGACCTGTTGGCGAACGCCGGTCGTCTCGGCATCCTGGCCGTGCCGGCGCTCTTGGGCGTCCTGGTGGTGCGGCTGCGTCAGGTGCCCGACGTTCCCGCTGCGATCGGAGCGCTCAACACCTACACCCTGCACCTCGGCTTCCCGGCGCTGATCGCGGTGGGTGTCTTGGAGGTGGACCCTTCGGTCGCGTCGACCTGGGGCTTCTGGGCAGTCATCCCCGTCGTGGATCTGGTGTTGATCGCGATCAGCTGGGCCGTCGGTCGACGCCTCGCCGGCCGGCAGGGCGGATCGATTGCGATCGTGCTCCTCTTCGGCAACACGGCGTACCTCGGACTGCCGTTCGCGGTGAGCGTGCTCGGCGAACCGGCCCGTGGCCCGGCGTCACTCCTCGTCGCCGTGCAGGTCACGCTGGCGGTGCTCGTCGGGCCGGTACTGCTCCAACGGTGGAGCGGTGACGGCCACGGGTCGGTCGACTGGGCGCGGTTGTTTCGTCAGCCGCTGCTGCTCGCGCCGTTCGCCGCGGTCATGGTTCGACAGCTGCCCGACGGCGTCGTCGGAGGCGTCCACGACGTGCTCGGTCCGCTCGCCGCGTCCACGGCGCCGGTCGCGATGTTCCTCCTCGGCCTCTACCTGGTCGAGAACTGGGAACTCGTCCGTACCGCCGAGCACGGCGTGTGGACCCACGTGGTCCTCCGCATGCTCGTCGCCCCTGCGGTCAACGCCGCGGTGGCGGTGTGGCTGTTCGAGATCGGCACCATCTCGTCGACGACGATGGCCGTGGTCGTGGTGCTCGGCGGTATGCCCGCCGCGATCAGTACGTTCTCCATCGCCCACCACGAAGGCGTTGCGGCCGACCGCGTCGCCAGCGTCGTCGTCCGGTCGAGCGTCACGGCGCTGGTGACGATGCCGGTGCTCGCCACGGTCGCCGAACAGCTCAGCCGGCGCTGAGGACGACGGCCTCGTAGGCGTCGAGGGTCCCGTCGAAGGTCGACCGGCCACCCGCTCGGCTCGAGAGCACGAGCGTCCCGGCGGCCGTCGTCGTCGTGTCGGCCCCACTCATGTTGATCGCGACCGTGAACGTCGAGGGCCCGTCGGTGCGGTCGAACACCAGCACCGGGCCGGTGTCGAGGTGGAGTGCGAGGTCGCCCTGCGACAGCGCCGGCGTCGAGCGTCGCAACGAGAGCAGCGTCCGGTAGAGCGACAGCATCGACGCCGGGTCGTCCTGTTGGGTGGCGGCGTTCGCTGCGGCGGCGTCGGGTGGCCACGGGAGCCAGGTGTCGTCGGTCGCCCAGCCGTGGGAAGCCTCGGGCGTCCACGGCAACGGGGCCCGGCACCCGTCACGACCGGCCGGGTCGTGCACCTGTTCGGGCGCGACGACCGCGTCCTGCATGCCGACCTCCTCGCCGGCGTACAGGAACGGTGTGCCTCGAATGGTGAGGAGCAGGACCGCCGCGGCCCGCGCCACCTCCTCGGAGTTGCCGTAGCGGGTGCGGTGTCGAGGATTGTCGTGGTTCGACAGCACCCAGGTCGGCCATGCGTCGCGAGGTCCGAGCGCTGCGGTCGTCGTGGAGATCTGGGTGCGCCACGCGTCGGCGTCGAAGGGGGCGTACAGCGGCGGGAAGTTGAAGCACAGGTGCAGCTCGTCCCCGTTGCCGTAGTGGGAGGCCACCAGGTCGGTGTCGAGCAGGTAGACCTCGCCGACGGCCATCCGGTCGCCGTCGTAGGAGTCGAGCAGCGTCCGCAGCTCGCGGAGCAGCGCGTGGGTTTCGGGCCGGTCGTTGAGGATCGTATGGGGGAGACCGGCCACATCGGGCGGTTCGTCGGGGAGCGCCGGGTCCTTGCCGATCAGGTGGACCACGTCCATGCGGAAGCCGTCGACGCCGCGATCGAGCCAGAAGCGCAGCGTGTCGTGCATCGCGGCGACGACCTCAGGATTGCCCCAGTTGAGGTCGGGCTGTTGGGAGAGGAAGCAGTGGAGGTAGCACTGACCCGTCGTCTCGTCGAAGGTCCACGCCGGGCCGAAGGTCAGCGATTCGATCCAGTTGTTGGGGGCGTCGCCGTCCGGGGCCGGGTCGCGCCAGTGGTACCAGTCGCGTTTGGGGTTGTCGGTCGACGACCGCGATTCGACGAACCAGGGGTGCTGATCCGATGTGTGGTTGGGGACCCAGTCGATGATGACGCGCAGCCCGCGACCGTGTGCCTCTGCCACGAGGGCGTCGAAGGTGGCGAGATCGCCGAACAGCGGGTCGACTCCGCAGAAGTCGGCGACGTCGTAGCCGTAGTCCGCCATCGGTGACGGGAAGAACGGCGACAGCCAGAGGGCATCGACGCCGAGGTCCGCGATGTGGTCGAGATGGCGGCGGACCCCGTCGAGGTCGCCGATGCCGTTGCCGGTCGTGTCGCAGAAGGACCGGGGGTAGATCTGGTACCCGACGGCGGTCTTCCACCACGGGAGGGCTGGGTCCGACGGTTCGGTGCTCGACGGCTCGGTGTTCGACATGGGCGGCAGTCTCGCGTGGCGTCGCGGCGCTCGCTCGATAGCCTCCCACCTCATGGGTCTACGTGAGTTCACCAGCGACGAGGCGGTCGTCGCCGGACGGCTGGCCACTTTGAAGGACGAGGCGGGCAGCCATTCACCGAGCCTGCTCACGTTGCGGGAGCAGATGCCGGAGCTGGAGATCGCGGTCGACGCCTGCTTCATCTCCAATCCCTATGCGACACAGTTGTTCCTCGACTACTTCAAGTCCGAGCTGCTCGATACCGGTGCCATCCGCGATGTGCTCGAGTTCTACCCGTCGCAGAACCAGGTCATCGGTGCGCTGCTGGCCGGCCACCTCGGTATCCCCGAGGACCGTGTCTTCGTCGGCAACGGGGCGATCGAGATCATCCAGGCGGTGATCCACAACTTCGCCAAGCGGCGGGTGCTCGTGACCCTGCCGACGTTCTCGTCGTACTACGAGTTCGCCGAGGGCCGGGTCGACGTCGTCTTCCACACGCTCGCGAAGACCGACGAGTTCAAGCTCGACCCCCACGACTACCTGGCCAAGGTCGCCGAGACCGAACCCGACGTCGTCACGCTCATCAATCCCAACAACCCCGACGGTTCCTACTTCTCCTACGAGGACCTGCTCACGATCCTCCGCGGACTGCCCGACGACGTGACGGCGATCGTCGACGAGAGTTTCATCCACTTCGCGTTCGAAGATCTCAACTTGGACATCCGTTCGATCATCGCCGAGTGCGAGCAGTTCCCGAACCTCGTCGTCGTGAAGTCGATGTCGAAGGACTTCGGCATCGCCGGCATCCGCGCTGGCTACGCCGTGATGCACCCGGACCGCATCGATGCCCTTCTGCGCAACGGGTACCTGTGGAACTCGAACGGTCTGGCGGAGTACTTCTTCCGTCTCTACTGCCGCGCGGACTTCCTCGAGCGCTACGACATCGTTCGTAAGCAGTACATCCTCGAAACGCAGCTGTTCTACCGCCAGCTCGCCAAGGTGGGCGGCGTCGTCGTGTATCCGTCGATGGCCAACTTCGCACTGGTGGAGATCGTCGGCGGGGTGACCGCCGATGAGGTCATGCAGCACCTGCTGGTGCGGCACGGCGTCTACGTGCGCACGTGCAGCGACAAGATCGGTCTCGACGGCCAGTTCCTGCGGATCGCCTCCCGCGGTCTGCGTGAGAACCAGATGATCATCGACGCGCTGTCCGACGTGCTCGGTTCGAAGGACTCGTGAAGGCGCGCCTCAAACGGGCGGTCGAACTGCTCGCCGGGGCGATCGCCTGGGTGCAGGTGGGGTGGGTGCTTCGCACCACCCAGCCCGGCGACAAGATCGTGGTGCTCGACATCGACAACACCATCGCCGACGCATGGCCGTCGTTCCTGCGCCCGTTCGACTCGCAGCAGTCCCGACTCGCGTCCCTCGAGGTGCTGCCCAACGTGAAGGGGGTCGCCCACGACGCTCCTGCCGCCGAGGGTGCGACGATCATCTACCTGTCACATCGCAACCTGTGGGAGTGGCCGGTCACGTATCGCTGGCTGCGCGGGAACGGCTTTTCCGTGCGACCCGATCGGGTGCTGGTGGTGCCGTCGGCGGCGGCAAAGGTGCCGTACCTCCGGCGACTCGCCCGGGGTCGCCACGTCACGTTCTGGGACGACCTCTCCCGAGGCCACGAGACCGGCGAGATCGAGTTCTATACCGACGTGATCGATCTGCTCGCGGGAGTATCCCTCACCTATCGGGGCTGGGACGATATCGTCACGCTGACCGGAAAAGGCCTCGAGCGCGACTGAGGGGCGACCCCCGCAGGAATCGCCCCTCAGCGTTGATGACTCACTTAGCGTGACCCATGCGCCTTCTCCCTTCAACGGAGTGTTTGGTGACATGGGGGAAGCTAGGTCGAATGGCCTACCTTTGCAAGGGGTTCGGGGGGCCGTTCGACCCAGATCCGACCGGGCAATGTGGGCGTGAACGCCAGTGCTTGGCAGAACTGTTCAGTAACGGTTGGGGAGAACCGAAGAGAATCGGGTGACCCCGACAACCGCGAGCTCGCGATGGACTGAGGTCGACCGGCGCGCGGTCGTCACTTCGATCCTCACGCTCGGCGTCGCGATTGCGCTCTATCCCCTGGCCATCGGCGGGCGCGGCGCGCTCATGCCGAACCTCGCCGTGCCGTGGTGGGCGATGGTGCTCCCATTCGCGCTGTGCGACGGAATCGAACTCCGATTCAGGATCAAGCGATCCGTCGTCTTCGCAACGCTGGTCGAGATCCCCTTCGTCGTCGGACTGTTCTCGTTGTCGGGACGAGACCTCCTTCTCGCCAACCTGATCGGTGGAGTGATCGCGCTCACGGCGTTGGGATACCGCCCGTCGATCCTGCTGTTCAACGTCTCCGGCTTCGCCCTCGACTGTGGTGTGATCCTCGTGATCTTCCACGCGCTCGCGCCCGAGTCGGGAACCATCACGTTGTCGGCATGGTTCGGCGCAGCGCTGGCGATGATGGCCGCCGCCGTGGCCTGTTCGTTCCGCGTCGCGCTGCTGGGATGGTTCCGGGGCACGCGGCCCGATCGCAGCTCGTTGTCCTCGGGCATCGTGATGGTGGCCGTCGCTGCGATCAATGCGACCTTGACGTTCCTCGCGCTGCGCCTCGTGGTCGCGGACGCTCGCCTCGCATGGCTCGTGGGCGCACTCGCCGTCGTCCTGGTGGTCGTCTACCGCAACTACATCTCCCTGCTCAACCACCACGAGGGGCTGAACCGCCTCTACGAGTCCACCCAGACCCTCGACCTCGTGCGGGCCCAGGAAGGCTCGATCCGCGGCATGCTCGACCAGGCGCTCGATCTGCTCGGGGCCGAGGTGGCGGAGCTCACGGTGTCGCTGTCCGACGGTGACGATGCGAGGCGCTTCCGTGCCACCCGCACCGAGGGCGTGCGGGCGCTCGACCCCGACGAGGGCGGCGGCATCTCGCCGGAGACCCTCGCGCTGTTGTCGTCCACGGGCGACTCCGACGGCGACACCGACCGGTTCGGGAGCGTCGAGTCCAATGATCAGCGAACCCTTCAGGCGACGCTGCAGGGGTCGGCCGGCCCGATCGCCGTCCTGCGCGTCGCGACGGACCGCGGGGTCACGTTCTCCGAGGCCGACCGGCGCCTCTTCGAGATGTTCGTGAACCATGCAAGCGTTGCGCTGCAGAACTCCCAACTCGTCGATCAACTCCGTGACGAGGTCGCCCAGCGGGAGCACGAAGCGCTGCACGACGCGCTCACCGCGCTGCCCAACCGTGTGATGTTCGACCTGCAGACCCGTCGGGCACTCGCCGACCGCGCCGCTTCCGACGTCGTCGCGGTCGCGTTGATCGACATCGACCACTTCAAGGAAGTGAACGACACGCTCGGTCACCACCACGGCGACGATTTGTTGGCAGAACTCGCCCGGCGGTTGGACCTCCTCGCTTCCGACCGCGATCTCGTGGTGTCGCGGCTCGGTGGAGACGAGTTCGCCGTCCTCATGGTCACCGACGGCGGCGTCGAGGCAGTCGCGAAGATCGCTGCCGACGTGAAAGCCGTCATCGAGGAGTCGATGGAGATCGCCGACGTGCGTGTCGACATCACCGCGAGCGTCGGCATCTCCGTCACCGATCCCGACGGTCCTTCCGTCGACGGGTCGACCATGCTGCGGCAGGCCGACGTCGCGATGTACATCGCCAAGGGCCAGCACCTCGGCACGGTGTTCTACGACCGCACCGATGACCCGTACAGCCCCAAGCGCCTGTCGTTGGCGGCTGACCTCCGGCACGCCGTCGAACGGGGGGAGATCGAGGCGTACTTCCAACCGGAGATCGACTTGGTCACCGGTGACGTCATCTCGGTCGAGGCACTCGCCCGCTGGACCCACCGCGAGCACGGCAACATCGTGCCCGACCAGTTCATCCCCATCGCCGAACAGAGCGGTCTCATTCGCGACCTCACCTACCTCATGTTGGAACAGAGCCTCGAGCGGATCCGCCAGTGGCGGAGCCACGGGTTCGACCTTCACGTCGCCGTGAACCTGTCGGTGCGCTGCCTCTCCGACGAACACCTGGTCGATCGGGTCATGCGGCAGCTCGACCTCGCCGGGCTCGGCCCCGACTGCCTCACGTTGGAGGTGACCGAGGGGACGATCATGGCCGACCCCGAGCAAGCGTTGGCAGTGCTCGGCCGGCTCCACGACCGGGGCATCCGTCTGAGTATCGACGACTTCGGCATGGGCTACTCGTCGCTCGCTCAGCTGAAGCGCATGCCCGTCGGTCAGCTCAAGGTCGACCGCTCGTTCGTGACGTACGTGAGCGAGGACCACGACGACGCTGCGATCGTGAAGTCGGTGACCGAGCTGGGTCACAACCTCGGGCTGGAGGTCATCGCCGAGGGGGTGGAGGACCAGCCCACGCTCGACAAGCTGATCGAGCTCGGCTGCGACTCGGTGCAGGGCTTCTACCTCGCCCGCCCGATGAGTGCCGATCAGACGCTGCGGTGGCTCAGGGACCGGGAGCGCCAGCGCCGCGAACCCGGGTACGACCCGAAGTTCGCGACCGCTCAGATCGTCTGACCCGTTTCGGGGTCGATCTCGAGCGGGATGAACCCAACGGCCATCACGCCGGCGAGCGCGATCGCTCCGAAGATGATGAACAGCCGGTCCGGACCCAGGCCGTCGGCGATGAACCCGCCGGTCGCGAAGCCGACGGTCATCGTCAGGTAGAAGATCGTTCGGGTCACCATCGACACGCGCCCGAGCAGCTCCGGAGCGAAGACCTCCTGGCGGTAGGCCGCGTAGTTCGACTGGTAGAAGGCGATGCCACCCCCCATCGCGAACATGGCGAGCACCGAGGTGATGATCGAGGGGAGCGCCCCGGCGATCAGCACGAAGGCGGCGACGACGGCCATCGACAACCCGGCGGTGCGAGGGTCATGGCTCGCCTGGCGATTCGCGACCCAGTTGGCGGCCAGACCGCCGAGGCCGGCGACGGCGAGCAACAGACCGAACCCGAGGCCGACCGACCGGAGTCGCAGGATGTCGGTCGCGAAGGGCACGAACAGGCCGGCCATGGTCAGACCGGCCAAGTTGCCGAACGCCCCCACGCCCACGAGCGCCAGGTAGGTGGGTCGGGCCCGCATCGCGGCCACCGCCTCGGCGAACTCGGCCCGCATCGATCGCCGGTCGTCGCGGTGGACCTCGGAGGCGGGTTGCCGCTGGCGGGGCAGCGTCAGGACGATGATCGAGGCGACGACGAAGGTCATCGCATCGACCCCGAACGCCACCCACAGCCCCACCTCGAGCGTGATGCCCCCGATGAACGGGCCGATGAGCCGGGAGATGGACTCCGCCGAGCTGATCCGGGCGAACGCCTGCATCTCCCGGGACGGCGGGATGATCGTGGCCAACATCGAGCTCTCGGCGCCGTCGTGGAAGGCGCGCAACGCGCCCAGACAGAAGGCGAGCGCCAGGATCGTCCACTCGTTCCAGCTGTCGGAGTACGCCATGACGGAGAGGGCGAGGAGCATGGTGGCGCGCGTCGCGTCCGACCAGAACATCACCGTGCGTGAATCGGACCGGTCGGCCACGATCCCGAGGAACGACCCGAGCAGCACGCCGGACAGGATCTCCATCATGTCGACGAAGCCGACGAGCACCGACGATCGGTTGATCGTGTACGCCGCGATCGGCAGGGCGACCAGGGTGAAGGAATCGCCGATCGTCGACACCGTGAGGCCCAGCCAGTAGGCGCGGAACGTCCGCCACTGAGCCGACACGCGGCCGGATCGATCGGTTGTGAGTGCGTCGATCATGGGGACTGCTCGAACGTCGGGGGAGGACCCTCGGAAATCTAGACGGGAACGTCGATCGGATCCTTGGGACGATGCGCCCAGTCCGCTCGGGCGGTTCGCAGCCTCCGACCCGCTACCGTGAGCGCCGATGTCGGTCTCGTCCAAGATCAAGAAGCGGGTCGCGCTCCTCGCCGAAGTGGCTCGGCGGTTCCCCGTCGGTGGCCTCCGCCGGAGTCGCTCGTCGTCGGCCGACCTGGTGTTCTGGGCCCACCATCGGTACCCCGAGTCGTGGCTGGGCTACGTGGGCGCGGGGGACCTGGTGCTGAAGGACACCGCGCTCCTCAACGCGCTGGTCGAGACCGGTCGAGAGTTCCGCATCGTGCGCGGGCCGGCCATCGGGACCGTCACCAACTCGACGATCGTGTACTCGATCGACGCGTTCAACCCGAACCGGTCGCTCAACTACTCGGCGTCACTCATGACCACGCTCCGGCAGCTCGAAGCGCAGGGCAACACGCTGTTCCCCTCCGCCGACGAGGCCGAGCTCTGGGAGAACAAGGTGGTCATGCACCGCCGGTTCGACGAGCTCGGCATCAGGTCGCCGGAGACGATCGTGGTCGAACGCGACACCGATGTCGACGCGGCGATCGCTGCGGCCGGGTTCGAGTTCCCGTTGCTCGTGAAGGAGCCGCACAGCAACAACTCCCAGGGTGTCCACAAGGTCGGGTCCGCGGCCGAGCTCGCCGCGCTGCGGTCGAAGCTGGCCGGCGAGGGCGCCTACGAGCTGCTGGTGCAACGCCTGCTCGACATGCGCCGCGACCTGCGGGTCACGATGATCGGCGGAGAGATCGTCCACCACTACTGGCGGATCAACCTTTCCGACGAGTGGATGCCGACGACCACCCGCAAGGGCAGCGGGGTCGACTTCGTGACGTTCCCCGAGCAGTGGCGGTCGACGATCGTCGGAGCGATGGATGCGCTCGGTCTCCGCAACGGCGCG